>SDBV01012417.1_pt1 | contig 10922 bp, 16 predicted proteins | sample 2277081 | NCBI WGS metagenome assembly SDBV01 (sample SAMN10402039, study PRJNA504765) | marine sediment metagenome | isolation source: marine sediment core GS10_PC15, 223 cmbsf | place: Arctic Ocean: Southern Knipovich Ridge | collected 2010
ACCGGAGCCACCCTCGATGATCTGAGGCACGACATTGTCCTGTATATCCAGGAGACGTAGCAAGGCCCAGAGGTCTTCGTACCCACCTGAATTGGCCACAGGTACGGTAACCGTGCTTGCGGGGCCACCGACACCGCCAGCGCCATTAGAGCCCAGGCCCCCGTTGCCCCCGATGGGGCCAAGGCCGCCCAAGGAAGGCGCGGCGTTGCCTCCTGCGTTGCCGGCAGTACCGGCTCCTACGCCGCCTGTTTCACCCAGGCCGCCTATAGCGCCCAGGCCTAGCACCGCCGCGGCCTGGACAACACCTGCGAGACCTCCGACACCTAAGGCGGCGTCTCCTCCAGCGTTGCCAACATTGCTGATGGTGCCGTTGTTGACCAGGCGCTCCCGAACGAAAATGCGGAAGCCGTCGCCGTCCAGAGTGAAAGTTGCGTCGACCGTCAGGTTCAGGTAGAACATGTCCCGAGTCAGCGTGGTGTCGACGCCGATAGTTACATCCCCATCAGCGCCACTGCCGAATATGGAGCGCACCGGTGCCCTTGGTGCGCCTAACAGTGTCAGTCCCATATCGTCACCTAGACCTCAAACTTGCCGGAAATACCGATGGCCACGTGGTTAGGTGCGGCAGCGCCAACACTAGACCGGGCGACGAGGAGTCCGATGGCATCAAAGATGCCTTCCGGGTCGTCAATCACCTGCGTCTCTCCCGGCTGCACCTCTGCGTCCCACTTTTTCACCTCATTGGCTACGGAGGTGTGGACGACGGCTGCCGAGTCGGTAAAGGTGTCCCAGATTTGGACTCGGGCTACAGCCGGGTTCTGGTTGGATATGCGTAGCCCGGTGGCCTTGAAGGTCTTTTCGGTAATTACTTGCAAAAGGCTCGTGTCGGTGGCCGCCGCTATAACGTCGATCATAGGAGGGCTAATAGTCTTTGGCATCTAGATGGCCCTCCTTCCTATCTGGGAGTAGTGAAGAACTTGCTCTACCAGTAGCTCACCGGACGCGACCCTCTGTATGAGTCCGGCGTCTGTGACCTCTTCCAGGCCACAGATGTTGATCAGGAAGCGCGTGGTTATCTTCTGGTAGATCGCTGGGCCCGTGGTAGAAGCCATGCTTCGTACCAGGAAGGCGGGCAGCTGGTCTTTTACCCAGATGAACTGAAAGCGCAGCGCATCGTCCGGAGACTCTAGCGTCGCGTTTTCGATTTTGGTAGCGTCGACATCCAGGAACCCGATGTTCCTCAGGTCTGCGTCCGCAGGGTTGACCGAGAAGTTGGGATCCTGGAGCTGCATTGCAAAGTCGTTGCTCGGCCAACGCGTGTAGAAGTGGTACGGACCCTGATTCAGGCCTATCCGCACCTGGTAAAGCCAAGGTTCGTACTCCGGGTTCATACCGGCAGCGTTAATGTCTATGGTGACCTCCGCATCCGGAACAAGAGCGGCGGCCACCACGCGGTCCCGTATCGTCTGGAGGTTCCGCGTTATGCGGAAAAGCTTGTTCCTCCAGAATACGGGCCACTCGCCATTGAAGCTCACCAGGTCCCCAGGTTCGAGTAGACGCTGAGGCAGGATAAGTAGCTTGAAAGCCACCCCTTCACCCCCTTTCGGGTTATTCTAGAAACCTGGTATTAGTGCCCTACGGCTATGGCTATGTACGAATTCGCACTAAGGTTGGTAGTGTCTGGCACTTCCTCGGGCGTTTCACCGAGATCTGCTGCGTAAGCAATCCAGTCCACGTCGCTCCACGGGGTTGTCGCCGGGTTAGGCGTCACATCCGCATTGCTGTTGGGCTTGGTGTGGGTGATTATGATGCTGCCCGCCGCTGGTGCACCCGCCTGGTCACCTATGTCGCAGGTCGAGTGCATGTGCGTAAGCGAGATGGCATCTTTGAGACTGCAAACAGCCCCGGTGAGAACTCTCCCGATTCCGGTCACAATTGTATTGGCGCCAGTCGTCGGAGTGACGGTACCAGCGACTACCTGTGCCAGGCCCTGGCCGCGAATACGGAAGGTTAAGGTTTTCCCCGCGATGGACACTCTCTGAACCGGGCGCCCGTCGTCGCTGATAAGCGAGATAACCTCGTCGAGCTGATTCAAGTCGGTAAAGACGATCGTAGGCGGCGTACCCGTGAGGTAGCTAGCAGGGCCAGCCGCAGCTTGTCGAACCAGGAGCATGCCGTTGCCAAATCTTCCAATAACAGTCATGTACTTATTCCTCTCTTACGGAGTAACGTGCACGCAGTTACCCACCGCTCCTATAAGGTGCGGAGTAACGTGCCTACGGTTATCCAGACTCCGACAGGGCGAAAAACATCGGCGCCGATAGTGTGCACGTTTACGTCGAACGTAAAGTTTTCGCCAGGGAATCCAACGAACCACGGGTTGGCTTCGATGACCTGGACTCCGCCGCGACCTTGAGTCAACATATCCCAAGGGAGAGGCTGAACGAACAGGGTGCGCGTGAACTTGGTGCCCTGGATGCTTTCGGTCTTGGGAGCAGGGTGATTGGTGGCCCAGCCCACGATGAGTATCGACTCAGCGGTAGCGGTGTCTGCCAGGTTGACAGGGTTACCTGCTGTGCCGAAAATATCCTGGTTGGCGGTAGCGACCCAGGTGAATTGGAAGGAGTCAGCGAGGCCGGTGGCAACGGCGACTCCCATCTCTACGTCGTCGGGGCGAATAAGACGGATGCCTATCTCGTCACCCGAGGCCAGAGAGCCGCCATAGATCTGGTTGGCCCTGTCCATTACGTGACGGGTGAGCTCAAACGCTGTATCGCGGGCGGCTTCGAGAATCCGCGCAGTGCGTATGGAGCGCTCTTCGTCCAGCAGCCGGTCATAGTCGATGTTGAACGCCTGTGTCTCCCCGGCTGTGATGGCCTGCAGCTCCCGACCCGTTATTGGCCCGGTCGATTCAGTTTGCCTTTCTTCTTCTTGGATTCTTGCCATCGGGGTTTTTCCTCCTTGTAGAATCTTTCTAGGTCAGCTGGATTAGGAGAGCTGGATTCCAATACTCCTCCGGCTGCCAGCACCGTTCACACCTTCCAGTCCCGGAACCGCAGGAGACCCATCCGCTCTGATTCTCGCTGTGACAGCTTCTTCTACCACGGGAGGTGCCGGTGCGCCGTTTAGCCCCCGGGTGGCAGAGATAAGGGCCATCGCGGGGCCAGGGATTCCTCTGGGAAGCACGGACGCCTCAAGCTGCGCAAGCGGTTTAACAAGCGCTGCGATGCCTGCTGGCGACGGCAGCGCTCCATTGCCGTTCGGGTTCCCATTTGAGTTGTGTCCGGGATTGTTAGAGCTGGGGCCGGCAAAGCCTGCGATCGCTGGCAGCCCGGGTAGCTGTGGTGCACCTGAGGCTACTTGCCGGAGCAGGCTGCTCGCCGTCTGAGTAACCTGGCCGCCCAGTCCCGAGACAAGGGTATTGGTTTGCTCACCGATCTGGCGAAGCGTATTGGCTCCAAGTGCGAATGGATTGAATGTGCCATTCGGCATAACCTTTCTCCTTCCTACTCAGCTTATTGCTGAGGAGCTACTACTAGTTGAACAGTCGTGGTTGAGGGAGCGTAGAGAGCGCTCGCTGTACGAACGCAAGCGGTCCCGGAATTGCAGGCGGGGCAGGAAGCCCGACCATTCTGAACGGGGCCTGGATTGCGCTCTGCACCGAACCTTCTATCCCAACCAGAGGCGAAACCACCTCTCCAGGGCTTGGCAGTCTTCCGTTCATGACACTACTCCTTATCTGACGACTGGTTGTCTGGCCACTTCAATGATTGCACTAAGAGGGACGATTTCCAGGCTGTGTTCGGAAGCGAATGCTTCGAGGTCTTCACCTCTGCGCATCTCTCCTTCATCGCCTATCAGTTCGCAGAGAAGACCAGCGGGTTTGAGTCCGGCGAGCGTACAGAGCTCTACTGCGGTTTCGGTGTGCCCGATCCTGCCGCGTAGTCCTTCCGGATGAGAGCCAAGCGTAAATAGATGTCCAGGCACTTCAAAGTCGGCTATGGAAGATGCCGGGTCGAGAAGAGTGCGTATTGTCTTGTGGCGCTCCCAGACACTGATGCCGCCTTCGCAGCCGCGGAAATCAATGGGAACGTGGAAGGGTGTGCCGGCCCTGCCCAACTCCTCCATGCTTTCAAGGAACAGCCGGAGCGACGGTGATAGGGTCTGGACTACCGTTGCCCTCTGCGAAGACTCCAACTCTTTTGCGCGGAACAAGGCTTCCACGACCTCTGAAAAGCGAGGGATGCCCTTGCCTTCCAGGTACGTGCGCGGCATTGCCATGCACAGGAGGCCCGACGCTTTGCGCACCATGAACTGCAGCACCTCTGAGACTACGACTTCCGCAGCGACAAAGATATCCCCTTCGTACTCACGGCGGTCATCCAAAAGCACTATCGGCCTTCCTGCGCGAACCTGCGTAATAATCTGTTGGATGTCCTTCAACATAGTGATAGGTTATAATACACAGCAAATAAAAGTCAACGGAGGTTTGAGATGGATGTGTCACAGTTCTTCGAGGAGCGAGCCGCGATGGTGGATGAATCCCTGAAAGAATTCATCCATGACCGCTTTGAGGATGAGATGATGGAGCTCGTGGCATACATGGCCACCGGAGGAAAGCGATTGCGCGGAGCCCTCACCTTGCTGACCTGTGAAGCGGTAGGAGGCAAGCCTGAGGAGGCAATGACTGCCGCGTGCGCGATGGAGTTGGCACACGCGGCCAGCCTTGCCAAGGACGACTTTATGGACGCCGATTCGTCACGACGAGGACGGCCCGCGACCTGGGTTAAGTACGGTGCGAAGATGGCTATGCTAGGCCCTGATGTGATACTTCCCCACGCGATGGAGTTTACTACCGAATACGGGCTGCGCGCCCTGCACTCGGTGAACATGGCATGGGGGAAGTTAACTGTGGGGCAGATGCTCGATTACCCGCGCTCAGCTTCTTTCCCGCTTGGGCCTACCGAGTATGAGCGTATTATAGGTCTCAAGACAGCTCCCCTGTTCCAGGTCGCGTGTAGCCTTGGAGTCAGGGCATCGAAGAAAGACTGGTTCCTGAGTGTAGCTGAGCAGTACGGCTACAACACAGGCATGGCCTTTCAGATCTACGATGACGCAGCGGACTTGGTCCAGCACATGGGAGATCGATGGGAATCTATAGCAAAAGGGAAAGGCCTGCCGATGTCAATTCAGGCTTTACGGGTGAAAGTCGGGGGAGGGGGAAATATCCTCGAAGAGGACATTACCAGCACTTTCGCTATTGCGGAAGAGTATTTGGCGCGCGCGAACGAGGCGGCGGCGGCGTTCCCCGACTCCGAAGTGAAGCCGGTTTTGATGGCCGTGCCAGCCTATTGTTGCCAGGCCTTAATTAGCGAGGCCAGGGAAGCCGTGCCAACCGAGCCGCAAGATGAAGGGTCGGCAGAGGAGGAGCCAAATGCGGGTAGGCTTTACCGTATCGCATTTTAGGCAACCTGCAACAGGGGCCAGAATCAGGGGCATCCTCCCGTTGACGACGGGGTTTCCGTTCGTGCCAACAGAAGGAGTGACCGACGAAAACGGCGAATGGTTTGGGACTGTGCCGCTGGCTGTTGGTCCCGCAAACTACCGTATGGACGTTGTTGTTGAGAAGGAAAAGCGCTCCGTCCGCATCAGTGGCACTTTCGACGAGATCGAAAGCTTGTTCGTCGTCGATCTCACCGCGGGCTCATGGACAAGACAGCGACTCCCCGAGCGCATCCCTGGCGACGGGTACTTCGAGGTGGGGCAGGAGCTGCTTCGCCCGAACGAAGTGCTCGATGTGAGCAACGACCCGGTCCGGTCGATCTCCAATTGCGCTACCTGCATGTATCTTTTCCCTCCGGGAGTGCTGCCCTCTTTTTGTGTCGTTAACGGGGTGGAGACCGAGGCGATCAACATCTCTGACCCCCGAAACCTCACCTGTCGTTTCTACTACCCTTTCTTCCTTCTACCCACTTCTCCGCAACGGCTGTCGCGCGATATTGGTCGACGCATGCCCGTGCCGAAGGACGGAGCCATTCAACTTACACCGGCACTGCGCCTGGCGTTGCCGATGGCTAAAAGGAGTAAAATCGATGGCTGAAGTGTATCCCATAGAAGAAGTTCTCAAGCAGGTCAAGGACTTCCCGCCGCTACAACGCATTTTGCTGTCTAGCCCTGGAACTTTGCAGAGCACGCTATCCGCCTACTTTGCAAAGCCGGTTAAAGTTAAGGTGCGGTCTCAATCGGAGCCAGAAACTGTGGCTCTACCGTTTTCGGTGAGCAGAAACGTGGATCTCTTTATTCACGAAGGAGAAGGTGCCCGGAAGCACCCACTGGTTGTTTGTAGTGCTTCCTCGGAAATCACCATGGCTAGCTGGCCGGTCATCGATCTCGTGACGAAGAAAGAGATGGGAATCGGACAGATCATGGAGTATCGGGGTATACGCCCCAGCTTCGTACTTCATGAAGTGGGCCGCGAAGAGGAAACTTTCTGGAGGTTGTACACACTGGAGGGCGGGTCCATAACCTACAGAATACGCGAAACCTTTCCGGCGAGGCTTTATCAGTAGAGAGTTGGGATGACAACTACCGCATGGTATATCGTTCGGTCCGACAGCCATTGGGTCAGGTGGCTAAACATGCTCCACTGGCCTTACACGCTGTGGCATCTTTCCTACGTGGCAATAGGAGCCGCACTGGTTTCAGATCTGGACATGGTCTTGTTGGGCTGGACAGTGCTCGCCTTCTTCCTGGGCATGGGCATTGCAGGGCACGCCTTCGACCTGACAAGTGGCGACCCCTTGAAATTAGGGATACGAGCCCGGCTCTTATGGGCTGTAGGCTTTATCTCGATAGCCCTGGCCGGGCTCATCGGCGCAGCTCAGATCATGCTGGGCAACGTGTCTCCGTGGCTTCTTTTCTGCATCCCCTTCGGCATTGTGCTGGCGGTGGGCTACGGCAAAGAATGGAAGTACCTGCATGGAGACTGGCAGTTCGCCGCATGGTGGGGGATGTTTCCACTTCTGGTCGGATACCTCGCTCAGGATGTGAGCTGGAATCCGTCGCTGATTCCTGCTGCAGTCTTCGCTTACCTCTCCTCCAGCGCGCAGCGCACTATCTCCACACGCAGCCGCTACTTGCGTCGAAGGGTCGGCGAGGTCAGCATCGGGCTCCAGGAGGAGGTATCCCCTTACGGTTACACCCGATGGAAGGACGAAGACAAGTCTTGGATGCTTTCGCCCATGGACCAGGCCCTCAGGCTGCTGAGCTTCGCGCTGCCTTTGATTGCAATCATGCTGATACTGGATATACTACGGGATTAACGAAGGAGTGAGCTTATGACTTCCGAGGACAGAATACAACGTGAGATGAATGCGCTGGCAACCCAGGTCCCTAACGCTCGTATGATTTTGCTTGGCGGCATCTCTCCATCTCGAGAGCTTTTGGTGGTGGTGGAAGATGAGGCGGAAAGAAGCGATGCTGCTTCCCGGCTACGCAACGTGCCACCGACTACTCCACCGCTCAGAATTGTGACGCAAGACGAGCTTAATAGCCTGCAAACAAATCCGGCGTTCAACATCGATTTCTCAGTAGGAGGGCCGGTGGCTGGAGGTCAGGCTGGTCTCCAACCATTCAGACGCTTCCCCTTTCCTGACCCGTTAGGCCTGTTTGAAGTAAAACAGCAAGACCCACAGCGGAGTAGAAGAGCACGTCTTAGAGATGATGTTGCTGGAAGGATAGGGCCGACCATTCCGAGTATGTTAGAAGTGGAAGCACGACTGCGGGATGCTCGGATCGATGCTACTACACTCAGCGAGACCTGGCCTGCAGGAGACTCCCATCGTACTGATTGGGTGGCCTTCACTGCTCGTCTGGAAGAGCTTCGCAGAGATGCCAAGACACTTCTTGATAACCTCTCGAATTCATCAAGTGACCTACCGACCATCAATTAGGAACTAACTGAGAGGTGATTTCGTGACGCAAGAAGCAAATGGGCCTGGAAGCTTTAATCCCTTTGATCCGTTAGATTTGTTTACACCAAGGGAGCAAGCGAGGCCTCGGAATGGTCGGGGCCGTACTTATCGCGTGAAGACAAAGACAGTAGTAACGAACACATGGGAAGTTGAGGCGACTACGCTGACTGAAGCACTTGACCAGGCTAGGCGTCAAGCTGCGCAGGCAGGTCAATCCCTTCGGTTAGCGGGCGATGCTCCTGGGATGCTCGAAGTCGCAATCTGGTATTAGAGGTGAGTGGACAATGCCTGATGTTGTTGTTGTTGGAGCGGGGCCTGCTGGCTCTACGCTCGCTTATACCCTTGCTAAGCAAGGAGTGGATGTCGTAGTCGTCGAGAAAAAGAAGTTTCCACGTGACAAGCCCTGCGGCGGAGGAGTCGATGCTATTTTCTTTGACAGCCTCCCCGTGGGCATGGATATTTCTTCCGTGGTGCAAGACGAAGCGACAACCACGGTCGTTCGCTACCAGGGTAAAAACCAGCGCACCTTCCTCATGCCTGAGCCTATAGTGATGACACAGCGATCGGAGCTCGACTTTGAGTTGCTCAAGCAAGCGGAGCTAGCAGGAGCCAAGTTCGTCGATGGAGTTCCTGTCACCGAAGTCAAACGGCTTGAAAGTGGTGCTTACCAGGTAGTTGCCGGGCCACACACCTTCTTCGCCCCTATAGTTGTCGGAGCGGATGGAGCATATTCAGTAGTAGCGAAAGCTACGACCCTCTATCGCCCGAGGACGGTATTCGTCGCGGCAGAGTGGGACGTTCATGCGCCCGCCGAGGTGATCGATGAGTGGAAGGGTAAGACCCTGCTTGATTTCTCAGTATTTCCACTTGGGTATTCATGGATTTTTGCCAAGAGAGAAGTACTCAATATCGGATTTGGCTTGCCCAAGAAGCAGGCGAAGAACGTGCATATACTCACAGGAGATTTTGCTCAGCGCTTAGGATGGGACGTTGAGAAGTGGGGTTACGAGAAATCTTCGCACTGGATACCTTTTGCTCTGCCAGGGTCGCAAGCTGTAGAAGACGGGATCGTGCTCGTGGGCGACGCTGCGGGTATGGCTGATCCAACCACGGGAGCAGGTATTTCCTGGGGTGTTCGTAGCTCGGGCCTCGCGGCATACTGGATTCTTGAGGCCCTTAGTTCGATGAGAATAGCGGACCTGCAGGGCTACCAGGACGGGTATGAAAATATGCTGGAAGAGCTTGCGGCAGGGGTGGCTCTGAGGAACTTCTTGATTCTTAACTTCGCTCTTCGACATCAAGTGCAGTCAGAAGTTTTCATGTGGGCCTTGGATGCTTTGAGCAACAAGACTACCTACCGGGAGTGGGCTGAGAAACACCCCGTAAAGTACAAGATGGGGAAGCTTATCCAGCGGTTTGTTGTGGAGCGGCTTATCTAGGCTTGACTTGGAACTGGCATTTCGGGATATAATACGCAGGAGGATGTTATGGACGACGCCACACTTCCCGACCCAGAAACTTTGGCTCTCATCGCGCTCATTGGAGGTATTGTGGGGGCTTTCACCTCGGTAGGGACGTTTATACTGTTTGGGCTTGCACGGGAGCTCGGCCCGCAGCTAGAGAGCCCTGAGCCTATAGCGCAGCTAGACCGGGCGTTTCGGCGCTCGTTGAGGGAGGCAGCATAGATGCTTAATCCAGGACTCGCACGCTCTTTATTTGAACTTCCCCTCCGTCCATTGCTGATTGAGACGGACCCTGCAGCCTTTAACTCGGTGCAACAGGTGCTCCAGGCCTTCGGCATCCGAACCACTATCCCGGGATTTTCTTTGATCTCCACTCTTCCCGTACCGGCAAAGCAGATACCTCTTATCAACGATCTGCCCGGCGTTCTGGTTGTGCATGCGGATGAGCAGTCAAACATACTTGTTCTCCCGGGAGGTGACCAGCGCGAATCTTGGTGGCCGACCTCGGAGAGTCGCCGCATGATGGGATCCGACGAGGCTAGTCAAGCTGGCTTTACGGGAGAGAGCGTTCAGGTTGGCGTTGTTGACACCGGCATCGACCCAGACCACCCGCAGCTTCAGGGCTCGGAGTGGGACTCGACTATTCTTTTCCCCAGAGAGCCGGGCATAGACGCAGGGCCACAGGCCAGTGGCCACGGCAGCCATGTTGCTTCCACCGCGGCGGGCAGGTTGCAGAGTTCAGAGGTCCAGGTTTTCGTCGAAGGTGTTTCCCGCGCCCAGATAATTTCGATACAGGCGCTGGGCCGTGTCATAGGCACAGGGTTCTCCTCGGAGATCGTTAATGCAATGGTAACGGCTTTCGACCGGGGCGCACGGATTATAAACATGTCCCTTGGCGCCAAGGAGTGTCAGGGTGGGTGTGATGTCTGTCCGGAGTGCAGGGTCGTTCGAGAGTTGACGCGACGTGGCGCTATTTTCGTGATTGCGGCGGGTAATAGTGGCCCGGACGCGAACACCATCAATTGCCCGGGTTGCGTGGAGGAAGCTATAACGGTCGCGGCTGTCGACAAGGACTTCAGCACGGCAGAATTCTCGAGCAGAGGAGGCAGCAGGTTTCCCCGAAAACCCAACGTTGCCGCCCCAGGAGTGGATATCTATAGCGGTACCGGACGCGCTAGTCAGGTGGACCTGGGCGACCCGCTTGCCGGCGTTGGCTTCGCTGCGATCTCAGGCACGAGCATGGCAACGCCTCATGTGACGGGACTGGTTGCTTTGCTCAGGCAGCGCGACCCTAGCCTTACGGCGCAGCGTTTCAAAGAGGTCGTTGCCGCTCGCGGGCTTCCCTTTTCAAGCTCGCTTGGGTACGGAGTGCCGACCTGGGATATGTTCACCCAGCCGGCTGCTAATTTAACTGCCAGTTAATAATCGGGGTGTGGCGCAGCGGGAGCGCGCCTGCTTTGGGAGCAGGAGAACGTCGGTTCGATCC
>SDBV01012418.1_pt1 | contig 10921 bp, 8 predicted proteins | sample 2277081 | NCBI WGS metagenome assembly SDBV01 (sample SAMN10402039, study PRJNA504765) | marine sediment metagenome | isolation source: marine sediment core GS10_PC15, 223 cmbsf | place: Arctic Ocean: Southern Knipovich Ridge | collected 2010
GGGTCGGCAGCGCGATTCCTTTTTGCCCCATTGGCAGCTTGGTGTTTTATCAACACGACGAGTTGGCCGCTCTTGTTCTTCTTGAGCTTAGCTTCACGGTCCAGCCACTTCTCGTCGAGTTCGATCTTCTGGCCGAGGGCCTCCGCCGCCTTGAGTGCGTTCTTGGCACAGTCGAACTGAAATGTGCCATCGGACAATTCCGCACCGCCGGCAACCTTTGCAGCCAGGGTCAGGTCGGGTAAGCGATTGAAGCAGCAGCAAGTCCAACCTTCGCCGTCCTGCTCCCACGTTTCAGCCTCTGTGATGCCGGGCGAAAAGCGAAAGACCCGCCACGCGCCGTCAAGCATCGGGAACATGAAGCAGTTCGGCGTGGCCGGGTCGTTGCCTTCCGAGATCGTCTTGAAGATACCCCTCAGTCCCAGTTCACGCTGCTTGTCGGGGTCATCAATCAGGTTTGCCAGGGCCTTCGTGTGAGTTTGCAGCAGATGGTGATCGGTAGTCCAGACCGTGGAGAAACCGCTTCGAGTCAGTTCGTCAACGAGAGATTTGTGTTTGTCATCCAACGGTATCGTGGTGCGTGACGAAGCTAATGCCTCAAACGGGTCGAGGTGCTCGTCGGCCACGGCCTGGACGCGAACCTTGGCACGGCGACGGGTGACGACATCCACATGGTCTCGCCAATTGCCTGGCAGGTCGGCGACCGACAGTCCCTTCTCGGTGGCTACAAGCAGTTCCAATCCCCGGTTTTCCGGGGTCATCTTCCTCGCCCAAATCCAAAGCAGTCCACCGCAGCAGTCGATCTGGCTGGCGAAGTCGAAGCCGGTTTCGTTCGACATCATCCCCAGGATCGCCCGCGCCAGGGCGGCGTGCTCCGTATGGTTGTTCGTCGAAATACCATCTTCGTCGAAGTAGACATAGAGATGAAGGCCGTTGCCGCCCGTGCTCCGGCGGGCCTCGACGTAGGGAAGGGCCTCTGCCATCCGCCGAACCTCGGCGAGTTGCTCGTCGGTGACGCCGATGCCGGCCGCGTGCCCAGTAATACTGTCGAAGTCGAATCCCACCCAACGCGATCGCCGGGCTTGCCAGTCCCAACCGGTGCAACCGATTGCATCGACGTGCAGGTCCAACGGCCAGGTCATTTCATAGTCGCGAAACTCGGGGTCGGCATGGGCGTTCTTCGGAATGCGGATATTCCACCACTCGTCAATCCCGTCAGTGAACGTGTTTCGCTTTCCGGCGACCGGCTCGCCCTTGCCGGCAGCCACGTTGATCTGCGTTTCCATTGCCGGCGTCCAACGGTCCAACAAATCGGAACCGTTGTGCGAAACACGCCGCGCGCGGAAAAATGATCGCAGCGATTCAGTGACCGTGGGCATAGATGCCCTCCATGAGACGTGAAAAACAAGGTGGGACGAGGAGCGGACGTGACTTGCGAACGAAGGCACATCTTCCTAGTTGTCTACTAAAGTAAAGCGATTTTGAGGGGGGTATGTTTCGAGAATTTCAAGAATTCTTGGAACCTACCGACAATCGTGCGAATACGCCGCGTCAGTTGGCAGTTTATGCGGGCTCTTGCCGCGTCGCATGGCAACGTCTTTGCTGCTTTCGTGAGATTTTTGAAACAGTCCCCCCTCAAAATCGCTTTACTTTATGTAGATACGCTTCGGAAGGAACAACATGCAGGACAAAGCGACGGATATTCCGATCGACAAAATCACCGAGCCGCGAACAATGCTGCGCCTAATAGATAAGGACAGCATGGAATACCTCGAACTGCGCGATTCGATTGAAGTGGAGGGGTTTTGGAATTCGATCGCGGTCCGCCCGGCGAAAGATGAGGGCAAATACGAGATTATTGACGGCCTGTACCGTTATACTTGCGCCCGGGAGTTGGGACTGGAGTCGATCCCCTGCATTATCAAGCACAATGTCTCGGACGATGCGGTGCTTGCCGCGCAGATACAGGCGAATGCGATTCGGCCGGAGACCAAGCCCGCAGAGTTCGCTCGGCAGATGAAGCGGATATTGACGCGGCGACCGAAAATGACGTTCGACGAGTTGGCCCACCTGATCCACAAGTCGCCAAGCTGGGTTCGCAAGACCCTCGGATTGCTCCGGCTTGTGCGCGAATCGCGGAAAATGGTCGATCGAGGCGAGATTCCAATCCAATCGGCCTACATGCTGGCAAAAATTCCGCATCACCTTCAAGCGGACTACCTTGACTTGGCTCGCACACTGTCGAGCCGGGAGTTTCGAGCACTGGCTGCCAGCGTAATCAAACAGTTCACCGAAGCGGTCAAGCAAGGAAAGATGGAAGCGTTCTGGTGCGGTGAGTTTCAGCCGCAAGCCTATCTCCGCCCGTTGCGTGATATCCAATCGGAAGTTCAGCGGCAGGATGTTGGTGCGTTGCTTGTCACGGTTGAACAATGCAAAACGCCCGTGGATGGATTCTACGCCGCGCTGCACTGGGCCATGCACCTCGACCGTCAAAGCGTTGAAGATCAAGAACGGGCCGCCCGTGCCCGTTCGCGACAATCGTTACTCGATGAAGAACGCGAGGTGGATCATGTAACAGATTAGCCGCTCCTCCCGCCAACTCTTCCCTCCTATTCTTTTTCCCACCTCAAATCCTCTCTTTTCAAGGACCATGCTATGTCCACATCCAACAATCTTGTTCCCGTCGATCTTACCCAGTTGCCCTCCACGCAGGTGGGCAGCGACGAAACTTTCAACGAACTAGCCAAGAGTGGTGACTTTTTGGGCCGCTTGCAACTTTTCACCAAGGGCAAGGCCATCGACAAGGGGTTGATCCGGCCTGGCCGATACGGTATTCCCGAGTCGGGCGACGAGATCGTCGACCTGGGCGATACGATCGATATCATTCCGCTGGCACGTCGACCCAAGGCTATCGACATGAGCGACAAGGAAGCGATCATAGTCTGCCACGACCACGAGTCGGACGAATTCAAGCGGATCGCGGCAAAGTCGCTGGAGAAAGAATCACACTGCATGTACGGCCCCAGTTTTCTGGTGTTCGAACGCAGCAGCGGCCGGCTGCTAGAATTCTTCTGTGGTTCAAAAAGCACCCGCGGCGAGGCAAAGAAGATCTATCCGTTCTTGCCGCTCACCGAAGCGGACATCGCCGCTCGCGAGTTGACCGACGAGCCGCACGGCCCGTTGCCGCTGACGCTCAAGAGCCGCTTGGTCGAGAAGGGCACGTACTCGTGGCACGTTCCGGTGGTGGTGAAATGCTCGACGCCGTTCACCAATCTCCCGTCGATGGATGTCATCGTGCGTGAAATCGAACGGTTCGTCAACATCAAGGACGACAGCGTGGAAAAAGTTTCCGAAGAGCAGGCGAATCGTCGCGCTCGGTAGCCACACTCCGGACCCTGTAGCCACCCTCCGGACCCTGTAGCCACCCGGGGCTTGTGCAGGTTCGATTCCTGCGCGGGGTCCTTTCGCATCCTTTTCTAATCCCACCTTCGGAAATCCCATGCAACCCGACGCCGTGCTGATTCAGCGCCCGGCTATCGACTTCACCACGTTCCTGGGCCTGAGCCACCAGATGCTCGGTTACAGCCCGGCGCGTGCGGTCGACGCTTGCCCTCGCGAACTGACCGATGCCGAACGTTTTTTGTCATGTCTGGCTGCGCTGCGCGATCCGGACGCGCCGGTCGGCCTGACTCCGAATCTCTTGGCGCATGTCTCCTTCAGCGTGCTGGTTGTGGCCGACGAACGCGATCTGCTTGACATCCTGGCAGCGGCCTCGGGTATGTCCTTCGTCACCACCGAGACACTCGCCCGCGGCGTCCAGGTTGCCGTGATTACAGGCACACTGGGCCAATGGCGTGATGCGGTCCGATCCGGCACCAAACAGTCGGCCGAGCAGACCGTTCGGTCCTGCCACTGCAAAATCCTCACGCTGTTCGAGCAGTCCGGCCTCGGTCACGTTTGGGCTGACTGCGAGAAACGTCCTGCCGCGAACCAACTCTTCTACCTCGAAGACAAGAGAACTCGATGACCACGCTCCAAGACATCTCCACCAAACTCGTCACCGAAACGGCCAAGGGCACCCTCATCAAGGTCCCCGTGACGCTTCGCTACGTCGACGGCCGTATCGAGTTTGTCAAGTCGCCATTCGCCCTGAAGAACGAAATCAAAGCAATGGCCGGATCACGGTGGCACGGCTACATCGAGGGAGACATGCGGAAGATATGGTCGGTGGCGGACTGTCCGCGAAATCGTTTCCAACTCGGCTATCTCCAAGGTGAAAATGTCTACGAGTGGTTCGACCGTGTGCTTGTCCGCCGCGAATACGAACGCCCGCTGATGCCGCACCAGCGCGACATGGCCGACGCCGCGCTCACGTACCATTTCCAACCCTGCGCGGCGGAAATGGGCGTGGGCAAGACCCTTTCAGCCCAGGAAGTCATGGAGCGGTCGGGCGCCGGCCACTGGTACTGGATCGGTCCGAAAACGAGTCTGCCGAACATCCGCCGCGAGTTCCGCAAGTGGAACATGGACCCGACGATTTGCGTCGAGATGATGACCTACGAAGCGCTCGTCCGCAAAGTAGACGACTGGAAGGACGGAGAAGAACTGCCCCGCGGCGTGATCTTCGACGAATCGAGCAAGCTCAAGACGTCCACTTCACAACGCTCGAAGGGCGCCCAACGCTTGGCCGACATGATTCGATCCGAGTACGGCTTCGACGGCTACGTGATTCTCATGTCGGGCACGCCGTCGCCTAAAAGCCCCATCGACTGGTGGTCGCAAGCCGAGATCGCCTGGCCCGGCTTCTTGCGAGAAGGTTCGCAAAAAACCCTGGAACAGCGGCTCGCCTTCATGGCCGACAAGCAGTTCGACGCCGGGGTTTTCAAGAAGCGGATCGGCTGGAAAGACGATGACCGCAAGTGCGCCGTCTGCGGCGAGACCGAGATTGAAGGACCGCACGAACTCGACGGCATCACCGACCCGGACGACTACCATAAATTCGCATCCAGCAAGAACGAAGTCGCCTTCATGTACGAGCGGCTCTCCGGCTTGGTCCTCATCAAGCACAAGAAGGACTGTCTTGCGTTGCCAGAGAAACGCTATCGCAAGATCATCTGCAAGCCGACCGCCAGCACCTTGCGTGTTGCCCAGGCTATAGCCGCTTCGGCACCGAATGCCGTCACCGGCATGACGCTGTTGCGTGAATTGAGCGACGGCTTCCAGTACCGCGAAATCAAAGATGGTAAAACGAAATGCCCGCACTGTCCGGAGAGTTGCGGCACTGTCCACGAGTGGTTCGACCCAGAAGACGAAGACCGCACTTTCCGGGCCATCGACATGCTCGACGAGACACTCGTCTCGCGGCTAGAGAAGCGGGAGGTTGATTGCCCACGTTGCGGCGGCTCGGGCGATGTCGACCGCATGAAGCGGATCACCCGCGAGGTGCCCTGCCCGAAGACCAAGGCCCTCAAAGAATTGCTTGAAGAGAACGAAGAGGTCGGCCGCATTGTGATCTTCGCCGGTTTCACAGGCTCGGTCGATCGGGTGACAGGCATCTGCCGCAAGGACGGCTGGGACGTGGTTCGTTGCGATGGTCGCGGCTTCCAGGTCACCACGCACGAAGGCGAAATCATCACCGACATCGACCCGCTCGACTATTGGGCGGACTTGAAAGAGAACCCTCGTATCGCCTTCGTTGCCCATCCTGAATCGGGCGGCATGTCGCTCACGCTGGTCGAAGCCCGCACGGCCGTATACTGGTCAAACTCGTTCAAACCCGAGTACCGTGCCCAGTCTGAGGACCGCATTCACCGCAAGGGCATGGACGAAAACCTCGGCTGCACCATCGTCGATCTGGTCCACCTGCCAACCGACGAACGGGTTTTGGAAGTCATCCGTGACAACCGCCGCCTGGAACTCATGACGATGGGCGATTTCAGTGATGCCCTGACCGAGGAATCGCCCGACGCTGACAAATCGGAAGCGATGGAGGTGGTCAATGCTTGACGCGATCTTCCACGGCGACTGTCTCGACATCATGCCGACAATCCTCGACGCGAGCATCGACATGGTCCTGGCTGACCTACCCTACGGTGTCACGCAGAACCAGTGGGATCAAGTAATCCCATTCGACCGGTTGTGGGACGAGTACCGCCGAGTGACCAAGCCGAACGCGGCCATTGTGTTCACGGCCACACAGCCATTCGCCGCTCAACTGGTTGCCTCGAACCCCAAGATGTTCCGCTATGACCTGATTTGGCGAAAGAATAAATCCACCGGATTCTTGAACGCCAACCGCATGCCTCTGCGGCAACATGAATCCATTCTCGTCTTCTACCACCGCTTGCCGGTCTATCATCCGCAAAAGTCGAAAGACCACAGACCAGTCCATTCGTTCACAAAGCATACGGGCGACGGAAGCAACTACGGAAAGACAAAGCGAGGTCTCCAAGGCGGTGGCCAGACCGACCGGCATCCCACATCGGTGATCGACATTTCCGTGGTCAACAACGATGCGATCAATAAAATCCACCCCAACCAAAAGCCGGTCGAGCTTTTTGAGTACCTGATTCGGACATTTACCGACGAGGGCGCCATCGTGCTTGACAACTGTATTGGTAGCGGCACAACCGCGATTGCCTGCCTCAACACATGCAGGCATTTTATCGGCATTGAGCAGGACGCCGAATTCTGCCGGTTGGCCAACCAGAGAATCTCCAACCACCAGACAACATGACACCCACAATCCCCGATCGGGCGTGGAACTTGGCCAAAGCGCTGACGGCGTTTGCCGCCGATGGCTGCCGGACCGTACCCAAAACAACCTACCGCATCCGCCTTCAGACCTGCGCCGCGTGTCCCCGGCGTGAGGAAAACTGGTGCCTGGAGTGCGGCTGCTTCCTGCCCATCAAGGCCAAAGGGCGAACGTGGCAGTGTCCGCTCGACAAGTGGCCCGTAACATGAATGGAGATTTTCAAGAATGTCTCGCCTGAAAGCAGAAAAGGTCAAACGCATCAAAGCCGACCTGTGCAAGCCCGACGCAACCCAGCCGGTGGTGGCAAAGAAACATCGAATCAGTCGCTCGGCCGTCTCCGACATTGCCACCGGGCGCACCCACAAGAACGTCCCTTGGCCCGAGGGCGGCCCGCCAAATAAGCGGTCCGGCGGCCAGCGGAAGCCAGTCGGCGACTATGATCCGACCGATGCCCGCATTCTGGAACTGGAGGCGGACATCACCCACTTGACCGAAGAACGCAACCGCGAGCGCCGCAAGGCTAAGGCCGGGGCACGGGATCGGGGCCTATTCAAGGCGATGGCCGACGTGCTTACCGAAAAAATCGTTGCCGTCAAACCGCTGCCCAGGGTGCGCCCACACGTTGGCAAGAAGGGCAAGGTCATCGAAGAGCATTGTGTCATGCACGTTTCCGATGGCCACCACGACCAAATCGTGCGGCCCGAGGAGTGTGGTGGTCTGGAAAAGTACGACTTTCCCATCTCCTGCTGTCGGGCCGAACGGTACGTCGATCGGGTCATTCAGTGGACCCAACAAACGCTCCATCCGCAGTTCCGTTTCACACATCTATGGGTTCTTGCCTACGGTGATCACACGTCGGGGGAGATTCACGGTCACACCCAGCGATCCTACTTCCGCAACCAGTTCAAGAACGTCATGGCCATCGGCAAGCTGCACGCCCTGATGTACCGCGATTTGGCCCCACACTTCGACCAGGTCAACGTCATCTATGTGCCCGGCAATCACGGTCGGCGATCGCAGAAAAAGGACTACCACGGAGCCCATGATAACTGGGATTACCTCATTGCCGAGTTGGCCCGCCTCTACTGTGCCGACATCGACAACGTCGCATTCGTTATCCCCGACGCCTTCTCGGTCAACCTCGACATCGGCGGCGTTGGTTTCAATATTTCGCACGGCGACGACGTGCGCGGATCGTTAGGAATTCCATACTATGGGTTGCAGCGTCGGCAGCGAAGTCTCACCGCCTTGGCCCACACGCAGGACGGCCCGCGTATTCGCTACTTCTGCTGCGGCCATTTTCACAAGCCGGGCATCGTGGGCGACATGGACGGCGAGATGCTTATCAACGGTCCGTGGGTGGCAACCGACGCCTATGCCTACAATGCCTTCGCCGGCTATACCGAACCGAGCCAGTGGCTCCACGGCGTTAATCCCAAGTACGGTATCACTTGGCGAATGGCTGTTAACCTTCGTAGTGAGCGAGAGAAGAAAGGACCACAACGATACTTGATCGACGTGGATGCGAACGAAAAGTAGTTCCGATTGGTACAGACCATGCAGCGCCTGGAGCAATACGACGTCTTTTCGTTGCCCGTGTCGGAGGTCTACTACGATGCGGACTTCAACTGTCGTGGTCAGTTCACGCTTGCGTCTGTCCAGGAATTATCCCGGAGCATCGCCGAGTTGGGGTTGCAGTTCCCTCTGGTAGTGCAGCCGGTCGAAGAGGTCGAAGGTTTTGGACAGGAGGGTTTTCGATGGCGACTGATTGCCGGACATCGACGGTTCCGAGCGGTAATGACATTTCTGAAATGGACCGAGATACCGGCGACCGTTTGGAATGGGCTGAGCGACCGGCAAGCCCGGATGTTCAACTTCACGGAGAACCTGGAACGACAAGACTTGAACGTGTTGGAAGAAGCCCGGGCGTTGGGCCGATTGTTCCCCAAAGGCGTGTCACTACGAGAGGCCGCGAGGGAACTGAAACGACACACGCGATGGGTTCAGGCCCGATTCCGCTTGCTCAAACTGCCGGAAGAAGTGCAAATCAAGGTGGCGGCCGGAACGCTGAGCTTGGTGGACATGGAGGTCATAAGCCAGTTCGACTCGCCGGAAAAACAGATCAAAGCGGCGGCCGAAATGGCCAGAGCAAAGCGGCACGGACGGAAACCATCGGAGGGGCGGACCGGCCGGAACTTCCGCTATCGGAAAACGAAAGCACAAATCAACCGGATGATTGCAAAGCTGATGGATAACGAAATCGACGTGCTGACCACGCGTGCGCTGGCCTGGGCCGCCGGTTCGATCAGTGATGACGATTTTGAGGAGGATATTCGCCAGGTCAAGGTGTGAGTACGAACGGTCATAGTTATTCCAATGGTTCCAGTGGTCCCAATGATTCCACTAGTCGTAGGGGTACTCGCAATTCCTACGTTTGTAGTAATGCTGCATCTTTTGTCTTTTTTAACATTTTTGCGGCGGCGAGACGATCTGCTCTTTTACCAGGACGGATAACCGGCATGGATTGCCTGACTTCACACAAGGGACACCCATGCCCAAGGTTTATATCGATAGCGAAACGTGCGGACTGCATTCGATGATGGTGCTGTTGCAGTACGCCGAGGAAGACGGGCCGATTCACCTCTACGACGTTTGGAAGCGACCGGTCCGCGAGACGCTACGGTTGATCGAGTGGCTCTGCGAGAACACGGTCGTCGGGTTCAATCTCGCGTTCGATTGGTTCCATGTCGTCAAGGTCTACACAACGTTCCGGCTGGCCGATCCCGATTGGATTCCCGAGGAGCACATCGACGAGATCGCCCTATTGGAACCGCAAGCCCAAGATGGACCGTGTGTGAAGCCAGCCAACGCACTCGATCTGCTGCTTCATTCCCGCAAGGGGCCGTACCAATCGCTGATGGCGAGGGAAGACATCCGTATCCGTCGCGTTCCGACAGCCCTGGCCTACGCCTTGGCCGAAGAACTCGAACAGCGGGTCACGCTGGACGGCATCTATTTTGCCCGCAGCGCCGACAAAGACGCACCCCGCTGGAAGGTTTTCGATGTCAAGAATCGTGACGGCGAAATCGACCAGAACTTCAAAGACGTAGTGCTCAAGTTCAATCCGTCCGGCGGACTGAAATTCCTGGCCGAGTACGCGATGGGTTTTACGCCCAAGTACCACTACAAGGATGTCGAGCCACCGAAGTCCTGGCGTCCGGTCGAACTCGGATACGCTCCCACCGCTTTGGCGATGAGCAGCTCCAAAGATAACTGGGCCATCTACGAGACGGACAAGAAGACCGGCAAGCGTGTGCTGAAGGGCTACGCCTGGCCCGCCGTGGTCCGAAAATTCATCGACCATTGGTCAACGAACGAACCGGCAAGGGACTACGCCCGCGACGACGTGGTTTACACCCGAGCCCTCGACAAGCATTTTGGTTATCCAGAGCCGGGCGACGATGACAGTATTCTCGCCTGCATGGTGCCGGTGGTCCGTTGGCGCGGGTTCAAGATCGACATCCCCGGCATCAAGGAACTCTTGACGAAAGCCCAAGACGTAGTGGCCCGATCGCCGGTCAACGTCAACAAACCGGCCGAAGTCCGCGCCTACCTGGGAGAGTGCATGGACGAGATGGAAAAGATTACGATCGAGGAGACCACGAAGAAGGCCAAGCTGGAAGCCGTAACAAAGTGGCATCTCACCGAAGACGAAGAGTGCGGCAAGTGCCTGGGAGAAGATCCAGATTGCCTGCGGTGCGACGGAACCGGTATGTTGTCGAGCGCCGGCCCTATCACCGACCGCTGTGGCAACCACCCGGCAGCGGTCCGCGCCCGTGAGATCCTCGACGTGAACACGGCCGTCAAGCAGATCGAACTGTACTCCAACCTCTTGCTGGCCGGCATCTGCCAGGAACTGGGCATTCGCAGCGTGCTGACAACCGAGGTCATCAACTGGTCGCGCACGTCGGTGCGAGAGTTAGACTTCGCCCGAAGGCTTGTGCATTACGCTGTTTCTCAGAATGCGCTGCCGAAGCAGCTTGACGCGCAACTGGTCATGTTGCGTGACCCGAAAGTTCGTGAACTCGGAGACGATGAGCTGACACGTCTGGCAGCGCAATTGCGCGACCCGAACTTTCGCATCTTCGTCGAGCGTGGGGAAGGTGAGGC
>SDBV01012419.1_pt1 | contig 10919 bp, 11 predicted proteins | sample 2277081 | NCBI WGS metagenome assembly SDBV01 (sample SAMN10402039, study PRJNA504765) | marine sediment metagenome | isolation source: marine sediment core GS10_PC15, 223 cmbsf | place: Arctic Ocean: Southern Knipovich Ridge | collected 2010
TCCCCACGGTAAATGAAATCACGAAAATCCTTGAGCATTGAATAACATCAATTTGTCAATCTATAACGATCAAGCTGCCTCGCCGTTTATCTAAGATAATTTGTGTTTAGCCAACTTCAAGAAGATTAATTTGGCAGTATTATGGAGATGATTTGGCTATTGTCGATGGTCGAACCAAAACTCTCGTTCTAATACCTGATTTGATTAACCACCTCCTAAGAAGATGATGTGTTCTTAGGCAACAGCGGGATAAGCCACGAAAGGAACGAATCCTGGCTGCGGCTCTGCAAGGTCAGCTTGCCGGGACCTGTCAGCTCGATCACCAGCCCTTCACCGCTGAACAGAGTGCTCTTCCAACCTGCCACCTTCTTAACGTTGAACTTCAAGTGCTCTTCGAAGGTCACCAGGTGCCCGGTGTCGACTATGTACTCCTGGCCCGTCTCCAGCTCCATGGGGTGGATCGCCCCGTAGCTGGAGACGATCAGTGTCCCGGTGCCGCTGATCTTGAGCATGATCAGTCCCTCGCTGCCGAAGAAGGTCTTGGCGCCGCTCCACTTGGTATCTACCTCGATCCCTGCTGAGGAGCCGAGATACGAGCCAGACTGGACCATAAGGTTTTCACCGTCCATCTCAACCACGGCGATATCGCCGGGTAAGGCAGGTGCCAGGGCGATCGTATCGCCTGGAGCGGTAGCGGTAAAAGTGTTTAAGAAGAAGCTCTCGCCGCCGAACATGGATCGCGTCAAGGATTTCAAGAAACCGCCTTTTGCTTCGGTTTCCATCTCGATGGAAGGTACCATGCCCACCATCGCACCCCCTTCAACCTGGATAGTCTCCTTGTGGTCGAGATTGACCAGAGCCAGTGCATAAGCCGGACCATATCTAACTTCTACATTCATTTCTAACTCCTTTTATGGTTTATTGCTCAATCCAATAACTATACCAATCTACACCCTGAATACTCCAAATACATTTCCAGATTAGAATCGTGAGCGGTAAGACGGCTCAGATGATCTGCCCTTACTTTCTTCAGTTGTATTATTTCGTCAGTCATGATTTCCTCTATCATTGAATTAGGGTTATCTCTAATTTTATATCATTTTATTGGAAAGTGAATTCAGGGATTCAGCGGATCAACTCATGCAGCCTTAGATAGACCAGCTCAATATTTCCATCCGATCGCTCAGGAGAGATCAGATCGTGCGGTAAGCCATATTCCTTCGGAAATTGGAAAGTTTGTAAAAACTGCTCCCCATGAACCAACCACATCTCCTCGAATTCTGTGATAATTTCATTGTTAACAGAACTATCGTTGGCATTGGTGATCACCAGGATCGCGCCTGCAGCAGGTCGCACCCGTTTGGCGTCCGCTTCAGCTACAAAACCCAGCCGCATATTTTCAAGCAGGGAGTGCGTCGGGTAGCGGGTGTAGGAATAAGGCGTTGATTTGGGATTGTTCTCTTTATTTCTAGGGTCCCACCATTGGAAGAAATCTGGCGCCAACAATAGCAGGTTGGTCAATGGGCGGTTGAGTATGCGTGGGATAAAACCAACACCTAAGAACGGAGCAATCAGCACTGCCAGGTCCACATCCGATCGCTCCTGAGATAACCAGGTGGTCATCGATCCACCGCCTGATAGACCTGCCACAATCACCCTCTCTCCCAGGCCCTGAGCGATGTCGACCGACCGGGTGGCAAATTCTGCCAGCTGTTCGGCGGTCAAGCCTTTTAGGGGGTTTCCTTGGCGATCTTTTGTGCCATGCCGCGGTGTACGAGGAATATAGACGTTGTATCCTTTCTCGAAATATTCCGCTCCTAATTGGGCAAATTGTGCCGGGCAGCTGCTGAAACCATGCAGGAAAACTATCACATTATCCACCTTTTCACCTTGGGTGAGCAGCTGAGTCGCACACACCGGGTTGAGTTCCGCCAGTTCTGCCTCCGCAACTTCAATCTGGTTTATTCGCGCCGCGGCCTCTTCATAGCTGCTGGCGGGATTGGAGCCGATTTCCGAATCTAATTTAAATGGTCTCATACCTAAAACGATCAGAATTACTATTATCAGTACGATAATCGCGAGAATCATTGATCACCACGGTCTGGCAGGTTTGCGTGCCAGAATTAATCCGCGCCCAGAATAGGGTAACCACATCAGCACTCAAGAACACCTACAGGACTATTGCCTATACGCAATATCCCTGATTCGTATCGAGAAATATTTCCTACTCTGGATTATTAGAATGAGATGGCATTCAACATCTGCTCTGGTCCACTTGCTAACCCAACAATGTGGGAGAACTTGCCCTATTTCCTGCCAAAGATGAGATTGACGATCGCCAGCACAACCACTGCCCCCACAACAGCCACCAGCAGGCTCACCAAATTAAAACCAGTAACTCCCGTGCCGCCGAAGAAACTAAACAGCCAGCCACCAACTATCGCCCCGACGATCCCGGCCAGGATATTGCTGATGCAGCCCATGCGGTCATTCCGCCCGGTGATGATGCTCGCCAGCCAACCGGCAATGCCTCCTAACACGATCCAACCTATAAAACTCATGTCTCATTCCTCCTTGATATTTTGTGTATTATTATATAACCGTCCTCTGGTCCTTAAGTTCTTACCGCTCTACCAAATTAACCCTATTTAGATATCCTTTGTAATGTTTTTGGCAGATAAGGCTTATCCTGGAATCCATATAGCGCTAATCTCGAATATGCACCTGCTATAAGGATAACCTGGGATCACTTTTTGCCCCAATTCGATTTGATCGACCTGATCTCAATACACATTGGTTCTACCGAAGTTGACAGTTCATGGTTAGTTGATCAAATTGATTCAGATTCTGATTAGGTGTTTCGATACATCAATTCAATTGGGGATATTTTGACAAACATCAAATAGCAATGGATAGTTGAAAACCGCAGCAGGGAGAAACTTACTGTTCGCAGCCTCTCTCAGGCTTGTTTTCCGCAGCCCTGCCTTTCTATTCTGCGCTTATGCGATCACCCTTCACCAAGACGAATATTATCGGTCCACTTATACCATCGTGACGCTGATTTTTAACAGGGCGAGTCTCTTATTGGGGCAGATCCAACCAGCCTGGCTGCACGCTGGTCGCTTCGAATACCCCTGGCTGCGGTTGTTCATCGCCGTAAGTCTTGCCTGGCGGATCGCCCTGCTCAGTCTTGCCCTGCTGAATGTTACTCCGTTATCAATCGGGAAAAACAATGGCGATGGAACGGACACTTTTTCATCATGTCTCCTATCTTCCATTCTAGCTGCCCTTGTGCATTCTCCTGTTGAACTTGTCTTTCTTACCCATTAGCACATTTATCGGTAGGGTGATATCGGACGCGTTGGTCAGATCAGATCAGGATCACACCTCAGAAGATCTCGTATGATGAACCGACCAGGCTCAGGTCATCCCCTTTGGGCGGCGCTTCTGGACTGCTGGCTTTGAGCTGCTGGCGGAAGGATTGAAAAGACGGCAGGTTATTGACCACCTCAAGCGCTTCTTGATCGGCATACATTCCAAAATGGATAAAGGTTTTTCCATCCTCTAAAATAAACGAGCTGTATTTAATTTTCGGGTTTGCCAGTTCCTGCAGATCAGCCATAACCTGGCGGATATTGTCCTTGTTTGTATCTGCATATTCTGCCTTGACGGTATATTGAACTTTAACTGATTTCATACTCTCACCTCAATTCTAAGTCGATAATTTAAGTCCTCTTTCAATATTCTATCATCTCCGAAATGGAAATGCTGGAAAGTGTCCTTTCAAAGTAGTTTTTGTTTCAATCGGTGAATGCGATTAATCGCAAGCCCCTCTCACAGCATTAGGAGAGGGGCAGGCCTGTACCTTGCGATGGCGAGGTGGGTGAGCGTTGAAGTGTTATGAAAGACGAAGTGAACTGCGGCACATTCAACCCACTGGAATATGTTTATTTTCCAGCAGTTTTAGTTTTTTAACACGAACCATCAATTGATCCAGCTTGGTTTGATTAGTCAAATTTCTGAACTTTCTCTAAGAAGTTATTTACAAGTAATCCTTCACATATACCTGAAAATTCTCATGGAAAGCATCTATCCAGCTCTCGATGAAAGTGCGCTGCTCAAACAACGGGAGTAAATCTACCGCCAAATCTTGTGGACCGATCTTTTCTACTTTTTCCTGGAGGGCTATCATCGCAGACTTAACATTGTATGGCTGATCTCCATCCTGCTCCAATTTACTTTCCAACGGTTGAATTTGCTGCTGCATAAACCACAGCAAATCAAAAAAATCGCGACCCTTGATAAACGTTGCTGTATTACCTACTTGAAAACTACGTTCCAGACAAGCAAGAATTTTTCCTGCCATCATTGTCTCCAATGAAAAATGCGCCGGAACAAAGCTTCGCCCATAGAAGATTACCGGCGTATTCCTGATCACTGCCATTTGTTTATGATGGCTGATCTCCAGCTTCAAATGCAACCTCTCATCCTTGTTTGAAGATAGCTCCAGCTCATACAGTACTGGGAACCTTAGCGTTAGCCTTAGTATCCCATCTTTACTCTCCTGCTGCCTGATGCTAATCTCGTGATACCCTAGTTGCTTATTAATGTAAGCTATTAGATCTTCTCGCAGCATTTCCAGATTAATACCCCCGCCATTATCCAGGTCAATATCTTCCGATAATCGGTTTAGGGCATAGATCACATGTAAACATGTACCACCGTAAAAATTCAGGCTCCGGTAGTAGCGATGGTTGTAGATAAAATCAAGCATAAACGCCTGCAATGCCTCTTTGAGCACGATGCGTTTTGTTTCATTAGATAGCCGTGGATCTTTCGAGGCCAACGCACTTTCAAGGATCTGGATCAAGGATGCCACACTGTCCTCCTTAGATTGTCGAGAACAAATGCCATTTTTCTCGAACCGCTCTTCTCTACATAGTCCCCAAATTGATCTCTTACCTCTGGTGAAAACTCTTCAACATTCAGACGAAGTTCTTCAGCTAAATCTATTTCAAAGGTTCTCAAAGGGCGCGACATTGGGCGGAAATAGAAGTAATCAAACAAAGCTTTGCTTGATAATGCCTGGTTGAAGACCACTCCAAAGTAATTTTCAATCTCAAAACCTGTGTATAGGGATGATTTAATATGTCGATACACAAACGTCCCGACATCATTCTTAATTTTCCTTGTGTTTTTCAGGGTGACGGCTGTGATTGGATAAGTAACTTCCGTTAGCACTCCCGAACGCTGAAGTACATACTCCAATGACACATAACTCTGTGGGACAAGAATCGCACTCACAACAGCCGCAAATGACGCATCACCCAGGTGCCTTTCATAGAACAGTCGCGTCATGTAAAACCCTTTCTTGAGCCGGATGATATGGCCCCTTTTCACCCAGCGCGAAAGCATCTCTCTCACCAGCTGAGATTGAGATTCATCCGCTTCGATCATCTGTTTGAAACCAGTCATTGTGAAATATGGGATCTGGTCAAATCTTTCTAAAACGTTGTTTTTCATTGTTATTTTCCAACAATCCATATCGGATAATATGTAATTAATACCTATTATCCGATATAAAACGCAACTTGTCAATGAGCAGTGCTGAATTTTCTAAACCAGGGTGAAAGACGCTCAGTATCAATATCTAATACCCAATATCCAATACCCCCTCCCACTTAAGCTTTGCTTAATACAAAAAATAGTCAGGCATAAAGACAAATCGACATGCCCCATGCTATCCTTCCTAACAATCCTAAGGAAGGCAATGTCTTCCTGAAAAAAAAGTTTCAAATCAAAGAGGAGCCGAATCAATGACAATTTCAAGTGTACGTGAATTGAACATGCGGGTAAAGGAAGAGGCGATCTTCCTGCAGGATTTGCTGGCTGAGATCAATAAGGTCATGGTCGGCCAGGAGGCCCTGGTTGAGCGTGTGCTGATCGCCTTATTGGCGGATGGGCACATCCTGCTGGAAGGCGTCCCTGGTCTTGCTAAAACCTTATTGATTAAGACCATGGCCCAGGCCATTCGCGCCGAATTTTCGCGCATCCAGTTCACCCCCGACCTGCTGCCTGCTGATCTGATCGGTACGCAGATCTACAACCCCCGCACGACAGACTTCAGTGTCCACAAGGGGCCCATCTTTGCCAACCTGATCCTGGCAGATGAGATCAACCGTGCCCCCGCCAAGGTGCAGAGTGCCTTGCTGGAAGCGATGCAGGAACGCCAGGTCACCATTGGCAATGTGACATACACCATGGAAGATTTATTCATGGTCCTGGCCACCCAAAACCCCATTGAACAGGAAGGTACTTACCCCTTACCAGAAGCGCAGGTCGATCGCTTCATGCTGAAGGTCAAGGTTGATTATCCATCTCGCGCTGAAGAACGACTGATTGTTGACCGCATGACTGGTGAAACACTGCCAAACGTCAATCCAGTCGTGTCCCCTGCTGATATTTTACATGCCCGAGAGATGGTGCGCCAGATCTATGTCGATGACAAGATCAAAGAATATGTGCTCGACCTTGTATTAACCACCCGCCAGCCGGGAAATAATGGTCTCAGCGATCTGAACGCATTAATCAATTTTGGTGCTTCTCCACGCGCCAGCATCTACATGATTACAGCCGCTCGGGCGCATGCTTTCCTGCAGGGTCGTGGTTTCGTCACCCCTGAGGACATCAAGCAAATTGCCCCCGATGTGCTCCGACACCGTGTGATCGTCACCTATGAGGCAGAAGCTGAAAATATCTCCTCTGATCATATCGTTAGCCGCATTCTAAACCACACCGACGTACCCTGACAGGTGCTCAGCATATAGGCTTAATGATCAGCAGTCTCTGTAGTTTGATTGCTGATTATAGAACCTTATGGAAAGCGAACAAAGCACAATGTTATCAACAGAACTGATCAAGAAAATTCGCCGGATCGAAATTCGCACCCGCCGCCTGGTTAATGATAGCTATGCCGGCGAGTACCATTCGATCTTCAAGGGGCGGGGTATGGAATTCGACGAAGTCCGGCCTTACCAGATTGGCGATGAAATTCGCAGTATCGACTGGAATGTGACCGCTCGCACAGGCGAACCTCACGTGAAACGCTATGTCGAAGAACGAGAGCTGACCGTGATGCTGGTCGTCGATGCCAGCGGTTCGGAGAATTTTGGCTCGGTGAACCGCTTTAAGCGGGAACTGGCCGCTGAATTGACTGCGGTCCTCTCCTTCGCAGCCACCACCAACAACGATAAAGTGGGTTTGCTTATTTTCACTGACCGCATCGAGCTTTTTATCCCCCCGCGCAAAGGGCGACGCCATGTGCTGCGCCTGATCCGTGAACTTCTGGCTTTTGAACCCGAAAGCAGGGGTACGGACATCAAGCTGGCCTTGGATACCGTGAACCAGATCCTCAAGCGGCGCAGCATCATCTTCCTGGTGTCAGATTTTCTGGTACCCGCCGGCAGCTACCAACGAGAACTGACCGTGACCAATAAAAGACACGATGTGATTTCAGTTGATCTGCATGACCCATTGGAACTGTCTTTAAAGGACGTCGGCTTGCTGGCCCTGGAAGACCCCGAAACGGATGAAATGGTTTGGGTGGATACAAGCGATTCAGACTGGGTGGACTCTTTCCAACTGCGCACCCAATTGCTGGAAGCCGATAAGGCACGCATCTTCAAACAGTCAAGTGTCGATCACATTAAGATTGCCACAAACGAAGACTATACAGCTTCCCTGACAAGCTTTTTTCAAGAACGAGCGCGCCGCATCTGGCGTTAACTTTACTTGATTCCAAATCAATTATCGATTTTAGGAAGAATGATGAAAAATATCCGCTTATTTATGCCCCTGCTGATCATCGCAGTCCTTGCTCTGGCTGCGCCTGGGTTTGCATCAGCCGAATCTCTGGTGACAGCTACATTATCAACAGATACGGGTGATTTCACTGTGGGTGATCCAGTCATACTCAAGCTAAGTGTGACCCACCCACCTGGCCACCAGGTTATTCTGCCTCAATTGAATGCCAATTGGGGAGGTTTTCTCGTCCACTCCCAATCCGCGGGCACCACTGTCAGCAACCCTGATGGCAGCGAAACAACCAGTCAGGTGATCGATGCCAGATTGTTTTCCCCGGGCGACTTCACCACCCCGCCTTTAACCATCACCGTAAGCGATAATTCTGGTCAATTGAGCGAAATCACAGCTGAGCCTTTATCCGTGACAATCGCCTCCGTACTCGTGGAAGGAGATTCAGAGCTGCGCGACATTAAACCCCAGGCAGCCTTACCCTTTGTGAATTATCTTCCCTGGGTGATTGGAGTGGGTGTACTGGCTTTGGGATCGATTGGGGCATTCTTTTTCTACCGTCGCCGTCAGGCGCATCTAGCTCTGGCATCAGCCGACAATCGTATACCACATGAAGTTGCGCTCGATGAATTAGACCGGCTTGAGACATTAGATTTACCGAAATCTGGACGGTTTAAAGAGCACTATACCCGGGTATCTGACTGCCTCCGTATTTACATGGAAAACACCTATCATTTTCCCGTATTAGAACGGACCACCGGTGAGATCAAAGCCAACCTGAAACGCACACCTGTCTCAAATGAGGTGGCGAATGAATTTATTACCTTGCTGGTTGAAAGTGACCTGGTGAAATTTTCTAAGTTTAGGCCAGATGTGGAAAGTGCTCGGCAACTGCTGCAGCAAGGGCGGTTGATTGTTGAGAAAACGAAACCGGTGGTACTTGAATCTGATGGCAATGACCACCAACCTATCAACCGCATTCCACCAGCTACTGTATTCGGTGAGAACGGAAGAAATAAACAGGCTGAGGTGACCTCATGAATTTTCAATTTGCTGCACCCTGGCTGCTGATCTTGATCATAATCATTCCTTTACTGGCGGCGCGTTATTTCCTGCTCAGGAAAGGTACTCTGCCCGCCACGATCACATATACCAAAACCAGCCTGATGCGTGGGTTGCCAACTCCATGGCGAATTAGGCTGCGACCGGTGGGGTTTGTTCTACGCATGGTTGCAATGACCCTGATAATTCTGGCTCTAGCCCGCCCACAATTCGTTCAGGGACGAGAGACGATCAGCGGGGAAGGGGTTGAAATCGCCCTGGCTTTAGATATTTCCGGGAGCATGGCTTCTTTAGATTTCGAACCGAATAATCGTCTCGAAGCCGCAAAGCAGGTGATCAGCGATTTTGTTGCCGAAAGGCAGTACGACAAAATTGGCTTGGTTGTCTTCGCTTCCGAAGCCTTCAGCCAGAGTCCTCTCACGCTAGATCACAATATGCTCAACCGTTCACTTGACCAGGTTGAACTTGCCCCTGACCTGGGGATAGATGATGGTACCGCTATAGGGCTTGGCATCGCTAATGCTGCCAACATGCTGGCAAACAGCGACGCAGAAAGTAAGGTTGTCATTCTGCTGACCGATGGGGTCAATAATTCAGGTCAAATAGACCCTCAATCAGCTGCAGAGGCTGCCAAAGCGTTGGGAATTAAGGTTTATACCATCGGCGCGGCTCGTCCCGGCCAGGTGCCAGTTCCAGTCGGCGGCGGCTCGCAAATCGTGTACCAGGAAAGCACTATCGATGAAGGGACGCTAATGCAGGTGGCGGATATCACCGGTGGCATGTACTTCAGAGCAGAAGACACCTCCGGGCTGCGAGAGATTTACGATGAAATCAACACCATGGAGAAATCTCAGGTTGAAATCCAAGTTTTCAACCAGTACACCGAGCTGGCTGCCTTATTCCTGGTGCCGGCCTTGATCATTTTCCTGGTGGAGATCCTCTTGAGAAAAACAATATTTAGGATAAATCCTTAGAGTCTTATTGACATGGGTGAGGGGTTTGAGTGAAAGAAATTTACCTCACTCCCCACCAATGGAAGGTAAACCATGAATTTTGCGAAACCAGAATATCTATTAGCACTCTTGTTAGTGCCAGCAGTTGGATTGCTCATGCTTTGGGCAAATAAAAAACGTCAGCATGCGCTGGATAAGTTAGGTGACAGTCCCCTGATGAGTAAACTGACCACCAGCATCAATTGGCGTGGACGCCACTGGCATAATGCTCTGCTGCTATCAGCCTTGACTTTATTTATTATTGCTCTGGCGCGCCCCCAATGGGGAAGCGAAGTTCACGAAATAAACCAGGAAGGCTTGCAAGTGATGGTCGCCTTAGATATTTCACAGAGTATGCTGGCACAGGATATAAAACCAACCCGTTTGGATCGCGCCAAACTAGAAATAGCAGATCTAATGAAAAAATTGGACGGCGATGAAGTCGGTTTAGTGCTTTTTTCTGGAGCGAGCTTCATCCAGGTCCCTCTCACATCCGATTATTACACCGCTCTAACCTACCTCGACAGCGCCAATCCCAGTGTGATCTCGAGACCCGGTACCGTGATTGGCGATGCGATCCGTACCGCCAGGCTCGGCTTCGACGAGAGTCTTACCAGCCAAAAAGTGTTGGTCATCATGACCGATGGGGAAGATCACGAGACCGATCCCTTCGCAGCTGCGAAAGAGGTGGCAGACGAAGGTGTCCTGATTTACACGATTGGTTTCGGTACACCAGATGGAGAGCCCATCCCCATCACGGATGAAAATGGCGTTGTTGTCGACTACAAACGCGATCAGAGTGGAGAGGTTGTGCTCTCCAAATTGAATGAAGGCACCCTGCAGTCCATCGCCCAAAATGGAAATGGCAAGTATTACCGTGCCAGTGCAGATGGTAGTGAACTGCAAAGTCTCCTGGCTGAAATCGATAACCTCCAAAAGGACCAGCTGCAAAACCGCATAGAGACTCGCCAGATCGAACGCTACCAGATCTTTCTTGGCCTGGCATTAATCCTTATGCTAATCAGCGAACTCATTCCTGATCGATTGCTCCAG
>SDBV01012420.1_pt1 | contig 10919 bp, 7 predicted proteins | sample 2277081 | NCBI WGS metagenome assembly SDBV01 (sample SAMN10402039, study PRJNA504765) | marine sediment metagenome | isolation source: marine sediment core GS10_PC15, 223 cmbsf | place: Arctic Ocean: Southern Knipovich Ridge | collected 2010
ACAAACCTGATTGACAGCTAAATTTGTCTGAACCAATAAATGTTTTGAGAAAATGTAAAATCAAAACCACGGTGTCAGGTAAACCTGCAACATAAAAATTTGAATCGCTCAATTTAGGTAATACCTGGAAATTTTTATCGTTTATAGATTTTGAAAAAATACCATTATCTGTCATAAACAATGTAGTATTTCCATATGAGTATATCGCTTTGGTTTTTTTAAAAGGAGGGATTTTTACTGAATTCACCTTCAATTTACGATTGGCTTCTTCAAATTTCTCCGGTCGGCAGGCATTGAAGGTTTTATCATCTATATCAAAATTGTAAATAAAATCCCTGCCGGAATCCATCCATAAGTCTCCTCCGTTGGCGCTTATATTATAGAGTGGGTTGTTCACAGGATGGTATGCCGGCCTCCAGTTTACAGGCAAAAACTGTTCATTGATTTTATCGAACAGATGCAATCCCGATGCTCCCCAGATGCCGGCCATCAATGTAGAATCGTTGTAATCAATAAAGGCATTGTACCAGTCTGCTTTTCTGGATTCAGGCCTTAGGGCATAGCTACTTAACTCATGAGAATAGCGGGACATTTTTTGAAATCCAAGTCCCTGCCAAAAACCAATCCATATATTCTTTTGAGCGTCCTGATACAAGGTGGATACTCTATTGGATAACAGACCACCTTTATGGCGATTTAAAATTTCAAAATCATCACGTTCTTCCCGATAACGATTAAGGCCTCCTTCCATAGTTCCAATCCATAGGTCACCGGAAGCATCTTCCAAAAAGCAGGAAACATCGTCGTCAGATAATGATTGGGAATGATGAGGCAAGTGTCTGTATTGCTTTACGCTATTTTGAGTGTTGAACCAAATACTGATTCCATTTTTTGTGCCCGCCCAAATATTTCCACTTTTATCCCTGAATACACACGTCACATGATTATCGACAATAGAAAAAGGGTCACTATCGAAATGTTGATGCCTGGTCATTTTTTTGGAAATCAATTCATAGCGATACAATCCACCTCCGGTAGCCATCCATAAATTCTGATATTCATCTTCAATCATATCGAAAGTAGAGGTAGCCAGCATCTTTGTGAAATTATCATTTTTCTTGTCGTAAATATAAGCGCCATCAGTAGCTCCCATCCAGAATTGATTTTTACTATCCTCGTAGTAAAATGCCACATCCATATCTCGTTTTTTCGACTTGTCAAGGGCATCATTTTTAATTGTGGTGAACTTTTGGGTTTTAAGATCCAGGTAAACCGGACCCATTCCACGCCCTCCTACCCAAATTAATCCTTCGAAATCTTTGTAGATAGTATGATAATCGTAGTATTCCTGGATAATACGCTGGTGAGGAAAAAGTTTTGTATTATAGGTGGAAAGATTAAGCCGTTGAAGGATTCCATCTTAAGTTTCTACCCATAGCACATCATCCTTATCTGGCATAATGGCTCGAACATAAGGGTGACTTATGCCTTGCCCTGTGTTGGCAATGAAAGGTATCTTTTCAAAGCATTGTTTGTCGCGATGATATTTATTTAATCCGTTTCGTGTGGCAACCCAAAGTTGCTGATCAGAGGTAAAGGCGATATCTGTGATATAATTGTCTGAGATGGAACAACTATCATCCCCATGTAAATAGTTCTGAAAAGAAATCCCATCGTAACGCACCAGACCATTTCGTGTGCCAATCCAAATAAAACCTCTATCGTCCTGTTTGATGACCGTAATATGATTATCGGGGAGACCTTCATCAACCGTAAGGCTTCGGAAGCGAGTATAATAATCCGTATTGATTTCTGCAGCAACTCCTAATTGGAGCTTACTCATCGCAAAAGCAATGATTAATAAAATATTTGACATGAAGAATTTCATAATCCGGCAACTAAAGCGTTACATATAAAATCGATGATTCATTATTGAAATATTTATAACTCCCTATACCAAAAAGCATTCGGGAAGACAAAAATCCAACTATTTGCTTCATAAAAAGCGCCTGTCATTGGAAAACAAGGATAATAGCCGGTCGCTAAATTATATAAAACCCAGTCAATTCAAAAATCTAGCTCACTTATCATGATAGCCCCGACCTTGACTTGATACATGTTGTGATATAAATATCCCTCTAAATTAAGAACAGCTCTCAAGATACCATTTTACGCTTATCCGGCAATTGAGAGCAAATACTCATTAGTTCCCGGCGAATACTCATTTGCGAAGGAATTGAACTTCACACTATTTTTCTTTACACAGAAATCAATCCAAAGAGGTGAGCGATAACAAGCAAAGAAGTACACATAACATTGTCAGGATAGAGAATAAGTCCGGCAATACGTTCATTCACTTTTCCGATGGTTTGCTTGAATGTGTAGAGCCTGGTATTGATGAGCTGGAACAAGATTTAAGTGATCTTGAATTTTGGCGAGTCCATCCTAATCACCTGATCAATCCGGCATATTTCAATCGTGTCACTAGCATTACCAATAAATGTATCGTGATGCAAGACGAGACAGAATTGCCTGTAATGGAAAATTTGCTTAGCCATAAGCTGGAAGCTAATCGGATCGGATCTTCTATTTGGCAAAGATTAAAACGATACGTGACAATACATTTTAAAAGAAAACCTGGATGAATCCGGTATGGATGGAACAAATCATAAACCCATAAATGCAGGCATGTTGACAGACAGAAATAATGTGTAGATATGAAACGAAAACACATCCATGTTTTGAACAAAATAATACGGCGAATAAAAATCAAAATATAAAGGGAAAACAAAATCCATAATTGAAATAAAGACCTGATAAACTGGTCATCGAAAGTGGAAACTCAATAAAAATCAATTTTTTAAAATTAAAATTTAAAAACATGAAAACAAGTAAATTATTAATGATTGGAATGTTACTTTTTACGACAAGTGTATTTGCAAAAAAAGGTGTTGAAGTACCAAAAGTAATTGTGATCGGCATTGGGGCAAAAAACCCAACTTTTAACGAGGCTCAATATCCACACCTTAAATTTTACTACACCCCTGGATTAAGCTCAACGGCACAGGTTGGTGAAGGCACAAAATCTGCCCTTGCCCTAACAGGAGCCGCACGTGAAGGCTTTGCCGGCGACCCTAAATTCCTGGCTGATGCAAACGATAAGAGTGAATTAAAGGATCAATTTTATGTGTTTGACAAAAATGGTTTATGCTACTCCCAGGGATACAGACTCGGCGCAAGAGGTCATTATTTGAAATCAGTAGACACAGAAGGAAATTCACTGGAAGATACCTTTAAAGAGCTGCTGAAAAAAGATAAGGTAGCCAAAGCAAGTAAAAAAGAAATGAAAATGAAAAAAAAGGATTTTATGCTGGGCTTCAAAATGCCTGAATATAATATATCTGAAGTCAATGGAACTGAAGTGTCAATAAAATCAATTACAGAGGGTGGTAAACCGGTAATCATCGTATTTTTTCAATTGCCGTCTGACATAGATATTCAGGAAGCTAAAGAAAGTGGTAAAGGGAAAAGTGGTAAAGCATTTGCTAAATCCATGCTTGCCGGTGCATCCGGAGCCAGTGTTACTGGAGTATTTGAAGACATGGAATATTACTTTTTTGATTACGATGCAAAAGAAAAATAATCATTAATAACGCTGATAAAAAAAAACTCCTGAGAAGGCTTTTGTCCCAACTCAGGAGTTGTTCAATATCGGGTTTGCTCAATTTAATTTATCCTTAAATCATTTTAAGTCCCGATGATGTGATGTATTACATTCAATAAAATGGTAAAGCATGTTTTGAATTTTTTATTCTATGTCTGGATATCTAAGCCCTTTCCTACCCATAAGTGAGTTTATAGGTACAAAAAATAATGGTGGTAAAGATATATGCTTGTCAAAGCACCCTATAATATGGATCAAAACTATTTTATGTGATTCAACATTTTTCCAACGTCAATTTTTTTTGAATTATGAATAATAATTCACAAACTAAATAAAATGAAAAAAACATATTCGATAATTTTCAGCTTAGGCCTCCTGCTATGTCTGATACATAGCACAATGGCGCAAAATGTAAATATTCCCGATGCGAATTTTAAAGCCTATTTGGTAGGTAATGCAACTATCAATACCAATGGAGATGCAGATATTCAGGTAAGTGAGGCCAATGCTTTTAGTGGTGAGATATCCGTTCCCGGGATGAACATTACGGATGTTACGGGAATTGAAGCGTTTACCTCCATTACAAATTTAAATTGCGCATTTAATCAATTATCAAGCCTGAATGTCAGTGCGAATACAGCGCTTACCTATTTGTATTGTGATGATAATTTATTGACTAGTCTTGATGTAAGTGCAAACACTGCCCTTACTCTTTTGAACTGCCCAACCAATTCACTAAGCAGTCTGGATGTCAGTGCGAACACTGCACTTAAGTATTTGAAGTGTTACGACAATTCTATTACTAGTCTGAACCTAAGCAGCAATACAGCTCTAGAATCTTTGTGGTGCTACAATAACTCCATCTCAACACTTAATGTCAGCGCCAATACATCACTTAATACGCTGAAATGCGGTTTCAATTCATTGACTAATCTAGATGTCAGCGCGAACGCACTCCTAATAAATTTGTATTGCGAAAATAATTCTTTGACTAGTCTGGATGTGCGCAATGGAAATAATAGCAGCATTACCAATTTTGATGCAAGAAATAATGCCGGCTTAACCTGCATAAACGTGAGCGATGTAGCCTTTGCCACAAATAACTGGGCCAGTATTGATGCTGGAGTAACGTTTAACTTAGATTGTAGTGCCGCAGCCCCGGTGGTAAATATTCCCGATGCTAATTTCAAAGCCTATTTGGTAGGTGAAGCAGGGATAAACACCAATGGCGACTCAGAAATACAGGTTAGTGAAGCCCTTACCATCATATTTTTGGATGTTACTTTTAAGTCAATCTCCGACCTTACCGGCTTAGAAGCGTTTACTTCGCTTACAAGTTTCTATTGCTCTAGTAATCAAATAACGAGTCTGGATATTAGTGCAAATACAGCGCTTACAACTTTACAGTGCACAGATAATACAATATCAATCCTTGATGTAAGCACAAACACGGCGCTTACTTCTTTGCTTTGCAATCTTAATTCAATATCAAACCTGGATTTAAGCGCAAATCCCTCACTAACGACTCTAAATTTTGGTTATAATTCTTTAGTAAATGTGGATGTAAGCGCAAACACGGCACTTACGTATTTAAATTGCGAAGGCAATTCATTGACAAATCTGAATCTCAGCGAAAATACTCTTCTTGCAAATTTGGATTGTCGTGATAATTCGCTAACAAGTCTGGATATCAGTACAAACACAGCGCTTACGAAATTGGATTGCAGCTATAATTCATTAACAAATTTGGATCTCAGCGCAAATATCCTGCTTACAGAATTGATTTGCCGTAATAATTCATTAGTAAGTCTGGATGTCAGCACAAACACGGCGCTGAATACACTGTATTGCGATGATAATTTATTAACGAGCCTTGATATACGCAATGGAAACAATAGCAATATTACCTGGTTTGATGCAGGAAATAATGCCGGCTTAACCTGTATAAGCGTGAGCGATGTGGCGTTTGCCACCACCAACTGGACCAATATTGATGCCGGAGTTGAGTTTAATTTAGATTGTTCTGCTAGTTCGATTATGGCTAATTTTTCTGCAAACGCCACTTCTGGAGAGGCTCCGGTAAGCGTTCAATTTACTGATGCAACTACAGGTACACCAAACTCCTGGTCCTGGGACTTTGGGGATGGAAGTACTAGTGAATTGCAATCCCCCTCACACGTTTATACTACCCAAGGTTTATATACTGTTTCACTAACCGTTGGGGATGGTACAAACACTGCCACAGAAACCAAGGTGGATTATATCAACATCACCATAGGCGGTGACTATATCATGACTGATGGGACAATTACTACTGACAGAGGTATATTTTATGATGCAGGAGGGGCCAATACAGGGTATAGCAATGATGAAAATTTCACCATGACCTTTGTGCCTGCGACATCTGGAAATAAATTAAAATTTGTGTTTGAGGTATTTGATATCGAGGAAGAAGCAAATTGTGGCTATGACCTTTTTATTGTTTATGATAGTATTATAGACCATCCAGACGCTGTAGTTGGTATTTATTGTAACGGAACTCCATTAGATCAGTTTGAAGCTACAAATGTTGACGGAGCTGTCACCTTTGTTTTTATTTCAGATGCCAGTGCAACATATAATGGATGGAAAGCCACTATTTCAAGTGTCACTTCAGCAGCAATCATAGCAAATTTCTCAGCGGATGTCTATTCTGGAGAAACGCCATTAACAGTTCAGTTCACAGATGAATCTACAGGCACACCGACCTCGTGGTTCTGGGACTTTGGTGATGGAAAAAGCAGTACTTCCCAATCTCCATCGCATACCTATACTGATCCGGGCACATATTCTGTTTCTCTTTTGGTGGGCGATGGTATAGGCACGAGTACTGAAACCAAAGTGGACTATGTTACTGTAAATGGAACAAAAGTCATCGTTCTTTCAGGCAATATGAATATCGGAAATGTAGATGTGGAAGCGACTGCTACTACCACACTAAATATTGCAAATAGCGGAAATGAACCTTTGTCCATTACCGCTATCGATTTGCCTGCTGGTTTTAGCGCCGATTGGACAAGTGGAACCATTGTAGCTAGTGGGAGCAAGAATGTAATTATTACCTTTGCCCCAACCGAGGCTAAGGATTACAATGGCACGATCACTGTAAATGGCGACCAGACCGGTGGTACAAATACGATTACTGTAAGTGGAACCGGTATTGCTCAAACCATTACTGGAATTGATGATATCGAAAAAGTCTCCTTGAATTGTTATCCAAATCCGGTGGTTGACATATTGAATATCACCTTTGACCATACAATGGAGTCCATTATAATTGTAAATATGCAAGGTGTAACAGTATTCAAAAAAAGTAGACTTGAGCAATTAAATGGGAAATTGGAAATAGATGTATCCGGATTTAAGGTAGGGGAACACATCATCCAATTAATGAAAAAAGAGAAAAAGGAGACCTTGAAAGTACTAATTGTTAAATAGCGCCTGTCCATAAAGTCGGACTTTGTGCAAAATTGAAAAAAGTAAATTCCATAATCCCCTCCTTGGAAGGGTAGGGGCGGGTATTAAAAAACATATTTACTTTTTTCAATTTTAAGCTGATATAGCAGACTGACAGTAAATAGGTGAAAATGAAAATTAATAATTTACCGGTGTCCAATCCGGACATTGGCATTTATTAGAGTGTTGTAATTGAACCAGGTTCAGTTATATTTACATTTATTAATGTTATTTAGTGTCTGTCCTTAAAGTCTGCTATCTGCGTTACGCTGCTCCTAAAATGGTCACCCCGACGATCCTGTCAGGACTCACATTTTTTGAACTGCGCAAGCCCTTGTCCGCCGTACTTCGTACTTAGGAAGGCGAGGCTTGATAGCGAACTTTCTGAATCAGACGCCGATTTTATAAACATGCTCTATTTAGAAGTAATTAATATTTTTTAACTGATGAAACAAGCCATGCCTGAGATTATTAATGTGGCCTTCCGGCAGACAGACCTGCTCACAAGAGCATGATAATAATTAGCAAATGGTAGCGTTTCTATAAATTTTAAACTAATGAAAAAATTAAGATTAACATTTTTAAGCGTTTTTGTATTAGTAGCATTAACTGTTTTTCAGAATTGTGGTGGGGAAACCGAAGATACCGCGAAAGAAATCACGACAAACATACTTACAAGTAAAGAATGGGTGGTAAATTCGGTAAATGTACCGAGCAATACTGCAACAACTGGTGATGAGTGGGCCAATTTTAGTGTGTCTTTTTCAGCCACGAACATCACCACTAATAACCATGCTTCAGGAGCACAAGCTGTTTGGCCTTCCGGGAGCTATACGGTAAGTGAAGACGGAAAATCAATCACTCGTCACGATGCTGTGGTAATTACCTTAAGCCCAATTTCAGAGACAAGTTTTGCTGCTATTTTCACTGTTCCAGCCGGCACTGAAACAGGAGGCAGGATTGCTGCACTGGAAGGAGGATACACCTTCAATATGAAGTAAAATAAAATTAGTATTGAATATAGTTTAAGCCATGCATTGCATGGCTTTTTTTATTTATTGCCCAGGCAAAAGAATAGCACCTTTACTCAATGTGTTCAAACAAAAAAGCACTTACAAATTTATTCGTAAGTGCTTGATTGTCAAGAGCCTCCTGCAGGCATCGAACCCGCGACCTACTGATTACAAGTCAGTTGCTCTACCAGCTGAGCTAAGGAGGCCTTCAAAAGCGAATGCAAAGGTAAGGGTCAATTTGTATGATCAAAAGAAATGACCATAATTATTCATAAAAAAATTATATATTACCTATGATCTTCAATTCTTCCTTTAGGCTTTTTAATTGAATATTGGTATTTTCAATTTTAATCTTGAATTCCGCCTTGAGTTTGTCCGCATTTTTTGAAGAAGCAAAAAAATCAATGTTGTTTTGCCAAAGATTGATATCATTCTCAAGATTTGAGATTTGTCTTCTTAATGCACCCTCTTTCTTTTGCAGTAGCTTTTCAGCGCCAGGACCATAACTCATTTTATTGAATTGAGCTGAGAGACGTAACTTATGCTTTTCACCTTCAGAAATATCAACTTTATCGATCACCTTTCCAATTGCATCGGTATACTGTTTTTGGATAGATTTAATATTTGATTTTGGAACAAAACCAATTTCATTCCATTCAGATTCAATTGATTTCACCCGGTCAATATTTATCTTTTCGGAATTGGTCATTTTTACTAACTCCTCACACAATAGTTGCTTCTTTTTCAGATTCTCTTCATAATCCTGTTCAAGTTTTCCACTATTAGTTCGTCTTCGGTCAAAGAAATGATCACAGGCCTTTTTAAATTGAAAAAATACTTCGTTACGAAATTTTTCAGGAACAGGTCCTATGTCCTTCCATTGCTTTTGTAATTGTTTAAAATCATCAGAAGTTTTCCTAAAATCCTCGCTATCTTTCAACGAAATCGCCTTCTCAACCAGCTCCTGTTTTAGCTTTAAATTTTCCTTTCTTTCTCCTTCGACTTTCTTGAAAAATTGTCCTTTTTTATTAAAAAACGCTTTAAAAGAGGACCAAAAATGCTTATTAATACCCTTTGCCTTTTCTTTGGGTACACTACCAATTGCTTCCCACTCTTTTTGAATCGCTATTATTTCCTTAGTCTTTGAATTCCAATCCGAAATTCTATCAGAGGTAAATTCACCAAAAGGAATAAGTTTTTCTACCAATGCCTCTTTTGCTGCCTCATTTATCTTCAGTTCGTCTTTTAGCTTTTCGTAATATTCTTTTCTTTTCGAATAAATCCTGTCTGAAGCCTCTTTAAATCGCTCCCAAACAAGATCTTGATCTTCTTTTGGAACAGGCCCGATATGCTTAAATTCCTCATGAAGTTCGTTCAGGTGCTTTATAATTTCTCGAATATCACCCCCATCAGAAAGCTGCTTAGCTTTTTCGCATAACTCAATTTTCAGATCATAATTTTTCTTTCTATCCAGCTCCTTTAGCTCAAAGTAAATACTACGTTGATCATAGAACCGATCAAGTAGCGCATTAAAATTTGCCCATAAACTTTTCACTTGAGAAGGTGGTATAGGGCCAACTTCTTTCCATTGCTTTTGAAGATCTTTAAGAGATTTAATACTGACGCCAGTTTCTTCCGAGTCTACTAATTCACGAATTTTCTCTAAAATATCGAGTTTTATTTTCAGGTTATTATCCTTCTGTTTTTCAAGACTATTGAAATGTTGGTATTTTTTTTCTTTAAGAGTCGTATATGCTTTTTGAAATCGTTGATCTAATTCATCAGAGCGATACTCAAAACCATCTTTCTCTCCACCATCCGCAATATAGTTATCATAAGCTGCTTTTTTCTCAGCATGTACAATCTCATCAAATGGTCTTTTAATCTCCTTAAGTATGGCTCCTATTTGCGAAAAATTATCCTCTTTTAGCAAACTCTCCAGCACCTGCACCATTTGCTTTTTGGTATAATTGGTATAATCCAAATGAAATTCCTCAACTGAAATTTCAGCATGAGATCCGTCATCTTCTTTTTCCTTTTGCTCAGAATCTTTGTTTTTTTCTTCCTCTACTCCGGCGCTAGTGTCCTCTTGGGTATTTATAATCTCCTTTTCGATTACATCAGGAGTCTCAGATTTTTGGTCAGAAGGAACCTCAGGTTTTGAATCGACCAATAATTCATTTTTCTCCTCATTAAGTTCTGTACTGGAATCTTTGGAATTTATTGCTTCCTTTGCCTCAGCGCTGGCAGATAGGGGCGGCTCATTTTTGGCAGGAATTTCCTTTTTTTCTAGCTGATCAATTATTTTTTTCTCAGAAGTTTGTTGCTGGGCATCATCATTTCCAGCTGTATCTTCTTTTGATGATTCAATTTGTTCTTGTGGACTAGGGGAGGGGTTATTCTCCACGGCCATATCTGTTTCTTCTACATCATTTTCTACCGGTGGTATATCGACAGGCTCATCGGATGTGCTATCAGATAGTTTTTGACTACTTGAATTTTCCTGTTTGGTTTGTGATTCGTTTAATTTTTCTTCTTTTAAATTGCCCGTTTCTTCTCCGTTTTCTTTCATAACTAAACATTTTTGTAAAGGTTAATTTAACCTCGGATCTACCGGAAAATTTGCGACTATTTTATATTTTCCGCCCATTGTATGTAACACTTCTTTCCACAAAGATTTAACATTAGTGTCGAATATCTGTTCGATATTGACATTTCTTGATATAATCCATGAATTTACTTCTAGT
>SDBV01012422.1_pt1 | contig 10917 bp, 24 predicted proteins | sample 2277081 | NCBI WGS metagenome assembly SDBV01 (sample SAMN10402039, study PRJNA504765) | marine sediment metagenome | isolation source: marine sediment core GS10_PC15, 223 cmbsf | place: Arctic Ocean: Southern Knipovich Ridge | collected 2010
CGTCCCAATCAAGTTCAGCAAGTTTGATCCGCCGAAACATTATCTGACCCGCCGTCAAGTTCCAGCTCATCACAAGTTCAGGTTCATTCAACTCAGGCTGGAGATTTGACATAACCTCGTGTGTCTGCTCAGGAGTAATGACGAGATCATACTCAGGGAAGTCGATCCAATTGAAGAAGTGGAGTTTGAACGGTGATCTCCCGCGTGCTGCGTCTACGCAAGTGCGATGAAACCATGTGCCTGCACCATTGCCGGTGCTTTCGAGAAAGACCTCACCGGTCATCAACGGAACGGCTTGCAACGCGCCGCCTAGGAGTTCTTTGGGATTCTCCCAATATGCAACCTCGCTACCGTGGAAGTGAGTAATTGTGTCGCCACGACCGAACTTCTTCGCGCCAGCAGTTCCGATGTAGAACATGCTGTTGGTTTTGGGAAATGTTATCTCGCTTTTACTCGAGTGCTCAATGACAGGCTTGGGCCCAACGATGTTTTCCAGAAAGTAGTGAACAGTGGCAAGCATCCGCTCAGTGGATTCACGCTCGTGTGAAATCACGACAGCTCTTGTGTTCTGCCGTGTCAGGCACGCGACTGTGAATCTAGCGAGAACATATGTTGTGATGCCTTCCTGTCTAGCTTTCGCCACGATGTTGCGCAAACCCAGGTCATTGTCCAGACTTGCCTGGGTTACGTTTAGCTTAAACGGTATGTCCTGCCTCGTTTGTTTGTCTTGAACGAGGAACATACCCTGTATAATGGCGGCTTCAGGTGTCACTTGGGGTCTCCAAACGGTACAGCTCTTGCGCTGCACACTTTGCAGCACGCACAGTTCCGTGTCGTTTGCTGACTGCGTCAGCCTGCCGAGCAAGGCACAATCGGCAACCACGCTTGGCATGGTCTTTACAAATTCGCGTGCTCATCACGACCCCAAGAAAGTGATCCGCCCGCCTTCATGCAAGACGGATCAGTTATTGAACTACGAGAGATCACATGCAGCTTCGATGTACACGACACCAAGATTGAACACCGGAGAGCCGGTGGCGTCACCGAAGATCTCAAATGCTATTCCGCCTTGGGGTGGAACGACGAAGACGCCATCCAGTTCTACAGAACCTCCTGCAGCCCCATGGGTAGCCACTGCACCAAGAGTGGGTGGCACAGTGTAGGTAGTCCACGCCGCTTGCGCACCGACCATCGTCTTGCCAGTGCCAAGATATGCTGAGCCTATAGCGTTGCTGCCATTTGCGTTACTGGTGAGCACACCAGTAGCGTCCGCGGTGAAGACTGTTTGATCCCCTTTTGGTACTTGAACACCAAGCGACTGCAGACCAACTGTCGATGTACCACTATCCAAAAGCCACGACACTTGGATTGGAACAAGACAGATGCCACTACCCGCTGAGTTGTGGTTGAAGAGAAACCACGACGCTGCTGTGGCTTTCAACGGTGTTGCAGCCAATGGTCCCTTTGATGTCCCTGCATCATCAAAGGATTTGATGAAAATCTTCCCGTTTCGGGCAGCCTCATAGTACTTCGGCATCCCATACGCAATCAGCAAGTTCCTCTGATCATTTGCATTTGGTTTGACCATCACATCGCGTGCTACCTGACCCCAAGCCTGACGTGTCAGCACAGCGGGGCTCATTGTTACTAGACTCATTAGATGCACTCCTTGGTTATTTGTTAGCAGATGATCAAGCTGCTGCAATTATGCATTGTCGGCGGCGGTTTCGATGTACACAACACCGATGTTGTACAGCGCTGTCGTACCAACGCCACCAAAGACTTCAATCGCCATTGCACCATGAGGCGGAATAACCACTATACCGTTAATATCAGCAGAACCCGCTGCACCGCCGTGAACAGCTCCAGCAGCATCACTATGTGAACTGAATGTGATCCATGATGACTGGGCACCAATCGAGGTTTCGCCCTGGGCCAAGTACGCAGAGCCGATGGCATTGCTACCGTTTGAGCAACTGGTCAACACACCCGAAGCGTCCGCTGAGACACGATCTTGATCACCCTTTGGTACTTGAATCGCAATCGCGTTGCCGATGGCAGCGGTGCCACTGTCCAGGAGATATGAGATGTGGATTGGGATCAGATAGATTCCACTGGCAGCACTGTTGTCGTTGTACAGTGTCCACGTCGCGTTAACTCCAATCAACGGTGTCGCGGCTAATGGCGCTTGTGATGTACCGGCATCATCGAACGACTTCACGAAAATCCTTCCATTCCTAGCGGCCTCGTAGTACTTCGGCATACCCTGCGCGACGAGCAGATTCCTCTGATCGTTCGCGTTCAGCTTACTCATTGCATCCAGCGCGACTTGTCCCCAAGTCTGACGTGCCATTATGTGGGGATCAATTGTGGTGAGGTCACCCATTAGATACTCCAATTCAGGTTATTCGTTAGCAAATGGCCGACAGCGGCCGGGTTCAGGTTTCAGCCTTGGCAACCTGAACGACTGTGGGGCCTACAGTGTTAATCGTAAGCCCCGAGAATTGTTTCATCACGCGTTGCATGACGTCCTCTGCGGTGATCGCGCCACGATCAGTTTCACCATAGAGATTTCTCGCACGGAAGATCTTATCCGCTGCGACAAGTTTTTCTCTGCTGCTGCCAGTATCGAGGACATCTCTAATTGCGTCAACCGCCTTTGGTAGGAGTGTGTCAAGATCGCTGAGGCTATGCTCTACACCAGCCCCAAGCAATGCGGCGACGGCTGGATCGTTTACGAGATTTGTAACTGTCTGTGGTGTCACACCATACATCGTGGCAATCATCGCTCGACTCATGCCGCTCATATAGTCGCGTAGCATAAGTGTGTGCCGTGGGCGAATGACTTTCAGTCCCTTCGGTGGCACGTAACTGACAATGCCCGGCACAGATGGTGTGTTAAGTGGCATCTTTTTCACCTGCCCCAGGTGCGTCGGGTCTGGCCGTTGCCGGAACAACAGCACAGAGAAGTTTACCAAGTGCGTCGGCGAACGCAGCTTGCAAGGAGCGCACCCGTTCATTGCTCTGTCCCTGCCACAGAGACTCGACAACAGTGTGGGCAGCACCGCTGCCTTTGTCGTTATCGCACGACTTGTTCACAGACTGCCTTCCTTGATCCCCATCACGGTTTTGAAATGTTCAAACGCCGCCAACGCGCCAATTAGAAAAGGACCAATAAACCAGATGAAGAAAACCTTACTCTCCAGCCTGCCCAGCCTGTTATCTTGAAGATCATCCTTTGTCCTCGACTCCTCCATGAAGCCCTCTATCGACGACAATGTCCCCTCAATGCGACCAACTGCCTGGAAGAGTTTACTCTCCTCACCTCGATCCATTCCTCTCCTCCGTGGTTGGCTCCATTTAACAAAACCTCCCTGCCCCATGCTCACCCCCACAATACAACCCCACAACACATAGTGCAAGCAAAAAACAAAATCGAGCCAATTTTTCCCCCCACGCTCCGCGCGCTTTCATTCTTCATCTTCTACAAGGAAAAAAAGTGGTTTGTGTAGGGGGATAGGGTCTAAGAAACAATAATGAAAGCCGAATGGGGGCTACGACTCTTTACACACGTGGAGAGAATGTTTTACTGTGCGGGGACAGGGATAGAGGGAGGAAATGGAATAGACAGTAGACGCGGATAGATGATGGAAGACTAATGATATGTCAAGGGGGACGAAGGAAAGCCCACATGTTGGACGTAACCATGTGGGCTTAGGCAATGCAATGTTATCCAAGCGGGGGACCATCGCGGATTAGTTGGTGTAATCCATCAATGTGGAACGTGCCATACTTCCGCACATCCTCATCCCGCGGTACATACTGCTCCAATGCAGCCACGATTGCGATGGCTTGGCCCGCCGTAACGTCCCCATCCCGATACCATTTCGCGGTTAGGTGTTGAGCCAAGTTTATCACGATGTACCCCTCACCATGCGTGGAGGATAGTCGCGCATTTCTTGAATGATGGACCGTACCACCTGACCATGCTTGGGCGTCGTGATGATATGACCATGCGACTTATGACGTAGTGCATGGATGCGCATGTTCAGTGGTTGTGAGCAAGTCACACAATACAATTGCGCAGGCTCATTGTGTTTGGGGTGTTTCATGTTGTCACCGTGTGGATGGTGGAGGGAAGGACGGGGACGATTGAGCCCCCGCCCGTGTGACACATTGCGTCGTGTTACTTGGCACCTTTAACCGTCATGCCACGATCCGCGAGCAGTTTGACCAATTGATCATCGGACAGTTTATCCGTTGTCCGTTTGGCTTTGTCCACGTCCGACAGACGCGTCCGGGTGCCGATCGGCGGAATCCACGCTGACATTTCGGCAGTCATCGCCGCGTATGCCGCTTCGACAACATCACCGCTCTGCTTATCGACCGGGAGTGCAATCACGCGTTTGCCTTCTTTCCGCGTCTTCCCGTGGTCGACGAAATACCTCACGACGACGCTTTCCGCTTTCGCGCGGCTGGCGATCACAATCGCGTTGAAAGCTTGGTTGTCAATGCACCCCTGGCTCCATTTCTCGACCATTTCATCGTGGCTTTCCGGCCATCCCGAAATGTCAAATGTGAATTTCCCAGCGATTGCGGAGTACTTTGTGATGGTTTGCGTTTTCGACATGATTATCTCCGTGTGCATGTTAGCGGCATCGCCGCATGTTTTCCCCATCCCTTATTGTTAGTTTACCATGATGTGAGCGTGTGTCAAGTGTTTTCTCGCGCTTGATGAAGATATTTTCGTGGTGTTATGTCATTTTGTATAACCGCCGTGAGCGAAAAGCCATGCCCATGCATGCATGACCAAAAATAACCCGCTCACGGCTTACGTATGGCCACGGAATGACCATTTTTTGCGACGTATGATGCCATGCATTACAATGCCATGCATTACAATGCACCAAACGATAACATTCCACATGCGTTGCAATGAATGAAAACGTTATGACGTGTTAATTTAATTGGCTCGATTTATACATTTGACGCGGTTTTGTGTTATGATTGATTTATGTTTTGTGGAATTGTACATTGTAATCGCTAAATCACCCCCATGATGTGAAATGCCGTGGCTTGTATGTATGTAAAAAAAAATATAGTTACCTTACAGACCTTTTCACGGGGGTGGGTAGGGGGTCACTCACGGATTACATTATACAAAATGACAACACATATACACATCAACAAAGGGGATGAACATGCACGATGAAACACAGGAGCTATCGGAAGAGGATAGAATGAAGGTGTATAGTCCTGATGCGTTGGTTGGTGATGCGTTAGGGAAGAAGAGAAGAGAGAGGGAGAAGGAGGAAGGGAGGACTGCAAGGATTGGGGCACCGCTGGAGAGAATGATGGGGGAGTTGAAGGGGGGGAGGAAGAGGTTGCTGTTGAAGAGGAAGAAACCTAGCCAGCCTGGTGGGGAAAACGCAACGATGCAGGCGTTGTTGGAGAGGCGAACGGTAGGAGATCTAAGTCTGCCGAGTTGGTATGTTGAGCGTTTCAAACAGAGGAGCTAGATATGTGGAAGAACACTGCGCGACAGCGAAGTGTTATTAGACTCAATCATATGCGTCGAACGCTCAGGGCGTGCTATGCACAGGTTGCAAAAATGCGACACTATCCCCGCGACGATTTGCACTGGAGCTATGATGTATCAGTTATACTAGCGGAATCGCACTTAAAAGTCGCGTTGAAGAGATTTGATGCTGCAATTGCCGAAGCGTACACAGCCGAATACAGTGCAGAGTTAAAAGACTGGCCTTTTCCAGATTGATCAAGTTCCGTCGGATTTCGATACAACTATTGAGGAGAACTAACAGATGTATGTAATTAAACGTGATGGTGCGCTCATGGAGGAACAGCGAGTAAGCACAAGTGAGCGAATGGATGTGCTGCTGAACAAATGTCGTGAGATGCCTTTTGCTCTTGTTCTGACTTCAAGCGAATATCACAATCTTGAAGTCGCCAAGGTCACAGAAGGAGTTGGACCAACATCGTATAACGGTGTGCGCATTCTGATCGAACCCTAACTCCAGCGAGTTCGCGCGAGCCGGCTGAGAGGACACAATGCAAGGGAGATGAAACGTTATGACAAAAGAAAAAGCAATTGAGCTAATAGAGTTATGTAACAGCGGTGGAGAGTTCCTTGATCTCACTACAGAGGGACCAAAGTATGCGACACTCGACGGAATATTTGAGATAGACGACTTGCGGGCAGTTATTACGCTTATGGAAGATGTTGAGGAGAAAGTATGACAAGAGAAGAATACGCGTGGAAGACATTCGAGCGGAAGCTGACGCAACTGCGCAGCCAGGCGACATACGAGGACGTTGATGAACATGCGGTGCTTGATGTGCTGTTGACTTTTGTTAAAGATCTCGGCAATCGGCACACGCTTGAGGTGATTGTTGAGGAGTTGGGTGCAGAGATCAACTCAACTAATCCATTATGTGACGTCTGCGAGAGAGACAAGACAACGCATCACTATTGTGATGACTGTATGGAACCCAGCTAATGCCCACACATAGACGAGATGCACGCCGACGACGTTACATGGCGAAACTGATCCGCAACGGTGGTGTTGGAACACTCTATCGTCCACGCCAGCCTTTACCTGACGGAGCACCGTCTGGTCTAACCATCATCCCAGCCAAAGGTGATCCCAAGGCAGAGCTACCGGTGTTTGAACTAGACCGCGAACTCGACAAGGCTCTGCTGCAACTACGTAAACGATCGGGTCGTAGAGGCCGACCGCGAGGGAGGACTATTTGATGCATCTTTCATTTCTGCGCAAGCAAAATACACAACGGTCTGAGTTACATTTCTTCCTACTCGAGCACTGGTCTCCGATGGAGTGGGGCTGTGCTTTAGCCGGTGAGGTTGGAGAACTGTGTAACAAGCTCAAACGACTGGACGAACCGGGTGGAAAATCGACAACTACAATAACTGAGGTGGGTGACGAAATTGCAGATGTGCTTATTTACCTGGATCTATTGGCCGCACGTTTGAGGATCAATCTAGATGCTGTCACTGTTCACAAGTTCAACGCTGTATCCGATCGGATAGGCAGCACGATTAAGTTAAATCTGTAGGGAGGGAACGATATGATACCGGAGCATTGGAAAATGGTGTACATCGCAGGTGCGATTACTCGTCGTGAGGAGTTCCGTGCGCTTCGCACAGAGTTGCAGACAGCGGGCATAACCGTTACAAGTCGTTGGTTGGATGGAACTCAGTCGTACAGCAATGACTATGATGCTGCACCAATAGCGATAGGGGATCTTGCGGACATCAAGAAGTCCTCTGCATTCATCGCCATGCTCGACCAACCGTCGACACGTGGAGGAACGCTCGTTGAACTCGGCTATGCCCTCGCCATGAGCAACAACATTTTAACCGGCGTTGTGGGGCCTTGTGAGGCTATGCGCAGCCCTTTTATCGCGCTCGTCGACATCAGCTGGCCCACGATTGACGCGTTCAAAGACTTCCTCAAATCATTTCAACCCGAGGTAAAGTGATGCAACTTCTCATCTGTGAACCACACGTAAACATCAAGTCAAAGAAAGAAATGGCGCCGCCTATGCTGAACGCCCAAATCACCTCGGCGGGTGTTATAAGGGAAAACGCCTCCCCAGGCATGGAAGCCCTTGGCACGATGTATAGCTTGCGTATCAAACTCCACACCAGCCCGGAGACGGAGGTTATCGTCCTGATGGCGCAGGGAGAGTTGGAAAGCTTGCAACAACAGCTCAAGGAAGTCCTACCAGCGTTGCATCTCGTGCAGACCATGCCGAAAGGCGTGAGTTGATGGAAAACATTTCCACTCCCGGAATGTAAAATAAAAAGATAATGGTTGACACCCGGTCTTCATTCTGTCACAATGTAACATGGGCCAGAGAAATACATTCCGGCCCGTCCATCCTTTCCACAAAGGGGATACCACGAAAACCGAAACTCTCCTAGACATTCTCGCAACGCTACAAGGCGACGCTCTAGAACAAGCTTATGGAGTCATCAAAGCGAAGATCATAGAGAAACATGCACGCGATCGAGCCCGCCGCGTCGGTGAACGTTCGTGCTTTCTAGTACTAATCACCAACCGAGCGTCTGGGTCAAGGTTCACCGCCGTAAATGGTCGCATAATGGACAGCAACACTCCGCTACTTGCGGCGGGCTTACGTCCCTCCGACTCCGTGCTGAAGGCGGTTAAGTTGGAGTCCTGGCCGACAGTTGATGAGATACGCGGGCTTGTCTCCGACATCTTCACCCGCCTCAATCCAGACTGGAAAGGTGTGCCTCAGTGGATCGACCACGAGGACGGCAGCGAGTTCACCATGAAGGCGGTCTAACATGATCACACCCGAAAAGATCCGAACCGAGATGGAGCGTTGTCTAGTCGCGCTTGATAAATTCGGAGCTGACCAAGATGAACTCCGCAGTATCCGCACCAGTTCAGAGTTCGAGCTATCTGCAGCGCTTGCAATATCAATCTGTTCCTGTGACATAAACTGCTCACACGAGCAGATAGCTCAACTCATCCCGCTTGTTGTGAAGCTGATAAACGAGCGTGCAAGGAATCGCCCCACAACTGAGCCTATCCAAGCCTGTCTCGATCGTTGTGCTGCAAAGCATATTGCACTCCACACCTATCAGGCTTTGCGAATAGAGTTAAGCAAACTCGAAGATCAGGCAAAGCCGTCAACTGTCGTCGAATTTCGACGGAAGAATGAGAGGATGTGAAACTATGTATGTAAGTGATAAGTTTCTCAGTATTTGCAGTTTTATCGCTGGAACAGTGTCTGTCCTCAGCGCGCTGCTAGCAATTGGGCTTCTAATATTCGTATTACTACAGCGATGAAAAAACGTGACCCACGGTTGAAGTGGACTTCAGCACACAACTACCCGTTGTCGCTGAGCGGCAGGGCGTGTCCCCGCCCTCGTCGCGCCGTGGGTCATTCCTTTTCCACGCAAGGAGACAAATTATGCTAATTCCATTCTCACTTGAAGAGGTTCGACATCAAGGATGTTCAATAGTCGAGGAAGGTAAATCACATCCCGGTAGCTGGACTGAACCAGCAGAATCAAGGTTCATCTCGTATAAGTGCGTCGAGATCGAGATTGCCTCAACTGAGCCGCTCTGTGAGGATATGCATGTTGAGTGGAAAATGCAATCGCTGATTCCAGGCTGGTGCGAAGAGGTCTTTGAGGGCACGATATTGGAAGTCCTCGATAAGTCAGAGCCCAGTGTTGCCACGGGGCGAATGCGGTACAGTCTGAAAGTGGACGGTGTGTATACGTATATAGGTTATACACCTGCACAGTCGCAGCAAGGAAGAGGATAATTTAACCCTGCGCTGGATGTCGTAAACCGTAAAAGGAGCGGAGACCAACTATGTGACGGGATAGAGAGGACTAGGCGGGCGTGGTGGTGGATACGTCTTTGGTTGCCTCTCGATAAAGCCGTCTAACGAGACACCTTAATTCAGCAGCAAATGCGACATCACATCGCGATTATTGATTAGTGTTCGGCGTGCCTATTACCGAAGAGTGGGGGGCTTACAGGGTTCGATTCCTTGGCGTCGATTGGCCGTGAAAGGCAGGTTAAACATGTTGCGTACTCGCAATACGCCTCTTGCTGGCCACGGCCTTCACAAATGACAGCGGCGGCGAAAGCCGATAGTCGTCCTCAGCCGACGCGCTCAAGGGTACCAACTATGCCAGAGTAGCGCCTGGCCCGCTGCCATCCACATGAGGAAAGCAAATGAAACTCACCTCAGGAATGCGCTGGATCAACGTGCTTGGGACAGTGGGTATGCCGAAGCGCGAATCCAGAATGATTACTATCGAGCGTGCGTTGGTAGAGGATCTTCTTATCGTCTCTGGATACTATCACATCGTAAAAGAGTTCCTAGGAGAGAAGATTCATCCAGACGTTGTGTCTGTTATTGAGTGCGCAAAGGAGGCACTGAAGAGATGACCACAAACGTTGATCTTGGCTTTGCTGGATTCAACTGTACCCACCCTCTCGGCGTAGTGAATTGTCCTATCCACAAAGATAATCCAGAAGCGCCGTTGTATGATTGTAGGTATAGGAAGCCCATGATGACTGATGGGAAGTCACTTTGGATTGAGTATAGCGTAACCCCACCAGAGAAATCGTGATGGTTTGGAGGATAACTATAACTCTATGGCTTCTGCTGGTATTCGGGTGGACAATCTTTCACACTGAGGTTGTCCACGGACGACAAACACCAGTAGACCGCACCCTCTTACGAGATGTAATCTGTGAATACGAAACACGACACCTCGCCGATACTCCCAATCTTCGCGCGAGGGCCATATCGCATAAACAAGCCCTTGGTTGGTGCCAGATAATTCCAACTACCGCCAGCCTACATAATTGTCGCTGGGACATGCTGGCAATTCCGGCGTACAGCAAATGGTGCGCGTTGCGTATTCTGAACGCATGTCCAGGCCAGTCGCCGTATGAATTGGCGATATGTTACAATCCATCGCGCTGGTACGGGAAGACTATCGCTGGATTGTATGCAATAGCTGATCGAGATAGGCAATGGCCAAAGACAATTGCGATAGGGGAGTAAGATGACCACGCCAATCACGCGGGAAGAGTTACGCGAAGCAAAAACCATAATTAAAAATGCCTTAGCCTTCAAGGAAGACGGCAATGAGACCCTAGAAAAACAGCAATGGGAATGGCTGGGCCAACTGTACGGACGGGCTTTTATTGAACTAATCGAAGAGTGGGGGCCGATAGTGCGAGGCGCAGCATGCAGTAATGGCCCCTACGATAGGCCCTGTTGTCAAGCTCGACAGTCCCTAGGGAGATTCGATGCAAAAACCAAGTGACGGCGCGGTGAAAGCGGCGGAAGAAATAGCTGAATTAATTCGCGGAA
>SDBV01012423.1_pt1 | contig 10917 bp, 6 predicted proteins | sample 2277081 | NCBI WGS metagenome assembly SDBV01 (sample SAMN10402039, study PRJNA504765) | marine sediment metagenome | isolation source: marine sediment core GS10_PC15, 223 cmbsf | place: Arctic Ocean: Southern Knipovich Ridge | collected 2010
GGAGGAGGTGATGTCAACAACGTGTTCAGCACCGTTTAAATCTACATCTCGAAATATTAACTGAGGATCTTCATCTATTTTAGCGTTTTCTATCTGGATGATCGCTTCTTGAGCAATTGAATTCGCCTTTTCTTTTATGGTTACCGTGGAAAGTTGGGCTTTATATACCGGAAAGAGAGCAAATACAGACATTAGAGTTACTAACGCCCCTGATGCTATTGAAACTTCTACTAGTGTGAATGCTCGTTTGCTTCTAAGCAATTTCATTAGCTTTGCCATAGAAAACTACCTCGCCTGGTATATATTTCCATTACTGGAATATATTACCATTATACACTAAAATTGCACTATAAGCAAGGTTAATTTTACATAGCGTGGTTGCTTTTACTAGAGATTAATGCTAGTTTAGCTAGTATTTGATCGGATAATCTATGTTTTTTACATTATCTGGCTAAGGATGTGGAGAAAGCGTTTAGAGGCTGTGTGGTTGCATGTGCGGATACTGATTTTGACTGATTGTTTTTAGTCCTCCCGACAGTTGGTGTTAGATTTTTTGCTTTCGTCCTTTTAACAGAATCCAATCTTTGATATCCACATTCCACTTTTAACTTTCCACTTTTTAAAGCTTGTCATTTATCACTTCTCACAACTAGACGTTTCACATTTTTATTTTTTCATGGGTTTTTGGGTTGCAAATTGAACACTGAAGTTTGAAGATTTACTCCCTGCCCAAACCCTCTACCCGTTACCCTCTACAATCAGTCAGTCCGCCAAGTTGAGTAGTCTATTATGTATCTGTCGCCTGCGACGTAAGTTATCTTAATTGAATCAATCCTGGGTGTTACTGTATTATCAGTTGTCGAGAGATCGATATCAAAACCTAAATTGTCACCCGGGTTGGCCCAGGTAAACGTATTTGAATAAGGGGTTTGACCTGTGCTAATGTCAATAGTTGCGGGTATTGTGTTTTTCGGTGTGCCATTACCTGAGCTCGTAAACAGTTCAAGACCGGAAATATCCCCGGATGAATTCTCGTCCGGAAATATCGTGATAGTAGCAGACCTTATGTCGTCGTCGCCTTGAGATATTGCCAGCGAGCGCGCCATGTTGGGGGTTGAAAATCCAGTTTCGGTTGAAGGCTTGAAAGCTTGATATCTGGCGGTTGTTATCAAATATCCGCTGTCAACAACGACTTCATCGCCATCCCAGTAAGAAAAATGATGCTTCCGGCTAGCGCCAATATCAGGTAAATCTGTCCATGTATCAGTTAGGGGATCATATGACCTGGCAGTCAAACTGTATTCAGCGATCGTTGGGCTATCTCCACCGGGGTCTATCCTGCCACCGGTCATTATCATTGCTGATCCTGTCCACGCAGCCGAATGAGCTCTTCTTTTAGGTCCGGCCGGAGCCATTAACTGCCAGCTATCTGTCGCCGGAGTATATATTGCTCCGTCGTTAAAAAATACAGCGTCTGCAGCCCAATTACCGCATGTCCAATTGCACCCACCCCATATGATCATCTCAGTGCCTGTCCAAACCGTGCTATGCTCGGCCCTTCCATCTATAGGAGCCACCGTCATATCCGTCCAAGTAGTCAAGTTGTTTGATAATTTCTTGCCGTCATTTAAAGGTTGATTAGCTGCACTATTACGCTCACCCCAGATAATCACCTCGTCACCCGTCCATATCGCTACGGGACGGACTCGAGCCGAGGGAGCGTCTGTTGTCGGTGTTGATGTCCACGAGTCAGCTACCGGATCGTATATTCCACCGGTATTGTAGGTCGATGCGCCCCCGCCGCCCCATACCACCATCTTGTCTCCTGTCCATACCGCGGCATGGTTGATCCTAGCAGTTGGCGCATCTGTAGTTGTCATCGGTTGCCATGAATCGGTTGCCGGATTATATCTTGCTCCACTATTTAGATAGTTATAACTACTGTCGCTTCCTCCCCATATGATCATCTCGGTGCCGGTCCAAACAGCAGTATGCCACTGTCTGGCATCCGGCGTGTCCGGGTCCGCGGTGTCTGTAGCAGACCAAGCCTCACTGGCGTTATCAAAAACAGCACCCTTGTTTGATGGAGACCCTATCGACATATCCTGTCCTCCCCATATAATATAGGCAGATCCTGTCCAGATAGGGTCGCTAAATTTCAAAGCAGGCGGCGCGTTGATATCAGAAAGCGTCCTCCAGGTACCACCCGCAGCACTTTGTGCCAATCTTAGCTGTCCGTCACCGGTCCAATCAGCCGTTGTTGCCCCATCATTTCTATTATTCGTCGAGCTAAAGCTTTCGTTGAAGTTGTATGTTTCCGGATCTTCGATTAACTTAACCGATATATTTTTACAGATAAAGAATTCATCGATTCCATCAAGAGGATTGCTAATATCTTCACGACAATTAGTCTCATTTCTTACCTGAGCTCTGCCTTGGGCACTTAGTACTCTGCTGTTTTCATTCCAGGTAACCGTGTAAATATCATTCTGCCCAGCCTCTGTTGTCGAACCTTGAATAGCACTAACCTGAGCCTCTGTCCTGTTAGCGTTAATGTTTGCAAGCCCTATGTTGATACCTTCCTTGGCAAGTTGATAAGCCATTTTTGTCTTTGCAGCCCTGTTAAAAGAGCCTACTTCAGAAATAACCAAGAGGCTTATCATCGAGGTAATAACAAGCAATAGGGCGCTTGACATCATGACAATCAGTAATGATATACCTTTTATGTTGCCCAAAGGTTTCAAGATTTCACACTCCCGATTTTTAAAACTGTTCCGTTGTATCCGACAATGTAACCTTCATCTTTTGAATATAAAAATACGCTGTTTAGATTTACGTTAGTTCCGGATGGTATTTCAAACCATTGGTCAAGGTCAGCATCATAACGCAAAACAGTACCTTCATCGCCTACCGCCCAACCTGTTTCTTCATCAAAAAAATGGACTGAGTTTAACTTCTCTGCGGTCGGTGAGCTTATGTTGTCGTCCCATTCGCTCCCGTTAAAACGAATGATTTGCCCGCCATCACCTACTGCCCAAACATCGGAAGTCCCGTTGTCTTTTATGGCCAAAGTGGCGCTATTTATATTGCTCGCCCCAAACGGAGCCCCGGCCACAGGATCCCAGCTCAGCTCTTCTCCGCCCGGCTCAGGTGGCGTTCCTCCTACCTGATTCCACCTTTTTATCGAATTGCCCCAGGATCCACTTGCAGCAACATAAACCCTGCCTTGAGAATCTAAAGCAATACCTCCAGGGTATGCCCATTGTGCGAATGTGCCAGTAGGAATAACATACTTTTTGCATGATTCATCATCTCCTGTAGAGCAACTAATCGATGACGCGTTTACATTTATCCGCCATATGCTACTTTCAGCAGTTGATCCTGCAGCCACCCATAAATAACCGTTATTGTCGAGCTCCATATCTCTTACATTTGATATATAGTTGCCGGTTAACGTGGCTACGGGGTCGACCGTATTGATATTATATTTTTTTATGCCAGCATTATTATTTGCATAAATAAGACCATTTGGCTCATCGACTTCAACGGCCCATGTTGTACCGTCACCAATAAAAGGGTTGGGCTCCTTAATGATTAAGTCATGGTCAAACCGGTAAGTTTTATAAGGAAAGACGTAACTTTGAACGTACACATAACCCGCGCTTATTCCAAGTCCATAATTGTTGCTATCAGGAATACTAGCTGAGGTAACCGGGTCAGTAGCACTGGTATTAATGTTCCATTTCTCTACTGTTCCGTTTCTTACCGAATAGATATAACCTCCGTCGATCTCTAAAGAATTTTCCGCGGAGCCGCTTGGACCCCAGGAGTTATTGGTGGACGAGTTGTAGGTGCCGCCGGTTGCCGTAATATCGTACTCCTTCATTTTATCCGCCCAGCCGCGATCAAAATAGATCTTATTATTGTTTATTTCTATATCGGCCATATAGTTGCCCGGTGACATTGACCAATCATCGTCGATGAGCAGATCACCGGGTGTTCCACCTGACCCCGGTAGAGTCACCATTTCTTCCTCATATATCATTCCGGTGTCAGCAAAAGCGTACTTTTTACCTAAGTATTGGGTAATGTCGTTTAACTTATTTGTAGAGGTAGCGCTGGGTGTTTCAGCCCAGAGCGCTCCGTCGAAGTTATAGCTGAACCCTTTGTTAACATCATTAATGTCTTGCCCGACTACATCTATATTGTTATTATCATTAATCGTCGTACCAAAAAAATTGTTTGACAAACTTCCCGAGGGGCTCCAATTAGGGTCATTGTAGATTAATACTGTGCCGTTTTCGCCCGCTATAAGCCCCGTAGAACTGTCTGCAAACGAAATGCTGTTTAAATTGTCTGTCCCGGTTGATTGATTAGTCCAAGTTTGGCTTCCACCGTCAAACTCATAAAGCGCTCCGTTGTCTCCTGCCACCCAACCTTTGTTTTCATTAACAAAAGAAACCGAGTTTAGGTTTGAAGTTGTCGGTGAGGCAACGTCTCTTATGTAGGTACCCGATGAAGCATCAATCGTGGTCACAATATCGTAGTCATTGGATACCAACCTGATGTTAAACACACTTTTACTTTGACGGTTAAAAATATCTGTATTTGTAATATTTTCGGCAACACGAAGACTTCCTCTATATAAGTTATTTTGAGGAGGATTGCGCTCATTAACTAAGCTGTAGGTGATCGCTTGATCGGTAGAAAAATCAGCTGTTACAGCTCGTGTTGGCGCTGTTGCAAAATCGACTATGCCTTGAGCGTAATCCAGCTTATACCCTGTTTTCTTAGGTGCCGGATTTCCGTTAACGTCCTCTTCGTAAACAACAACCGGCTTACCCCTGACCCACGGGCCAATATAGAGACTGTTGTCTGCGACTCTATACCTTCCTGCACTACCCGTCCAGTTGTCTGTTAAAGTTACTTTTTTTAGCTTTAGTCCTTGAATGACTAAGCTTTGATCTGTGTTGCCAATCGCCGGAGTTGTTATTGATTCAGCGGCGGTTAAGTCTTTAGCAATAAAGCGAAGTGCGGACCTTACGGCTTTTTGCGAAGAGACTTTATTGAAAATAGTGTTTGCTGACTGTGTGCTGGTCAAAAGAACTTTAGTAACAATAGTGCCAATAAGCAGCGTTAAACTCATCGTTATTAGTGCTTCAATTATCGTAAAACCTTTTTTGGATATTATTCTATTTTTTGTCTTATGCTTCATAATTGCATTCTCGTTAAAAATTTTTGGTTATGTCTCATCTCTATCTATATCGGCGTTTTTGACAATAACCTTTATTATTATGGTCGTATTAATATATTTCATAATACTGCTCTAAAATTTATATTTTTGTTCATCCAATATTTGTTTATTCTTAAGATTACTTGGCGATTTTGATTTTTAAAACTAATTACAGGATTACCATCTTAAGCTCAAAGCTTATATCTTAAAACTACCGATTCTTAATAACGTTGCGTTGTCACCAACAATATAGCCATCGTCTTTTGAAAAGAGGAAAACTTCATTAAGATCTTCTGTGACTCCAGAAGGTATTTCAAGCCATTGGTCAGTTTCAACATCGTACTTTAGTATAGTGCCTACATCACCTACGGCCGTGCCTACATCACCTACTGCCCAACCCGTGTTTTCATCAAAAAAGAAAACGGCATTTAAGTTTTGTTTTGAGGTTTGAGTATTTGTTGAAGTCTTGTCTTCCCACCCGCAAAAACCGGTACTTTCATCATATCCGTATCTCAAAATCGTGCCGTTATTGCCAACAGCCCATATCTGATATCCGCAATCGGCATCCGGCAACATATTCAAATCATTTAGATTTTCAGTAACCGTAGCTGAACCCATATTCACTGAAGAAATCGCATCGTGGTTATAGACATATACTTTTCCGTTATATCCCGTTGCCCCAAAAAGCCTTCCGTCATACTCAATCATCGAATAAAACGTATCGCTTCCTTCAAATACCGCCGACCATGAGCTGCCACCGTACTCAAGTACTCTACCGTTTCCACCCGCATAAAGCCGACTGTCATATTCGGCAAACGACTCGATGCTTGTCATAGAAGTGTCGTATAATTCACTCCACGAACTCGTGTTGAAACGAAATACTTTGCCCGAGGTGCTGCTTCCCGCATAAAGATTGCCGCTAAAAACACCGAGAGCTTTGATCTGTGTCTCAGTACTGTCATATGATGTACGCCAGTCGTCTCCATCAAAAGACAGGACTTTTCCGCCATCTCCTGAGACGAATAATTGGTCATCAAACTCTTCAAAAGCATAATACGCGTTTATGCTCGAATCAACGACTTGTGAGGACCATGAGTCGTCAAGCATATATATCCTGGCACTTGTCCCGCTACCTTGACCAGCAGCGTATAATTCCCCCTCAAACTCTTCTAAAGCGTTTATGGATTGCTCGGTAGTACTTATCTCCAGGTCCCAGCTGCCGTCGTCCATTTTATATATGTCGCCGCTTCCCGAGCAATTTGCTCCTGCATAAAGCTCACCATCATATGACTTTAAAGACATAAAACTGCAACCTGCATTCGTATAAGCGATCCGCCATGAATTGTCCTCTTCGTCATATACGTAGACCTTATCATCTCCACCTATATATAGTTCGCCGTCATGTTCTTCTGAAGAATATAGTTTTGAACTCGAACTATCATAAGCAACTTGCCAAGCCAGGCTGTTTTCCAAATCATACATTTCCCCTGAATTTGCCGCAGCGAATGCATAGTTTCCAAAGCCTGTAATGCTGTTTATAGGATATGAGCCACTGCTTGTTGTTTCAGCAGTCCAGGTGGTTCCGTCAAAGGTCTCAATTGAAGCTACCCCGGTAGTCGTTCCTCCTACGGCAGTGACCTCATTAAAGTCTTCTGCGTAAATATCTTGCAGATTATCGGTTGTATTGCTTGTTTGTTGAGTCCAATCACTGCCGTCATAATAATATATTAAGCCGAAATTTCCGACCGCCCAGCCGGTACCGTCATCTAAGAAGTAAAGGCCGTTTAAGTTTTCCGAAGACAGATCAGCCGCTGATACGACCCATGAAGAACCGTTAAACCTTAATATGTTTGAACCGCTGTCAATAGCCCATCCCGTATTTCTGTCAGTGAAAAATATTGATGTCAGATCTCTTGCAAGCGGAGGCAGACTTGCGCTTTCATTAAGCACATATGAACCTGACAGATTGTTTAGTACCGTAGAAATAGAAAACTCTTCAAAGTCGAGCTGGACGTTAAAAAGATTAGCAGATACACGTTCAAAGATGTCGTTATTTAGGATACCGTTGGCAACCTCCAGAATCCTAATGGTATTGTCTGCATTGTCTGTGATGACTCTCCTAAGCCTACTGCCCTCAAGCACATATTCAATATCAATATCATAAGTAAAATCAGCCGTGATTATAGCGCCCGGAACGCCGTCAAAATTTATAGTTCCGGCGTCATAATCTATCGTATATCCGCTATTTAGAGGTATGCCGTTTCCATAGACTATTACTTCCTTGTTTTTATGCCACGGGCCCTGAACATCATCATCAGGCTCATAAACCGCTTGATTGCCTGCCGTAGCAACCATCTCTATGTCTTTTTGGTCAAGCCCGCTTATTTCAATTCTGTGCGTTGCCGGAACGCCAGTGATTGGATTATTTATAGATTCTGCCGCCGTTAGATCTTTGGCAATATATTGTAAAGCGATCCGGGCATTCTTTTGATTATAAGACCTTGTGGTTGAAGCATTAACGTTTACCGTAGAAGTAATTAGAGCTTTGCCTGCTATCGCCCCCACTAAAAGAGTTAGCATGGAGGCTATTAACATCTCTACAATCGTAAAACCTTTTGTGCTTATGCATTTGTCAATATATTGCATTATGCGCTTCATGATAACTCCTACTTACACAAAGCTTTTTATGTCTTAGCTGCCGAGCATAAATATTGATGTTAGCCCAACATATGAGCTAAGGCCTTGTTATAAAATATTCAGTAAATATCTTCTAAATAAACACCTCTTGTTCAGTATTATTTAAATTAGTTACCGCAACGGCAGGCCGTCTTTGTACAACTTGAGCTATTTGCGGATGCTGTACAATAGCATCGATTTTGACTAGCTTGAGCAGGACACTGCTGTGCGCTTGTCTGTCTTGCCTGGTTGTTGTAATTAAATCCGGCCGAAGTATTACGCATCGTATGCTCTTGGCTTATCATGCCGCACTGAAATCCTTCCCAGTGAACGGCAACGCTTACTCGGAATGTATTTGAACCGTCAGGAGCGTCTACTTCGTCTCCCATTGAACCGTTTCCGTTTACATCAGTTATGACTTCAATATTAAAGCTCTCGATAAATACGCGATAGTTTATGTTGACATCATTATCGTTTGCATCTGTTCCAAAAGTGCGCGTTACTACCGTTGGGCCGCCGGCTGCTAAATTTTGAGGGGAACTGTTAATGCTGAGAATGTTTCCGTCTAAGTCGATCGAAGGCGTGGCATTTTCACTTTGATTTTCCAATTGAGATACCACTTCTTTAGCCACGGCATTCGCTTTTTGTTTGATCGTAACAGTAGACAATTGAGCCTTATATATTGGAATAACCGATACGATAGACATTAATGAGAGAAGCATTGCAGATGCTACGGAAACTTCTGCTAGCGTAAATGCTCGTTTGCTTCTAAGCAACTTCATAAGCCATGCCATAGAAAACTACCTCGCCTGGTGTATATATTCATTATACACCAAAAAGTCACTATTAGCAAGCTATATGTTACCTTTTGTGGTTGTTAGCTGGCCGGGCTATGGCCTGCCGGCAGCGATGAAGTCTGAACGGTAGTTTAGCGGTAGTATTCTTACTTCTCCGGTAATAAATTGGCCTCCATTAGCTCCTATTATATAACCGGCACCCATATACATCTTTACATCATTAACAGATCCGGGTCCGTAAAAAATAAGGTCTCCAGGTGCCAGATTGCCTTTACTTACAAGCCTCCCTTTTCCGCTTAGATAACTATACTGTTGTCGCGACGTGCGCGGAAGAGAAACGCCTATTTGCTCATAGACAAATTTTACAAATCCCGAGCAATCGAAACCACGTTCCGGCGTCGTGCCGCCCCACTGATATCTCACTCCTAGGTATTTCTTACCTATTTCAACAACATCTGTCCTCGACCCTGGATTTCCTCCATTGTAGGCCGGCGCAGTCTGAGTACTTTGCTGTTGCTCTCTTAACTTCCTCAGCGCTTCTTCTCTTATTTTTTTGATTCGCTCACGCTCTTCGGCTTGTAAGCGCGAAAGATCTTTTCTGACAGAAAATAATAGGCTTTTCTTCTTTTCTTTTGCTTTGTTTATCGCAACTCTTTTTGAGGCTACTTTATTTGCTAGCACCTCTTGCTTTGCTTTTTGCTCGTTTAGTTCGTTGTCTATTCCTTCGAGCTTTTGCTCGGCAACCTTGAGATCGTCTATCATCGTGTTATCTTTTTTTGCTATTCGGTTGACCAAAAACATTAAGTCAAAAAACTGAAGTAAGCTTTTGCTTTGAACAAGGGTAACAATCAGGGAGAACGAGCCCTCTTTGTACATCGATCTCATTCGAGAGCTTAAGACAACCTCCTTGGCTTTTATATCAAGAAGATTTTCGGCAAGCTTTAATTTGTTTTTTCTTACTTTTTGCTTAACGCCACCCAGGTCTGTTGTAACTTCATTATAGTCTTCAACCGCTTCTTCAAATCGGTTATTTAAAGCGCTTAGCTGTTCTTTGATTTCGGATATTTCAACCTTCTTCTTATCAATGACAGAAGCGAAAATCAAGGAGGGGTTAGTCAAACTGACCATGCACATTATAAGGAAGACGGCTACAAATCTTGCTGCTTTCAAAACTACCTCTTTTGCTATAAACTAGTGCTGTCTAATTCTGTTTTTTTAATTGCTAATTAATTATACAACCTGGTGCTAAAAAGAACAATTAAGCCAAATATGAAACTTGAATCTTTTATCAGAGATATACCTGATTTTCCAAAGGAAGGGATCGTTTTCAAAGACATCACCCCATTGCTTGCTGATCCAAAAGCGTTTCAATACGCGGTGGACATGCTTTGCGATAAATATGTGGACCAAAAAGTCGATTACATTTTAGGAGCTGAGGCAAGAGGCTTTATTTTGGCAGCCGCTATGGCTTACAAGCTTGATGCCGGTTTTATCCCGGCTAGAAAACCCGGAAAGCTTCCATATAATACCCAAGTACAGACTTATGAACTCGAATACGGCACAGACGCTTTAGAGATCCATGAGGACGTAATCAGCCCCGGTGATAAAGTGCTAGTGACAGATGATGTCCTTGCTAGCGGAGGCACCGCTCAAGCAAAAACAGCTTTGGTAAAAAAACTCGGAGGAGAAGTGTTAGGGCCGGCTTTTTTGATTGAACTTACTTTCTTAAATGGAGCAGACAAGTTAAAAGATTTCGATGTTTTTTCATTAATCAAGTACTGATTAGTCCTTAGTCTTCAGTTAAATACTTACGCACGTTTTTCGAACTTCATTTTTGATTGTTTTATATGCGATTGAAAGCCTAAAGGTTCCCACCAATTTTTCACATCTCACAATTCTCACCTCTCACTTTTTCCCAATTATTTAACTTTTAGCTTATTTTCCTCTGGTAATTTTCTTTTTAGCTCTTCAACTATTTCCATGTCGGTTCTACATGTGCCTATCATCGCACCGCGCCCGCTTCCCTTAGCATGAAAATCAGAGCCGGCCGTCGGAATCAACCCATAATGCGTCGCCATTTCCTCGTAGTATTTAATTTGCTCCACACTGTGATCAGGATGCGAGACTTCTAGGCCAACTAGCCCTTCATCGATCATTTGAGGGATCATATTGTCTATATCCGCTAAGCCCGGGTGAGCCAAAACCGCGATT
>SDBV01012424.1_pt1 | contig 10917 bp, 9 predicted proteins | sample 2277081 | NCBI WGS metagenome assembly SDBV01 (sample SAMN10402039, study PRJNA504765) | marine sediment metagenome | isolation source: marine sediment core GS10_PC15, 223 cmbsf | place: Arctic Ocean: Southern Knipovich Ridge | collected 2010
TGTAAGCTCAATTGCCGCCATCATAAATGGAGAAATAATCTTTTCAATGGTATTAACGTTAGGATTGTATGTCGGTGGATCAACACGCATACCATATTTGGCCATGACAGCAGTATCTGTATATTGGCCCATGGTTAATGTTCCTGTACGTTCTCCTAGATCACCAAGAAATGGAGCGTAACCTCTGATGTCAGCACGAGTTCTAAGATTGATATCTTGTCGCCGTACTCGAAATGCTAATGGATTGAAAATAATAAAATCATTGATATCTTCTACAAGATTGAAATTTCTCTCTCCTTCTTTTGGATCGTCTTTTCCAAATTCGTTATAACGAGGAATTTCGCAAACGATCTGATTTGATTCATTTTCGTAAACAACGAATTTAGCTTTGGAACGAATCTCTCTCAGAATTCTCTCTGGTGTATCAAGTTGCGAGAAGAAGAGCCTAAATCCATTTTTGATCATTAGATCAAAAGCTCGTGACCGACGGCCTGAAAATTTTGCTACTACTCTGTTTTCAAAATCCTCATTACTAAACCCTTTCTTATCCTCTATTAATTTTCTGTTTCTTACTGCCATCATCGTAATGAGAGGTATGTATAGGGTTTGGAATGTCTCAAGGTTCGTAAATGCGTCATTTTCAAATTCAAAGCTAAATTTAATAAGGCTTCTTTTTTCGTCTACAGTTTCTCCAACTTCAAGCGTAGGGAGAATGGCTCTTAAAATGACCACTCGACGATTAAATTGAGAGCGAAGAAGTCTGAGAACAAGAAGTGTAATCATGTCTTGTCGTTCAGTTGCAAATACTGGATTTTGGGCAAAATTAGTCTCTACAAAGCTCGCACTAATTTCGTCTTCGAGGGACTGAATGGAACGTTTTCTAGACCCAATGTCTGTTTTTCTTGTGATAGCGGCTATGGCGAGAGGTTCTTTGATATTGAATTCGTTACCGACTTCGTTAAGAGCTTGACCACTAAGGGTATTTGATAGCTCAGAGATTCTAGCATCAATGGTGGCAATTCTGTTTCCAATTAGCGTGATCTCGACAAGAAGTATTGTCCGCTGACTTGTTCCTGTGGTGATTTCAGGTATTAAAGCTAATTGGGATCCCATTAAACTAAGAAATATTTGGTCAACAGTTTTTTCAGCAAAAGACCCACCTTGGAATACAGAGAGTCCTGTTTGAACAAGTGATCCATCTTCGTATTGGGAAACGATAGCGCGATCTGTTACAACATGATTGATAGATAGTAACTTGGATATTCCGAATACAGTTAAGACAATAGAGGTCAGTGTTCCGTGACGTTCTTCTTGGTCAACGACACTTACAAGGCCAAGGAACAACCTATCTTTTCGACCATCTGGATATTGAGCGATGATCTCTATAACGTCATTTTCACGAGGAATAGCTTCTTCGATGAGCTTCTTTTCGGATTTAAGCTCTCTAAATCTTGTCAAGGATAAATTAAGTACACAAGAGTTTCCAAAATTCATATCACGTTGAATAGATTGAATTGTGACCATTTCAGTAATATCTATTTCTTGTAATGAGTTTGTGAGCGTGTTTAATTTACTAATGTCGCCGAGAAGATTCGTATTGATTTCGTCTGTGAATAGTTTTTTGAGCCCCCTACGAAACGTTGTCAAGCGGCTTTTGTATTGAGGGTCAGTAACATTTTGCCAATTCAATGGGTCACGCTTACTAACCCTTTTGATGTTGTCGAGAATATCGAGGCCATTTGTAGCGTCTAGAATTGCATCGTCATCAGAAGATTCGAGGTCATCAATGTCAAACGCGACATTGGTATTGGAATCTTGGTTGATAGAAATGCTTCTCCCAATGAGGCTATCTATGAGACGCGCTCTGAAGACTTTAACCGAGACAATTTTTGTTTGGTTAAGGATCTTGGGAGAAAATGATTTTGGAGTTGTGTCAGCCATTTACGGGGTTACGGAGAATCCTGTAGAGGTTACGGGAGTTTTAGCCCCGGTTCTAAATTGATCTAATTCTGAATTAACCCTAACACCTGGGAACCCTTCGAAGACACTTGGTGCTGGAGCAGGGCGAACATCTTTGATTGGTGCGGCTCCAGTTGCTTTTTGTTCTTTTCGTTCGACATTGATTGCATCAGCGCCTCTACGCAAATTAAAGAGATTGGAAAATTCTCCGATAAATTTTATGATATATCTTTGCGTATATGGGACGTCTTGGCTTTCTTCTATGTTAATTTCATTAATGAATCCAATAAACTTTTGATTGGTCCCAATGCTTCCACGTTCTGGTTCTCCAATTGTCAATATCGTTTTTAAATTTTGGATACTTGTTGTCGCTTCCAGAAATAGTTTATTGACCCTGTTTCGAATATTGAGCAAACGTTCAATGTCGTCATCAACTGTGACATTGAGAGATTGACTGCTAAAAGCTCCCATATAAGATTGGCCTGTGATTTCTACTTGAACTGGCTGAAAGTACCAAGGTTGCAAAATAGGAGCGACAACTCCCATGGCGACAGCCGTCCCTCCTGTTGTGACAATTCTCACTGTTGTTACTTCAGTGAGTTTTAGGAAGAATATTTCTGTAGAGGCTTTTGATTGTATAGCTTGGCCCTCAGATTCTTCTTTCGGAAACTGGATTCCTCGACTTGTTGCAAAAGGAGCTGCTCTTGCAATCGCTCTTTTGATTAGATTTTTGTTCCCTATTCTAATTTTAGTTTTGATTATGGGTAATGGAACTCCTGTATCTAGAACAATCGTGATAGAACGTGGGCGAAAGAGCGTATTTCTCGGAAGTGGAATTCCAGATATGAGTGACATTATGGTTCTCCTGCTTCAGAGGATGATCTGAAGAAACTACGAGCTAGGGCTCCTGCTGGATTCGTAATGAATGCTGCCAACCCTCCTCCTAAACCGATATTTGGATCCAGAATGGCAGCTTGAGAAATTGTCGTGATAATCTCAAGTGCTTTGCTCAAAGTATTGGTTGTCCTAACTTGTAATGAATACATGTCATGGCCAGTTTTTCTCGCTAAAGCTGTCTCTCTTTGTATTTCTTCAGTGTCAGCTTTTTGAGCTTTGAGTTCGGCAACAGCCACACCAAAAGCTGAATTGAGGTTTTGGATACCAAGCTGTTGGGCCAAAACTGTTCGAGCAAACATTCTTGATCCAGGAGCCGCAGCGTGGCTAATAGAGTCCATGAATCGTTTAAATATTTCTTCTCGTGGAACTTTCATTGCCGTTTCGAGCATTTGATCCATTGACCCTGTCACTCCTTGCATAGCAGCTCCAAAGGCCAATATTGTAGGAAGCTCTAAGCGAGCCGAAGCGTCAGCGATACTGTTAATCGCTTCAGCAGCTATAGCGGCTTTGTTTGCCCCATCGAGGAGTGCGTTATTGGACGCCATAATTGCTTCACCATATCTCGATAGTGTTCGCCCTGATTCGAGGGCTGACGTCTTAGCAAAGATATTGGCTCTGCCTAGTCTAGTCGTGGCCTTAATAAGGTCTCCAGTATTGATACCAGCCATTTTTGCCCGTGCAGCAAGACGCTCAAAGATATTGCTGCTTTCTCGAAGATCTCCACCCAAAATTCCGAACGTATTAATAAACTCCCCGACCTCTTTATTTGTTAGACCAATGATTTTTCCATAGGCTAGAGTTCGGGCTGTTGCCGGGATTTGTTGTTCAGTGTAAGCCTTTAACGATCCAGTAAATCTTCTTGCTTGCATTGCAGACAGACCGTAATTCTTTGCAAGGATAGTCGATACTTCGCCGACATCTTCAGCACTAATCCTGGAGAAGGCCATTGCCAATGCGCTCTTTCTTAATTGATCAGTGAGTCCAACGAGACTGACTTCACTTTCGAACATCGTTCCACCGAATGACCGTGCAACGCCTTGAGCTTCTTCAAATCGTTTCATCAGAGCTTCAATGGCAAAAACGGCTACCCCTAACCCAGCGACAACCGCACCTCCCATCACCATGCCACCTTTTAGCCCTGCCGCTTTCATAGCCCCTGACATTTGTGTTGAGGCTTTTGTGAACCCTTCTGTGGCGCTTGTTCCAAATTGAGAGAGCTTTCCTACAAGGCCTCCCATACCTTGGCTAGTTTTGGTAACTGAACTTAGCCATTGGACGGCAGAACTAATGTCTCTACGAACGGCTCTTCCTCGTTTATTTCTAGCCTCATTAAGAGCCTTTTCAGTTTGTGCATAACTTTCTGTATTAGCTTCTTGTTGCGTAAGGAGGTTCTCTAATGAGGCAATAGTCGCTTCATTGGCCTGGACTTCAGTTCTTTCTTTGCTTTTGGTAATTGTTCGTAACTTTTTCATAGCCTGGTCAGCACTAAGGATCTCTTGTTTGCTAGCACCTTGAGCTTGATCTGCACGCTCTTGTTCTGCCTGAGAAACTCCGCTCAGCTTCCTCATGGCGTCTTGAGCGGTTTTAATTGTTCCTTGGATCCCTACGGAGACGAGAGAGAAAGCCATACTGAGATCCTTAACAGGAGCCAGGAGACCACGTAGTGACTCTGAAAAGCCTGCAAAAGCGGCTGTGTTCTCTTGCATTCGTCGTGCAGCTTCTTGGTTAGGAGGTGGCATTGGCTCCTCGTGAGGCTAGGTCTTTGGCTTGGTCTGCGCTTTCTTTTCGGGTCAATTCAAGGAAAGCTTTATACTCCTTTTCATCTAGCCCGTATTCGCCTATTGCCGAAGTCGTTGTCTTTTTCCCCATAGGACCCCCACTTGTCGAGACAGATTGATTTACCCCTCGTTCCTGACTTCTATCGTTCATCGTATGAGCGACAATCCATAACTTATGAAGATCAGGCATCGAGTGCAGAGTCGGACTACCTGGAGAAAGATTTAATGTTTTACAGACTATCCAGTTAATCTGACTCCACGGGTCATCTATTATTTTTTTGAGAACAAATCCTCTATAACTCCAGCCTGTTCTTTGTTCATTTCTTCGCACACTGAAGCTAAATGAGCGAACATCCCAATCTGAAGACTCTCAAGAATTGTTTTCAGAGCTTGCTTTTTCTCTGGCGATGAAAAATCTTCATTGTCAATTCTGACAATATGTTCTGCAAGGTTATCGTAAACCTGTCCGTCTTTTATCCTAGATATAGAGGGAGTTTCTAAATGCAAAACTCCAACTCCCTTGATCTCAATCTTCTTGGTGACTTTCCCAATAGTGAGCAGCGTGTTTAGATCCATAGTTCCTCCTGTTAATTAAATTTTTTAACGAATCAGCTTACTAGCTTTACGAGCTAATTCGATACCTCTTGTTGCTAACGGCAAATTCCTTACCAATATTTCTTCAATCTGCGGGAATACAACGCCAACAGCTGGAGAAATACGGGCGACATTTAGAGTAACATTTTGCATGACAACTTGGTTGGACTCTAACTTATATTTGATACTGCTCTCTGAAAGCCAGCATCCTGTATATGTTGGGGTTTTGGCAATATCGACTAACGACAAGATCGAAGCCAAAATCCCTGAAGGAAGCCCTCGACCCAAGGCAGACTCTACCTGAACTTGTCGTGACAAAGAACGTCCAGATCTATCTTGTGGTTCGAAAATTGTCTCTAGAATGACCAAGGGTCTCGTTTGAAAGGCGATATTTCCAGGGAGAAATTGGAAAGCTCCCATGGCATCTTGGCTGTATAAGGAGACTCGGTCCATTTCGATGTTCGTTGTGACAGGTCCAGGAGTTATCGCAAAGGCTTCCATAGGAGAACCGATCCCACGTCGTTGATAGTTCTCCCGCGTTTGGTTAACTCGGAATCCAAATGTCGCCCCAATCACTTTCAGGGACGCTAGAGTATTGACGATATTCGCTAGGTTTAAGCTATCAAAAGGATTCGCTGTATCGTCAACCTGATGAAAAGCAATGATCGAAAGTGACTGAGAGAGTTTGACTAATGTCTGCGGAACTCTGTTCGCCATCAGTGACCATTAGATAACATCAGAAGCGATCATCGAAATCTCTGTCAGATATGCCTGATTGGTGTCAGTGATGTCATATCCAATTGGGAGACTATTGAACCAGCAACCAATGATAATCGTTGCGGCTGGCTGTTGGATCAGCTGTCCTCCAATACGAATGCCCTCTGGAACGAAATGGTTCACAAAGACAATCAATGGCTTGAATTGCTCGACAATGTTCCGTTGATTGCCACCAACAATTCTAAAAGCCTGAGAAAGGTTGATGTCGTTCAGATCAATTCTGCTGAAATCAATGCTGTAGCTGATAAGTCCTGGGTAAGATTCCACAGGTTTCGCAGCCTTCTCAGGATTGCTCGGATCAACGACGAATTGACGGTAAACTTGGTTCTCTTCCCGCGTTTGATTGATGACCAAAGACTGAGCCGCTCCAAGGGTAATAATATCTCCGGGCGGAATAGCCTGTAACTGTGCGGCAATGTCGCTTGTTGGATCAAGGAATTGACCACCAGCAACCGTTGTCAGCCGAATATACCCTTTTAACCGTACTCTAGTCTGCGGGATTGGCATTTAGTGCGCTCCTTTTACCTATTAGCCTGTTTGGAATTTGGCCTCAACGAAGATCCAGTTCACATCGAGTGTCGGCTGAATATTGACCTCGACATTGATCTGTCTTGCTTCGCTAGGGTCTCTTTCTATTTTCACGATAGTAAAGTCATTGATAACTTGAGCCGCACGCTTTTGGTTAAGCGCGAGAGTTAAGATGGCTCGAACCAATCCAATCGTCTGCCCATCGACATTCCGTTGGTTGATGACCGTCGCAGTCAGGGCAATTTTGATTGAGCGACGAATGTCGATCTCGATGACCGTGACTTTGCCCTCTGAGAGCAGTGTTGTCGATGGGTCGGTCGTTAGGAAATGGCGGACTATTGAGGCGCCATTGTCTTTTTGGATAATCGACAATCCGAAGATTCCAGCCATTCGATTCTTTTGCGTCTTGGTGAATGGATCCGGAATATCGTCAAAGACCGTGATCTGTTTGCCACTGATAGGCTCTCCAGCGTCTTGGCCACTGGACAAGATCCCGGCAATAGCCGCAGCGATTAACGATCCGTCGACGACTTTCGTTATTCCCCCTGTTGTAAGGGTTGCCGTAGCTGGAGCCAAATAGACGACTCGGTTGCTATTGGCTGTACTGGCCGCAGTTGTGAAGATGTTTTCGGTCACTGTTCCTGCTCTCGCACCAAGAATGGTCATTCGAGGATTGGCCTCAGAGACTGTACTTGTTTTGTTGATATGCGAAAGAACGTTGCTGAGAATGCCAGGGCGGAAGTTGCCAGCAGCGATAGGCTCTGTTGGAGACAAAGGGATAACCAGCGAGACGTTTGCGACGTCTTCAAGCTGCGTCAAGGCATCCTGAACAGCGCTGACATACCCTGAACCTGTTGGTTCATCTAAATCAAACCCATCCGTGGCTCCAAGGATAAGTTTGTCCTTTAGGGGCACTGCAAAGACTGTTTGGCCTCCTTGAAGGAAGTATGGCACTGCGCCAATTGAAAGATCGTCATTTTTACTGTTAACACTTACAGCGCCATGGAACTGTTGCAAAGAAGCGGTGTTGTCAAAGATAGCAGGCGTAAAGTCACTCAGTTCTTTCTTTGTTCGGTAAGTCACTTTGTACCTGCTGCCAATGGTTTGGGCATTCAAAGGATCCACTCCTGAACCAATCCGAGGACCGCGAGTGACAACGGTGGTGTTATTCTCGAACGTTCCGTCTATGGGGAATGTCGCTAACATAGCTGTAGCGTCAACAAAAACCTCTATATCGCCACCAACACCACTGGTGATGGTGAATTGTCCGCCAATCGTGACGTCAACGCCTGTTCCACCATCCAAAGCAAGCGTGAAGACTGTTGCGGTGCCACTTACAACAAGCTCGAATCCACCAGATATCGTATGGGCGCCATCAGCAATAGTGACAGGTGGAGCGGCAGTGAAGATTGGATCCCCGGCAGCTCGTGCTAGTTGGACGATGAACGATGCGGACCCAGCTTTGCCAACGAAAATAGGATCTGTTCCAGTAGCCTTGACGTTGTAATCGATGATCCATTCGACATAGAGTTTAAGCGTAACATTTGTCGCTACCCAATCTTTATCGAATCCTTTGGAGAACTCCGTGAACGTCTCGTTGTCTTCGATAGTAAGGACTTGCTTCTCTCCACTGATGACCGTAACGTCAGTGTCATCAACGAGCAAGATGTCCCGACGGATGGTTTCATCGACATCACCAGAAGCGACACTGAGAAGCCCTGTGATTGGATCAACGGTAACTGTTTGGGCTGCGACATCATTACGGACTAATTCATCAATTTTGAGTTTGTCGATTGAGGTCCGTCCGATAAGAGCAGTAATGAATGGCGGCGTAACCGCAGGTGGCCGGTTCTCGAAAATAACTTTCGGAAATACACCCGGCCCAAGATACCCTGGAGCAAATGTTGGTCCAATTGGCATATTACTCGTCTCCTGTTATTGAGGTTGATGGTGTTTGTCTACTTCTACGAGTACGTGAGGAAGGTATTGATGATTCTGGCGCTAGTGCCGATGCTGCTACTGGTTCCTGTCTTAAGACTGGTGAAGGCTTAAGTTGCGATTGAGGCTCTTGATGAATTCGAGAAATTCGGATAGCGCCATTATTCTTGAGGTAAACCATCATGAGCGATAACTCTGAGACGACGATTGATTGCCCCGGAGCTAATCCATTCCCAAGAGCTAAAGTACCACCAGATATGCTTGTGAGCTTAAACATCTCGAATTCGGTTGACTTTACCACAGGGGTCAAGAGGGCGCAAGAACTTCCACTTTGGCACCTGGGAACTCCTGTCCGAACACTTTTACGGCACAGTTATTGATTAAAAGGCTTTGGTCATTGGTCAATTCTAGCGTGTAATCAGTATTAAAATGCAGGACAATTGAGTTGGTATAAATCATTTTTTGGTCTTTTTCGTCTTCGAACTCTCCTTCACCCCCGGTATTGATAGTAACGTGACCAAGGCCTAGTTTGTGGAAGGCATCACGTTGAAGAACCTTAAAAATCATCAGCAGGATATCAAAGATGTTTTCACGGTCATCTGAACTACTCTTTGCATAAACCGTAAATTCGACGGGCATGACAATGTGCCCTGTAAACGATTCGCTGATTGGGGCGCCAGTCACAGGATCATTGATGTTTGAGGCATCTTCTCTAAATTCCCCAAGTGCCATTTGCGGAGCGTTAAATGATTGCACCCTAGCTATGATGCAGGGATAAAAAACTGGCCGATTTGGGTAAGCTCGATAGATCCTGATTTGTGTTTTTTCGTCTTCACCCCCTTTTTTATCAATTTCTGGATTGTAACGAAATCGTTCATCAACTAAATCGGTAGTAAATATTTCCCGAAGAACTCGGATCACCCCAAGTTTAATGAGGTTGGTCCCACGAAAGATGAAATTAATTGTCTCTGGTGGCATTACTTACCTAAAGCCATGCTGCCCAATCAAATTTGGCTATATCGAAGACACTCTCTTCTTCGATGGCTTTGAAAATGCCATCATCAGTAAGCTGATAAATAGGCGCATCTCTATTCTCAGAAGCTGCATTGAACTCTTGGTGCAGGGCAATGCCACCTTCTGAGGTATTACCAACGTCTTTTACAAAGAACCGTTCTCCATCACGGATACGAACAAGGACGTCATACTCTTTAAGCCGTGGGTGCCAAAGGGTCCAGGAATTGAAGTTGTGCGTGAACTCCATGCCCCAGTTTCGGAAATTGATTTTTCGCTTTGGGAGGTTGCCATACCGAATACGAATCTTAATTTTTGGCAAATATCCACCAGCAATACCAGTACCGAAACATTGTGGGCAACGGTATGTTCCATGGAACTCAGGATCTTGAGCTTCTTGTTGTTCAGCTTCGCTCACTTTGCTGTCGTCAAATTTTGTCCCCAGGTCACTATAATCTCCACTGGCCATAGGAATCGTCCGACCTTTGGTGAGTGTCTCTTTGGAACGACAAACACATGGCTGGCCAATAAGCCTTGCGATGTGTAAAAAGAAATCTTCGCCATTGATTTGATTCATCGCTGTATGACGACGGCGTATTTCTTCAATAAAGAATTTAAGATCAAATCCATCAATGATATCTCGTTTGATAGCGTCTGAAAGTCTTCCTGATCCGTCTTGGTCGAAAGCTCCATCGATGAGATTAAACGTTGGGTGATCTTGGATAAATTGCTCTTTTCCTCCTGGGGTAGTAAACGAAATATTAAAGTAGAAAACGAAGTCTTCTGGAATGACGATAGGCGTTTCGAATATTGTTGTTGTCAGCGTTTTGTCAATATCCCTAACTTTTTTTAGGAATTCTGGACTTGGAGAAACGTAGAGGTGGTATTTAACAGCCCCTTTTTGAGCTGGCCACGTAATAATCGTGGCGCGTCTATTGCTTAAATCTGCCTCAGCTTTAATCTGAGTGAAGCCAAGTGACGAAGGGAGTCTTGGAGAGAAAAGACTGAATGGGCTTTGTTCTTGAAAGAGCGTCATTTAGATCCTTCTTAGTTCGATCCCCCAATACGGATTGACCCGACCATTGCCAAGATCAACACGGAACGTTGTCCGAGATCCGTCACGCGAATCAATGGTACGAAGAACAGTCCCTATGCATTTTCCTTGAACGACCACTCGATCTCCAACTTCAATGTCTCCAGGCTTTGTTGAGAACAATTCTTGAGAAAATGCGGCATTGATATCCAACTCATCCAACCGAGCCTTAGCTATCAAGTCAGGTCGTTGCTTGTACAGTTCTGCAACAGGCATTTGAACGACTTCACCTGTGTCCTTCGTAATGGTGGCTTGTCCATCAGCCCCAATTTCGATTTTATCTGCTGCCAGAATTTGCATAGATCCGCTCCTTTGTTCTACGTTCTTGAATACTATACCACC
>SDBV01012425.1_pt1 | contig 10916 bp, 10 predicted proteins | sample 2277081 | NCBI WGS metagenome assembly SDBV01 (sample SAMN10402039, study PRJNA504765) | marine sediment metagenome | isolation source: marine sediment core GS10_PC15, 223 cmbsf | place: Arctic Ocean: Southern Knipovich Ridge | collected 2010
ATTATGATCTTGACGCATTGATTGATGTGGCAACCTTAACTGGTGCTTGCGCTCATGCATTAGGGCAATTTTTTACCGGTATGATGAGTCAACATCCAGCATTTGCAAAACGTGTGCAGCAGGCATCAGATCGAACGGGTGATCGTGTCTGGCCATTGCCATTTGATGATGATTATAAAGTGGCAATTAAATCAAAGGTTGCAGATATTTGCAATATTGGTAGTTCACGTTATCGTGCTGGCGCTATTACTGCAGGGTTCTTTTTGCAGCATTTTGTTGAAAAAACTCCTTGGGTACATTTGGATATTGCTGGTACTGCATTTGATGTACCTGACATCTCATACTATCGTTCCGGTGCTACTGGAGCTGCCGTACGCCTATTGATTGCATTAGCACGTCACTGGCAATAAAATAGTAATTAAGATAATATATGTGCAGAAGATCAGTTAAATGTAATTTTTGTTAAGCTGAAAAGAGTTCGCAATGGTGGCAGAAAAAAACCTAAAATATTTTACGATGACCAAGGAAATAAGGTTGGCATACTCTTAACGCACGAAGAGTTTGAAGCACTTGTGGAACAGCTTGAGGATGCCCATGATTTATATACTGTCTACAAACGCATAAAAAAGGGCAAAACTATCCCATTCGATCAAATAAAAAAAGAGTTATTTGGTCATGTAAAAAAGTAGTTTTTCAGGGTATGCTTTAGAGTTTACCCCACAAGCGGAAAAGGAACTCAAAAACATTGACAAGCCAGAAGCTCGCCGTATAAAAAACAGGTTAGAAAATTTAGTATCGGGAACACAGAATGTTGATATTAAAAAATTAGAGGCAACAGCTGAGCCAACCTATAGGTTACGATCAGGAGATTACAGGGTTGTGTTTCAGGTGAAAAGAAAAATTATAACAATTCTAGTGATTAGTATTGCTCATCGTAAACAAGTTTATAGAAGATATTAATATGGCTAAAAAAAAGAAGTATCCAGAAATAAAACCACAATTTCTCAAAGATAAAAAGGGTAAAATTGTTTCTGTTTATCTAGACTACGATGTTTACACCTCTATTTTTGAAGAAATAAAGGGTATCAAAAAAAAGATTGCTGCACTGAAAGCAAAAAGGAAGAAATAAACCCTATCGCCAAGTACGGTTTCCAAACCTTCTGAGGACTATAACAATCATCTTTTAGCAGGCTTTATATTCATACCTTCGTCTAATAGTTCCAATGCTTTTTCTTTATCATCAATATAAGTTTCTTTTTTAGTATCAAAAATAAAAACTAATTTTGCCACATCCTCCTCTACAGCTTTTTTAAGTTGTTCCTTTTCTGTTTCTGTTACCATCCTCATGGCAAGATTCCCTTTGTCGAGGTATTCGGATAAATAACAAATACTAGAATTAGAAGGTGAGTTTTTTTTTAAAAAAGTTATTAACTCACGATAGCTACTATTTCTGTTTGACATTGGGTTTAGAGGTGGGGTATATACAACAGCATATGCTGCTCCTGTAAAAGGATCATCTGATGGTAAAGTAAATACTTGTGTATCCGGATTTAAAGAATAATTGATGACTGTATAAGTTATAACTTTATTTTCAAATTGTTTGAGATCTTTCCAACGTTCTATTAAGGTCATTTGATCAGCAATTGTTGGCGAGCTTGCTGCACCCCATAAGATTGTGCATGAGCTTAGACTTAAAAAAATGAATATATTTTTCATGAGGACTATACCAATCATCTTTTAGCAGGTTTTACATTTACAGAGGACGTACATTCGTCTAATAATTTCAATGCTTTTTCTTTATCATCAATATAGGTTGATTTTTCAAAATCAAAAATAAAAACTAATTTTGCCAAATCCTTCTCTACAGCTCCTTTAAGTTGTCCCCCTTCTGTTTCTGTTACCACTCTCATGGCAAGATTCCCTTCGCTGAGGTGTTCGGATAAATTACAAATACTAGAACTAGAAGGTGCGTCTTTTTTTAAAAGAGATATTAACTCGTGTTGATTATCTACAACACCATATCTTTCTATTGTAAAGTGACCTAGTGTATCTTGTTGTAAAGTAAATGCATCGTTACCCTGATTTAAAACAAAGCTAGTGCTTGTATAAGCTACAATTTGGCTTTCAAATGGTTCAAGATCTTTCCAACGTTTTATTAAGGTCATACCATCTGCGCTCCATAAGATTCCATATGAGCTTAGACTTAAAAAAATCAACATATTTTTCATGAGAACTATAACAATCATTTTTTAGCAGGTTTTATTGTCATGTTGATCGTATTTTTGTCTAATAATTCAAGTGTTTTTTCTTCATGAAGAATAGGATTTACTTTTTTTGAAGCAAAAACAATTAATTTTGCCAAATCTTTTTTTACAGCATCTCTGAGTTTTTCTCTTTCTTCTTCTGTTATCCTTCTCATGTTAATACCTGCTTCGTTGTAGATGTATTGGCCAGAAGCGAGAGAAAGAGAATGATGACTTGTATGTTCTTTTAAAAAAGTTAGTAACCTAGGATCTTTTTCACCGTTAGTTTCCCATCCTGAACTATGAACAACGGCATATCTTTCTACTTCAGGATAATTGAGCGCATTGGATTTTTCTAAAGTAAATGCTTTTTCATCGTTCTTCAAATGAGGGGTAGAAACTGTATAAGCTACAACCTCATTTTCAAATGGTTCAAGATCTTGCAAACACTTTATTAAAGTCATTTGATCAGCAGTTACTAGCGAGCTTGTTTCACCCCATAAAATTGTGCATGAGCTTAGACTTAAAAAAATGAGTATATTTTTCATAAAGCTTTCCTATTTTAGGTTTTCATACTGATAAAATGTTACTCTGCATCATCTCCCAGTACGGTTTCTAAACCTTCTAAAGTTTCATCAAGTTCAGGCATATGCATCTCTTTCCATGCGCCAAGTGAAACCGGAAAATGGGGTAGTGCTAACTTAAGCAATGCGTAAGCAAAATATCTAATCTCATGCTGCGCTCCCTGGCTTAAGCGAAGTTTCATGAAGTGGCAAAGTGAATGCAAGTTGCAGGTGTAAATAAACTCAGTATAGGTGCATAATGGAATAAGCCCACGAGCTTGCTCACGGCACACTCCAGCTTCGAGTAGCTGTTCGTAAGCTTTCATAGCTTGATCAATTGCATTGTGATATATGTTATTCAGATCTTTATTTTCAAATCCACCGACTGAACCTTGTTTGTTGACCGTATCCTGCATGCGCCATTTTTTGGGTGTGTAATGTTCATCTTGGACCTTTACATAACGATAACTGATCTCATTATATGAATTCATGCGATGGCGCATCCATTGGCGTGCAATATAAAGTGGGCATTTGATACGAAATGAAAATTGATTATGCTCAAATGGACTTGTGTGATTATGGCGCATTAAGAAGCGAATGAGCTTTCCATCACGCTCACTCATTTCAGTGATATATTTGCCGTAAGATACGCGTGCAGCATTTGCTATATCAATATCTGACCCAGATACGCGAATTAAGGTTACGCTGCTGATGCCATCACTCAGAGGATCAATCTTTTGTTTTTGTTGGTCTAAAGGTAAGGTAGGGGTAGGCTGCTGTTTCTCTAACATTGTTTGGTTCCTTGCATTGTGCATTAATTATTAATTTGCAGTGTAAAAAAAAATGACTTTTTTTGCAATCACCACAGACATAATGTTAGAAAATAAGTTTGAGAGATCTTTCTTTAGAAGGTGTAAGATAACTGTTTAAGACAAAAGGAGTATGTTGTGAATAGCCAGTTACTGTGCATGCTATGCATAGCTCAGTGCATACAATCCGCTGAAAATCAGAACCCTATCATTCAAAATTTATTTATGGCAAAAGGGAAGGAGCTGCGGGGGCAACAAGAGATGAGTAGTTTTTTAAAAGATGATCCTACCAAGTATGTTGGAAAAAAATTAATCGAATATATGATGTGGTGCCCGAAAGAGAAACTTCAAGAGGTGTTTGCTCATATGCCTCTACAAGCTAAGCGGGTATTTTTGAAGCAAATGAATATCAAAGAATATGATTGGTTTTTGTTAGCCTTTACAGAAGGGCAGTGGGGAAATATGTGGCAAAGGCTTTCAAAGGATCAGCAAAAAATCATTCCGCGCACAAAGCTTGAGCAGCTTAAAATAATGCGCGATTCTTGGCTGGAATCGGTGGGTATTAATGCTTGTTTTAGAAAAAAAGATCCAGAAGGGCGAGATATAATGGAGTGGCGTGCCTGGGCAGTATCCGCACTTATCCAAGATTATATGCTTTTAAGAACCTTTCCTGTCAACGTTGTAGCAATTCCATTCAGAGAATCATTTGAGCAAGTACTAAGAAAACATAGCAACACAGTGAATAATATATTTCATGGCAAACTGTTAAGCATGTTGAAAGAGCTTTAGTTTTAATGAGGAAATTACCATGTTCATACTATTTTTGTTTACCCTTGCCATCTTGGATACGCCAGTGCTTGTGGCAAGGACTATTACCGCTATAATAAGAGAATCAATATCAATTAAAAAGCCTGATGTTCAGGATAAGGAGAGTTTAAATAGTGCGGAAGATAGAGGATTTAAAGAGCAGTTTCAAGCCTTGGAACCACGAGCAAAGCAGTGTTATTTAATGAATCTTTCTATTGAAGAATATCAATCTTTCTTAGGCCGATTTTCCAGCGACAATGAATGGAAAAGGTATTGGCAGGAAATGCCAAAAAATAAACATCTAAATATGTGTACATGGTCTGACCAACGAAACATGGTCGGTGAACTGTATTATTTTATTTGGAGTTTAAGCTCTGGAGATATGTTTACGCAAACATTTCGACATTTTCGAGATCACATCAGATCAGATTCGAAAAAAAATCTTAACTACTGGAGAAAGGAGTGTCTTGAAAAAACGAAAACCGATCCAGATCGTGATAAGCTCATTAATGAAATATTTGCACTACTCAAACTCCAGATGCTCAATATTTATCATAAATAGCGAGGATAGCGGGGGTAGCGAGCGTCTAGGGCATGTAAGGGCTCTTTTATCATGCGCAAAACAACCCCAAGCATGGCTAGGGTGCTAACTAATGAACTATTGCCGTAACTAATAAAGGGCAGCCCAATCCCTTTTGTTGGTACCAATCCGGTTGCCACAGCGATGTTAATAAGTGCTTGCAGAGATAATAGTATAACAAAACCACAGATCGTATAACGAGCAAAGGGATCCCGTTTGGATAAAGCTAACTGGAGCCCTGCATATAGAAAAATCATAAAGAGCGTTATAACAAGAACTGACCCAATAAAGCCGGTCTCTTCTGCAATGATTGCGAAAATAAAATCGGTATGTTGCATAGGCAGATAAAAAAACTTTTGTTTTGATTGGCCAATACCAATACCCCATAACTCACCTGCACCGATTGCAATAAATGATTGTATAATTTGAAATCCCGCACCTTGTGGATCTGCCCAGGGATTCAAGAAGGTCAATATGCGCTTTATGCGATACGGTTTTAAATAGATCAAAAAAAGTATGATCGGCATCAATAGCGCAAGAGTGGTGGCAAGATGTTTTGCTCTGACGCCAGCTATAAAGGCGAGCAGTATACCGGTTGCACATAGGGTAATGGTCATGCCAAAATCCGGTTGGATTAAAAGTACAAAGCTGGTAATGCCAAGGATGCACAAAAAAGGAATGTAGACAGCAGCTAATGTTGCTTTATTTTCAGCCTTTTTAGCAAAAAAGTAGGCAAGATATAAAATAAAAGCAAACTTCAACAGCTCACTGGGTTGAAAAGTAAATGAGCCAATCTTTAACCAACGGCTTGATCCATGTACGGTATGAGAAAAGAATGAAAGCATAGTTAAAGCGGTTAAGCACAAGCTTAATAAAAAACAGTAGGGAGTTACTTTCTTAATGAAATCAATCGGTAGAAAAAAGGTGAAGATGAAGCTACTTATTCCCAGTATAAGCCCAATAATATGTTTTTTCGCATAGTAGTGCGCACAGCCAAGTCGCTCTAGTGCATAGACTGAACTTGCAGAGTAGATAAACACGATGCCGCAAATGATGAGAGTGATAATGCTTCCTGTAAATAGCCAAATATATCCAATGGGTAGGGAGTCATTTCTTATATACATAGGATTTGCTTTTTGTGATATATTAGTATGCGTTAGACGAATCAGTCAATACATTTTGCCGAAAATTTTTTGACTTTAAGATCTCACAACGGCAATCAACCAAGAAGAGTGACCAACTGTTTAAAGTGATTTCCTCGCTCCTGGTAGTTAATATACAGATCGAAACTCGCTCCAGAAGGTGAAAAGAGTGCAATATTTGCATTATTAATTTTGCATGCACCATAAAATGCTTCTTCAAGATTTGGATAAGCATAGGCTTTTAGCAGGTGTTTATCGCATATTGTTTTGAGTAGATCTGCTTCCTTTCCAAAGCAGATGATCGCTGTAACATTATCAGGAATCTGTTCAATCAAATTTGATCGATCAACTCCTTTGCTTAGTCCACCTAAAAATAGAATAATCTTATCATGTTTAAACTGTCCAACAGCAGCAAGGGTGGCCTCAGGTGTGGTTGCTTTGGAATCATTATAGAAGGTAAGGTTGTTGTAGGTGCTGACCTTTTCAAGGCGGTGCTCAAGTTGTATTGAGCAATTGTTGATCAAACTAGTAGGAAGCTTCAGGGCCATTAACGCTGCCAATACAAAGAGCCAATTTGCTGTGAAGGTGCAGGGGGGTAGATGACCAATGCTCATAAGCTCCTGCTTTAAACCGTTCTGCCAATAGATAACAAGATCATTATCTACGTATATCATTGATGAGGTAAGATCAAAGTAGGCTTGTTTGGGTTTTGCGTGGTGTATCCATATACAGTGTGATTTAATTTTGAGTTTTTGTATCTGATCCCATAAGGCAATAGGGACAATAGCCGTTTGTGCATTCGTTTGATAGGTGAGTAGGTGGGCTTTTGCTTGAAAGTAAGCATCCATAGTCTTATGGCGATCCAAATGATTTGAATAAAGGTTAGTCCAGATAGCGATATCAGGTGCATAGGTATGTGCATATTCCAGTTGCCAACTTGAGAGCTCAACTATGGCAACATCAACATGCTCTTGCTGTGCTATAATATCAAGTAGTGGAATGCCAATATTGCCGCCCACAGTGACTTTCATTTTTTTTTGTAGAATCATATGCAGTAAGGTGGTAACTGTTGTTTTGCCAATGGTGCCCGTAATGCCGATACTGGGTTTGCTCCATACTGGAGCAAATAGATCCAGTTCACACAGAAAGTATGCTTTGCTTCTATATGGTGTTATATCCACACCGGGACTTGCCAGGATATAATCATGTGATTGCAAAAACATATCAAGTTTTTTTTTATCATAGACTTGTGCTTGGTATCTGTGCAAAAGCTCCAGTTCTTCATTGTCAAGAGTGCGTTGATCATATATGTTGCATTGAACTCCTTGCTTGGATAAATAGGCTAAAGCTGCTTTGCCAACGTTGCCCAAGCCCCAGATACCAATCTTTTTATTCAGAAGTGTGATCACGTATGTACCTAGAAATTAATATGATTTCTTTTATACTTGATAAGTATATATGCACATAGCCAAAATAGGTGAACAGTTATGCCAGAAAAGCAAGCCAAAAAGAGTTACGACAAAAAGAGTTACAAAGATACGTTGAATTTACCTCGTACCGAATTTCCCATTCGAGCCAATCCAAAGCAAGAGGATAAAATACTGCTTGAACGATGGAAGCAAGAGGATCTTTATCGCAAGACTTTCTTTGCGCATGAGGGTAATCCAACATTTATTTTGCATGATGGGCCTCCCTACGCTAATGGTAATATTCATTTAGGGCATGCGCTCAATAAGATATTAAAAGATATCATTTGTAAGTCTCAGCGTATGTTTGGTAAACAGGTTCCATATACTCCCGGATGGGACTGCCATGGCTTGCCCATTGAACTTAAGGTAACTAAAGAACATCCTGATCTTGATCGTACTGAGCTCAAAAAAGCTTGCCGAGCTTATGCGCAAAAGTGGGTAGATATTCAGCGTGAAGAGTTTAAACAACTGGGCGTTTTAATGGATTGGGATTATCCATATTTAACCATGGACTTTGCCTATGAAGCTTCTATTTTGCGGGCTTTTGGAGTGTTTATTAAAAAAGGCTATATCGAACGTAGTAACAAAACGGTACCTTGGTGCTCATCATGCCAAACAGTGCTTGCATCTGCAGAGATTGAATATGCTGATCGTAAAGACCCTTCAGTTTATGCATTGTTTCCATTGACAAAAGAGGCTATTGCATCACTCGTGCCAACGTTACAGGGTAGAGAAGTAAGCTTATTGGTTTGGACAACTACACCTTGGACCTTGCCATTAAATAGAGCGGTATTATTAAAACCTGATGCTCAATATGTGGTGCTTGATATTGATGGAACCTTGGTGGTTACTGCAGATAAACTTGCAGATCAGGTTGCTACCTTAAAAGAAGTGCAAAAAAAGGTGGTCGCGTCTTTTAATACTAAAGACATTACTTCGAACCAGTTACATGCTCAACATCCATTTGTTGATAGTCTAACGATACCAATTATTCTTGATCAGTCAGTATCACTTGTGGATGGTTCAGCGGTAGTGCATTCTGCACCCGGGTGTGGCCCAGAAGATTATGAGGTTGGCATAAAAAACAAGTTAGAAATATTTTCGCCAATTAGTACTGATGGCATATATACCAATGGCATACAACCAGAAGAGCTCAAAGGTATGCCGATATCAGAAGGGCAATGGTGGGTATTGCGTAAGCTACAAGAGCTCAATCGATTGTTTTATAAAACAAATATCATGCACTCATATCCTCATTGTTGGCGCTGTCATAATGGGCTTATTTTTCGTGCAACTAAGCAATGGTTTTGTGATTTATCGAAGCACAATTTGAAACAACGTACTCTTAAAGCAATGGATGCTATCAAAACGATTCCTGAAAAATCGATTAATCGTTTTAAGGCAACGCTTGAAGGGCGCCTTGAATGGTGTTTATCGCGTCAACGTGTTTGGGGCGTGCCAATTCCTGCTGTGATTCATGATAAGACTGATTATGTCTATACCTCACAAGAGTTGATTGATAAAGTTGCTTATCATGTATCGCAAGAGGGTATTGAATGGTGGGATAAAGCTGAAATTGCAGATCTTTTGCCAGATGATTTTGATTTTAACACCTATCCGCTTAAAGAACTACGTAAAGAACAGGACATACTTGATGTGTGGTTTGAATCGGGAGCCAGTTTTTATGCGGTGCTTCTACAACGCGAACAGTTGGCTTTTCCAGCTGATATGTATTTAGAGGGAAGCGATCAGCACAGAGCTTGGTTTCAAAGTTCTTTGTTGATAAGTATGGTGCTTGAGGATAAACCGCCGATGAAACAGCTTGTGACCCATGGTTTTACTGTAGATGAACAAGGTCGCAAGATGTCTAAATCTATTGGTAATGTGATTGCACCACAGGAGATGATCGATATTTTAGGCACCGATGGGTTGCGATTGTGGGTCTCTAGCATTGATACTTCAGGTGACGCGGTTGCTTCAAAAACTTTAATGACTAATGTAAAAGAAGTACACAGAAAGATTCGCAACTCTGCCCGCTTTTTATTATCCAACCTTTATGATTTTGACATAGACAAAGACGCAGTTGATTTAAAGAGACTTATGGCAATAGATAATTATGCATTACAAAGGCTTTATAAGCTTAATGATGATACGTTGCAAGCTTATAAAGAGATGGACTTTACTGCCATTTTTCATATGTTTGCAGACTATGCAGCAGTTGATTTGAGCTCATTCTATCTTGACATTATAAAAGATCGACTTTATGTTGAACAGGCTGACGGCTATAAGAGGCGTTCGACCCAAACGGTTTGTTGGTACATATTGGATACCCTAACTCGGCTTATGGCTCCAATTTTGTCATTTACTGCAGAACAATTATCGGATCATTATCAAAAAGATAAAAAGGTTTCAATCCATTTGCAACAATTCTCAGATTTTAAAGTAAAAGTAGAGCAACAGGAACAGCTATGGAGTATATTGAAAGATGTACGCTCAGCAATATTAAAATCTATTGAGCAGTTGCGAGAACAAGGAATCATCAAGCATTCATTGGAAGCACGTGTTACTGTGTGTTTCGACGAAAATAAGCTTGGACTTGATGAGCTTATAAAGCAACTAAACAAGCAAAGTTTGCAGGATTTTTTCAAAGAGTTTCTCATTGTTTCTCAGTTTGAAAAACAAAATAATAAGGATAGCCTTGAACCCACCCTTGTGGAGGGACTTTATGTATTAGTTCAACCAGCTCAAGGTAATAAGTGTCCCCGTTGTTGGCAGTGGCAAGAAACTGATCGCTCGGATAACCTCTGCCCACGTTGTGAAACAATTGTTATTAAATAAGGCCTATTAAAGAATATATATATTTGCTTGCAATATTTTTTTAAAAAAGGTATGAAATTTATAAGGGAGAAATATAGGTAATGTAAGTGGCTCAAAAAGTGAGCCGCAAAAGGATTTTAATGAAGCCTAGTCTAAGAAAATATATTCTTATATCAGTTTTAGCAATAGTTTTTCCAATTCAAGCAGTTGTTCCGACCTCTGGTGAAAGAGTGTGGGACCTTGTTCGTGATACACTGCTCAAAGTATGCACGATTCAATCAACGTTAGATGTAACAGAAGATCTAGACAGATTAATTCTGTCGAAAGTATGCATCATAGAATCACAACTAGACAACATAGATCTTGATGGCAGTGTGGTTGATGAGGTGCTGCAGAAGGTATGCACAATTCAGTCAGTTGTTGAAGTTATTGATCCAAGAACAATAACCATCGAGTCAACGGTTGATATAATTGAAGATCTAGACA
>SDBV01012426.1_pt1 | contig 10916 bp, 12 predicted proteins | sample 2277081 | NCBI WGS metagenome assembly SDBV01 (sample SAMN10402039, study PRJNA504765) | marine sediment metagenome | isolation source: marine sediment core GS10_PC15, 223 cmbsf | place: Arctic Ocean: Southern Knipovich Ridge | collected 2010
AAGGTAACGACATACTTCTTGGCCATTGTGGACCTCCTTATCCAAGAAAGACTTCCTGTCATGGGGAAGCATAGGAGACTCAAAATGGCCCAACCCGTCAATAGAGCTTTGACGCGGTACTAGGCGACCGGACTGGTCCGCCCCAGTAGGCCAAGTCGATAGGTCATGCTACCGGGAAACGATCGTTCCCATCCATTCTCGTAGCATTGCTGCATCGACTCGAAGAGTGCCTGGGGCCTCTATGTGCCTCCATTATACCCATTTTCATCATATTCACATATCCTCCAAGCCGCCAGTGCGTTCTCAGTCGATCCCGTGGCGATTATCTACCTCACCGCAAGACGGAAACTGCACAATTCCGAGGCCGTTAATTCGTCTTGCCGGTTGACGGCGGCAAAGCACCCGCTCGACAAGATCGGCCTACGCCTCGGATATGTAAACCTTTGGCTGTAGACGCGTTACGAGCATTTTCGGCAAAGAGTGAGTTAGGCGACTCAGCCCCCAATCCGTCGCTATGTGGTCGCCTGACCAGCAGCGTACGCCAGCAGCCCGCTGCAAGTTTTTTTCCTGAATGATGGCGGATAGTCGGTCTTGTTTCCACTTCCCTTATGTGGACCGACTCATCAATGCGTTTGGACACAATGCGTTTGGACACTTAGAATTCTCAGATTCGTGCCGACTCATTGATGTGCTTGGGCACTCCCAGTCCCATCACTAGCCGACTTGTCAAGCAGTGACTCCAAGGGGGTTAGTCGCCGGATGATGGGGCGTAGACTGGTCTGAACGGCCAAATGCGCGGTGACCAAGATACTTGAATGACGGTTCCTGGCGCGGGACTCGTAGCGTTCTGGTTGCGTTCTCGCCTGCCGCTCTATAATCCGAATCCATCGTTGCTAAGACAAGGAGGTCATGCAAGATGAAGGAATTCTTCCAGAAGCCGGAGGCAACCGCCGTTGTCGTCCATCCGGTACTCTTACCTGGAGAGGCGATAGACTCGCCGGTAACGTCGGGAAAGCGCGGACCGGGCCAACTCGGCTTGCCCATCACAATAGCAGGGCGTCGATGAATTCACGGAGATTTGACTTGGGTGGGTAACGAAGAGTCTTTGATCGGCCTAACCATCAAGTGAATCAGATATGAGTGTGACATTATTGGCTGCGCTGATCCTGGGGCTCATTCTGTGTATTCTCTGCCTTTTCGTTTGCGAGACGGACCTGGCACGGACCGTGCGAAGGAGTTCCGACCTAGCGGAAGCCAAGAAGAAAGGAACTCACAAGGCTCGCTTGCAGTACCCCCATATCGATCTCAGTCGATGCCTGGGGTGTGCAACGTGTGTAAGGGCTTGTCCCGAGAAAGACGTGCTTGATATTGTCCACGGCCAATCCACGGTAATACATGGATCGCAGTGCCTGGGTCACGGCCTCTGTGCCGAGGGATGTCCGGTGGGAGCGATTGACGTAACTCTGGGGGACCTCCAGGACCGCACGGACATACCGATCTTAACCGACATGTTCGAAGCTGAGGACGTTCCGGGATTGTTTGTGGCGGGGGAAGTTACCGGATACGCATTGATCCGAACCGCCATTTCGCACGGCACGGCCGTGGCCGATGAAGTGGCAAACCGACTTGACTCCCGAAAGGGAAACGGACCAGTCAAGGCACTTTCACAATCCGAGAAAGTGCTGGACCTCTGCATTGTTGGGGCAGGTCCGGCCGGCTTGGCGGCTTCCCTGCAGGCCAAGTCGCGAGGATTGGACTTCGTCACGCTAGAGCAGGAGTCGATTGGCGGCACGGTCGCAAAGTATCCCCGCCGCAAGCTGGTCATGACTCAACCGGTCGTCCTTCCTTGCCATGGCCGGTTGAGGCGAACCAGCTACATCAAAGAGGAATTGATGGAATTATGGGAGGGCGTTGCAAGCAAGTTCCAGCTCCCCATCAATTGTCGGGAAGAGTTTCGCAGTCTAGAGCGTACACCCCAAGGTGACTTCTTGCTGAATACGAACAGGCGTGAGTATCGATGTCGCTTTGTGTGTCTTGCACTTGGCCGGCGTGGGACACCGAGGAAGCTGGGGGTTCCCGGCGAAGAATTGCCGAAGGTCACTTACAGCCTGATAGACGCCCAGTCATATCGGGGGCAACGAATCCTGGTGGTTGGTGGCGGGGACAGCGCCGTCGAAGCGGCGATCAGTCTGGCCCGACAACCGGGCAACGAGGTCACGCTCTCGTACCGGAAGAGCGCGCTGACTCGCATCGCGGCTCGCAACGCGGCAAGCCTGAGCGAAGCGCTAGAATGGGACAACCTACGATGCATTTATGACAGCGAGGTCTCCCGAATTACGCCGGACGCCGTGCAACTGCGAATCAAGAACCAACCACCGGACAGCATCGAGCGTTCTCTCGAAAACGACCACGTGTTTGTCATGGCTGGCGGCGTCCCTCCTTTCAAGTTATTGGAAGCATCGGGCATTTGCTTCGACCCGGCCAGGCGGCCCGCCTCACCTCCGTTGGTCGACGAAGGAACGGGCTTGGGCAAAGCAATGTTTGTTGCGCTGGGTCTTGCCTTGCTTGCCTTGGCGTGGTTCCTGGCTTTCAGAGAGTACTATCAGTTGGCGCAAGTAGAGCGGCCGTTATCTTCGCTTCACCTCATGCTTCGTCCTTCGAGTCCATTCGGTCTGACATGCGGGGGTCTGGCTATCGTGCTGATCGCAGGAAACCTGGGTTACCTGGTGCGTCGGGCTTCTCCGGGCAATTGGGTTCCCGGATCGTTGCGTGCCTGGATGACCGCACACGTAGTGACCGGCATACTGGCCTCTTTGTTGGTTCTACTTCACGGTGCAATGGCGCCACGGAACACGGTCGGCGGGCAAGCTTATGGTAGCTTGGTCATCTTGCTGATGACGGGGGTGGTGGGAAGGTATTTCTACTCGTTTGTTCCTCGGGCGACCCGTGGGAGGGAAATGGAGCTTGAAGAAATCCAGAGCAAGCTGGCCTCCGAGTTTCAGGATTGCAATCGATTTGGACGCGAGTTTGGGGAGGACATCAGGGAGGAGATTCACGCCTTGGTGACCGCCGGCAAGTGCAAGCGGGACTTCCTCTGGCGTCTTGTCGCCCTGGTGCGGACAGAGCATCGGGTCCGCGAAGCCCTGAACCGGATGCGCCAACGAGGTCTCCAGCAGGGGCTCTCCGAGGATCGGCTTCACGATCTACTTGGCCTGGCCAAGCGGACCTATCGAACGGCTTTGCAATCGGCGCACCACAGCGACTTGGCCGCTTTGCTAGCCTCGTGGCGATTCTTTCACCGCTGGGTCGCCTTGTTGACCGTCCTGCTGACGATCGTCCACATCGTTACTGCGCTGCGCTATGCAAGAGTGATTGTTGGAACATGAAAGGTCGGCGAACGATCAACCGGCAGTCGATGTGGGTGAGTCTGGCCTCGTTTCTGGCCGTGTTGGTGTTTTGGTGTTTGGCAAAACAAAACACTTCACCCGGCGAGATAGCGATGATCCACGCCCGGCAATCGAGTCTCGCCGGATCCGGCGGTTGCGACACGTGCCACGGAACGGAGTCTCGCGGCATGAGGGATTCATGCCCTGCCTGTCACGAGGAGATCGGGGAACAACTTTCGGCGCGAACCGGGTTCCACGGCCTGATGTCGCCGGAGCTAGCCGAAGACTGCTCGAGGTGTCATTCCGAGCATCATGGCAGAGAATTTCAAATGATCAACCAACAGAGTTTTGCCCTGGCGGGGGTTGCCGATCCGAGCAGTTTCGATCATGCGGGGCTCGATTATTGCTTGCAAGGAATACACCTGGACCTTACTTGCGAACACTGTCATCCGTTTGCCGACGCCGACCTGCCGCCGGACGGTCAAAAGCGTTTCTTGGGGCTCGACCAACGATGCACAAGTTGTCACGAAGATCACCATCAAGGAAGTTACTCGCCGGCATGCGATGCGTGTCATGGGCAATCGCACCCGTTCGACAAGGTCGCGGAATTCGAGCACACCTCGGCGTTTCCGATCGAGGGGGCTCATGGAAGTACCGCGTGCCTGGATTGCCACGAGCTTGGAACGAGTTGGAGCATAAATGCCCTGCTCGAAGGACACCGGTTATCGGGGGAATCGCCGCCGGCAATTCGGACCTGCCGGGAGTGTCATGTTTCGCCACACGGCGATAGCTTTCTGAGCGCCGTGGGCAGTGCGACGAACTCCTTGCCGGAAGGTTCCTGCCGGCACTGCCATCGAGCGACGGACGACAGTTTCCTCGGTAGTGGTGAGTCACTGGCCGGCGATAGGCATGCCGTGACCGGATTCCCACTCGTTCCGCCTCATGATGCGGCCTCGTGCGACGCCTGCCATGCGGGTTTTGGAAGGCCCAAGAACTCGGCGGAACGCCATCGGCGTGCCTATCCCGGTCGTAGTCCCGATGACTGCGCGGCCTGCCATGGCGATCCACACCAAGGTCAGTTTGCGGACGGTCCGTTTGCCGGCAAGAATTGCCTGGCCTGCCACACCCAAGATTGCTTTCGGCCTTCCGTTTTCAGCGTCGAACGACACGAGAGAACCCGGTTTCCGCTAACCGGAGCGCACCGAACGGTCGACTGCTACGCATGCCATTGGGTGCCAACCGATCCGCGGGGTGGGAAAACGCAGCCGACCGTTACGAGGATCTTTCGCGGCACGCCCACGACGTGCCGGAGTTGCCATGGCGATCCCCATGACGGCCAATTCGAGCAGGGCCCGTTCCGCGGCGGAAACTGCCTTGTGTGCCACGATGACACCGCGTTTCGTCCGCCGTCGTTTACCGTTGAACAACATGGCCAGACGCGATTCCCGTTGACCGGAGCCCATGCCGCGGTAGGCTGCGACAACTGTCACCCGCTCACCGAGGAGCGCGCCGGGCCAGATGGCCAAATGTCCCGACTGCGACTTTTCCACGACACTCCCTTGCCTTGCAGCGCCTGCCACGCGGACGTACACGTCGGCCGTTTCGATCAACCTGGACTGCCGGTTGCCGTCGACGGTCGAGAAGGTTGCGCCAGATGCCACCTGACAGAGCGATTCGACAAGCTTCGGCAGAAAAGCTTCGGTCACGGAAGATGGACCGGATACGAATTGGCGGGGGCCCACGCTCGAGCTAAGTGTGACGGCTGTCACGAAAAACGCGATCTCGTCGATCCGCCAAGCCGAGCCTTCGGCACCGTGACCGACACCCGCTGCCAAGCTTGTCATCAAGACCCGCACGTCGGCCAGTTTGGACCTACGGCCAAGGTCGACTGTTCGGGCTGCCACGCGGTTGGCGAAAGCTTCAGCGATCTGGTCTTTGACCATCAACGGGATTCTCGCTTTCCTTTGGATGAGGATCATGCGAGGCTCGCCTGTTCCGCGTGCCACTTGCCACGGAAGGTACCCGGATGGGGAACTGCCATCCGCTACAGACCCTTGGGCGTGGTATGCGGTGATTGCCATGATCCGGCTGATCCAAATCGAAGACCGAGGGGGAGACGACGGTGACGTTCGCACATCACTCGAAGTGTCTCTTTTCCGTGCTCCTTGTCGGAGTTTGTTGCCGGCGGGACATTCAGGCCGAAGACTTCGATAGGGTCGTCTTCCGCGTGGAAGCGGCTTCCGGAAATCGGGTCCGTTTGGATCGTGGGTCGCGGGCCGGGCTGCGGCCGGATTGCGATGTGCTGCTCTATCCGGCCGTCGGGCCCGCGCTGACGGCAACCATCGAGTCAGCTTGGCCCGACGGCGCTACGGTCGTTCTTCCTCCGGGTGCTCCATGCATCGAAGTCGGTGCCTTGGGTGAGTTTCCGGCCGTCGCGGTCTACCGTCGTCCCCGTGCGCAAGATGTCCCACACCACTTGGCCGAACGGGCCGGTTCCGGGACGGAACTCCGATCGGTCGGAGCCATCCGCAAGATCGAAGTTCGCGTGACGGCGAGTTCCGGGGGAAGTCTCTTTCTCGACCAGGGGCGCGAAGCCGGAATACAACCCGGCGACGAGGTACTGCTATATCCGCCCGGCGAGGGAATCGTCAGCGGAACGATTCAGACGGTCTCCAGAAACCATTCACGTTGTGCCGTCGTTTTCGGCGCCTCATCCGTCGACATCGGGACTCGAGGTGAAGTTCTCGTCCCTGAAAAACGTCGGCAATTGATGGAAATGGGGGAATCGGACAGCCAGAAGAGAACCAGCCCGCAGGTTCCCGCGCATCCACCCTGGACGCGTCCTCCGGATAAATGGGATCAAGGCATGCCGCTGTTGGCGCCCGCTTATGCACAAGAACCGAGCGAACGGAGGCCTCGCGTATACGGGCGGATGTTTGGGCAGTACCTGCATACCTGGAACTTTAGCCGATCGCACAATCAATACTCACTGGGACGCATCGGTACCGACCTAAGGATCGAAAACCCGTTTCGCCACGGTGGTGGTCTGCACCTGGACGGTGAGTTCAGCCGCAGGGATCTACTGCTGGGCGGTCGAGGTAACTGGATCGATTCGCCGGGGAGGATTGATCGTCTCTCCTACTACTGGGGGCGAGGCGAAGACGATCCTTTTCGCGTGCAGTTCGGCCGCTTCCTGCAGCACGAAATACCCGAACTGGGGATCCTAGACGGCGCAGAACTGATCTGCCGCACCGAGTCGGGAAACCGAATCGGCGTGAGCCTGGGCGCGATGCCCGAGCCGTTCCCCGATCTGAAGACCGGCGACGACCTGCAGATTGCCGTCTTCTACCGCTTTGTTTTCGACGAGGAGGAAAACTTATCGGCCGCCGTTGCCTGTCAAAAGACCTGGCACAGGGGGAATCCCGATCGCGATCTGGTCGTGGCCACGTTGGACTATTCCTCCACCGACGGCAAGTTCTTCGTCCATGAGTCCGTCCTGGGGGACTTCTATGGTTCCGCGGACAATCTCAAGACCGACTCCTTCGAAATCACCGAAGCACATATTAGCGGAAATTTCCGACCGCATCCGGACCGGGGTGTCGGCATTCACTTTGCGCAGATTCGCTGGCCGCAGCTTCTACGCAGAGAGTTCCTTCCAATTCTTGTCGAGCAAATGCGCAATGACTGGGTCGTTCGCTACGGCCTGTCTACGTGGCGGGAACTCACTAAGACGATCCACTTGGACGGTCGAGTCGACCACTGGGTGGATCAGGATCGGAAGGCGGGGACCACCTGGGACGCCCGAGTTGCCCTTCGCGACTGGCTTTTCGAGCGAGGCGAGGTCGCGTTGAGTCTTTACGACAGCAATGGCATTTTCACTTCCGGGCTGGGCGGACGTGTGTCGCTGCAAAAGCACTTCTCATCGAGGTCCGCCGACCAGAGGTCGAGGGTATCCGTATCCGTCTCCTATGATGTCTCTGAATATGACTCCCTAACAGATTCAGGCGGCGCCATCCAGCAGGCCGTGCGTGCCACGCTCGATTATCAGCTGCCTTCCGGCAGGTCCGCGTCGCTGTTTGCCAACCACTGGTTCGGCGCCAGGCAGAACTCTCTTGCCGTGGGGCTGTTTCTTCAGAAGAGGTTCTGATGTCGAAGTTGGTGAAAAGAACTCGACTTCCCCGAGCGACAATCCGAAGAACCTGTCTTTGGCTGCTGCCGATGATCTGTGTCATTTGCGTTTCCTGTACTACCTACTTCCGACCCCTGGGTAAGCGGCCCGATCCGCAAGAATGGGACCGTCGCCGCGGGCCCGTCGTTCCTCACGACACCTTCCCGGCCGATTGCTCGATCTGCCACGAAAAGGGCTCCTGGAAAAAAATCAGGAACGATTTCGTATTCGACCATGGCAGAGAGACCGGAACCGTTCTCACTCGGGTACATGCCGAGGCGGAATGTTTGCGGTGTCATAACGATCGCGGGCCGGTTGAAGTGTTCTCCAAACGCGGATGCACGGGATGCCACGAAGACCTTCACCGAGGCCAACTCGGCAAGGAGTGTACCCTTTGTCACACCGAGAAGGATTGGATACCCCACGGCCAGATCGCGTCGCATAACCGAACCCGCTTTCCCTTGGCGGGGGCTCACGTAGCAGTGGCCTGCTGGCGATGTCATCCGGGAGCCCAGGTCGGAAACTTCAGCCGGGCGCCCGTCCAGTGTATAGCCTGTCACCAGCAAGACCTGATTCGCATCACGTCGCCCGACCACCAGGGCTTTTCCCGCAACTGCGAAAACTGCCATGGCATGCTTGCTTGGGATGAAGCAAACTTCAATCACGCGGGTACCCTCGGCAATTGCTCCGCCTGCCACATGGACGACTACCAGGCAACCACCGATCCGAATCATGTGGGCATTGGCTATCCGACGGCCTGCGAAAACTGCCATACACTGGGAGCCTGGGGAGGCGCGGCCTTCAATCATGCGGGAATCGCCAGCAACTGCGTCAGTTGCCACCAATCGCATTACAACGCCACAACCAGCCCTAGCCACGCTGCCTTCGGCTATCCCACCACCTGCGAAACCTGTCACACTCCAGCCGCATGGCTGGGTGTGAGTTTTACGCACCAGGGAGTCACCCAGAACTGCTCCTCCTGCCATGCCGCCGATTACAGCGGGGCAAAGAATCCGGATCATGCCGCGCTGGGATTTCCCGCGGCCTGCGAGAACTGCCATACCACGGCCGCCTGGGTGGGCGCCGTCTTCAATCATGTGGGAATCAGCAGCAGATGCAAAACTTGCCACCTGGCGGATTACAACGCGACACAAGATCCGAATCACGCCGCCCTGGCCTTCCCCCGTGCATGCGATGAGTGCCATACCACAACCACCTGGCTGGGCGCGACTTTCGATCATGCGAGAGTTACGAATAACTGCGAGAGTTGCCACTTGGCGGATTACAACGGGGCGCAGAATCCCAATCACGCGGCCCTGGGCTATCCCACTGCTTGCCAAAACTGTCATGGCACAACCGCCTGGCTGGGGGCCACGTTTAATCACACAGGAATCAACAACTGCGTTAATTGTCATCTGTCGGACTACAACGGGGCCGCTAGTCCGAATCACGTCTCGGACGGGTATCCGACCAACTGCGAAACCTGCCACAATACCAACTCCTGGCAAGGCGCCGCCTTCAACCACACCTTCAACATCGATTCAGGCCCCCACGGCAATCTCTCCTGCCAGGAGTGCCATCAGGCTGCAGGCAATTTCGGCGGGGTTTCCTGCACTCATTGCCACAAACACGGCCAGACCGCTATGGATAACAAGCATCAGGATGAACCCGGTTACACTTGGGACAGCCCGGCCTGTGTGAATTGTCATCCGACCGGGAGAAGGTGAGACCACGCCAGCCCCCCGCCGTTAATTCGATCTGGCAGCCGGTGGCAGAACTGGCCAGATTCGGGCCGGGAATGCGTCATCAGCCCAAGTATTAACGGCACTCGTGAGCCTCCCGTTGCGAGGCAATCCCTTGCTGCGGAGTGTGCCATTGGCAACTTGACGATGCCGGAACGCGATGGGTGCTGACTCGTATAATCTTGCAATGGTTACCCGCCACCCACATCCAACAGCCGCCCTGTTGCTTTGGCACGACGCGCCCACCTTCGCGGCCGACCGTCGATCGGGATGGACATATGGCAAAACAGCACACCTCTCTTGCTGGGGGGATTTGCCTTTCCTGGCCTTGATGGTATCATTCCATCCGGTATAGTAGGATTTCTTGTCGCCTGGGTCGAGAATTTGCAGAGGAGCATCTGATGCGAGTTGCCATCGCCTGTATGTTGGGATGGGCCATCGGGTTGTCGGCCGGTTGCTCGCCGCCAGATTCACCATTGCCGTCCGGAAGACCAATACCGACGGGCGCACCGGAACTGGAAGCTGTCGGGGTTCAGCCGAATGCGGAAGCGAGTCCCTCGGCGGACCCGGTCGTCCAACCAGCCCCCGAGCAGGATTTCGAGAGGCCGACGGCCGCTGGTCCTATAATGGACGAGAACTCGGGGATTGCGGTCGGCCAGAAAGTACCGTCGTTCCATCTAGAGGACCAAAATGGTGAGGTGCGATCGCTCGATGAATTCGTCGCGCAAGGGAATGTAGCCCTGGTCTTCTATCGCTCGGCCGATTGGTGACCGTTCTGCAGGAAGCAGTTGGTCCAACTGCAAAAGGATATCGCTACGATCGAGGCCACGGGCACTCAGGTTGTGGGCGTCAGTTACGACTCCATCGAGGTGTTGCGTAAATTCGCCGAGCCAGCCGGAATCAGCTTTCCACTCCTGTCCGACGAAGGTAGCAAGACGATCCGTGCGTTCGGCATCCATTTTCGCGACGGCCTGCCGCATCCGGGCACCTACCTGATCGATCGGAAGGGTACCGTCCGAGCGAAGTTCTTTCAGGAAGGATATCGCGAGCGGCATGACAACTCCGTACTGATTGAGGCCGCCAAGAAGCTGTAGGGTTCGAGTGGATTCCATGACGAAGCATCGAGCGTCACACCTTCTTCGTACAACGTGTTTACTTCTGTTTTCCCGTGGGGCCAAGAACTGAGCCAACATCGAAACTCCTTGAGAATACGGACTTCACGCTCGCCAGCAGCATGAATCTCAGACGACGTTCAGAGACATCGATGAAGATTGATGCTGCAGCCACACAGCCCGAATTCGGCGGTTTGTGTCATCTACTCAAACGTATTGCGGGATGCGTCAAATATCGACCCCACCTGAAACATCCCTATGGGGGGAAGGGTCTTGACGCAGGTGACACCAGAATCCATCCTCAATCGGGTGGAAGGTGATACCGTCGCAAGAAACGGTTGTGCCGGAGTTCCTCGGATGCGTTGAGAACCGAACCTTTTTTGACTTGGCCCGACCGTGCCGCTTGGATGCGTCGGTCGATTTCCCCGCCGCACATTGACGCAAGCCCCCACATAGGTGGGCGAGTGGAGTAGGACGCCGTTTGCTGGCTCATGACACGCCCTCCTGA
>SDBV01012427.1_pt1 | contig 10915 bp, 10 predicted proteins | sample 2277081 | NCBI WGS metagenome assembly SDBV01 (sample SAMN10402039, study PRJNA504765) | marine sediment metagenome | isolation source: marine sediment core GS10_PC15, 223 cmbsf | place: Arctic Ocean: Southern Knipovich Ridge | collected 2010
ATATAAAATGCAACAAGGAATATTTGATTATCCAAGAGTAGAAATTGATTTTTCTCCAAAGATTCCTCCCTTAAAAAAATTAAAAGATAAAACAAAAGTTGATATTAGGTACTGTCTTATTTCTCCTTTTGCATTTGTGCATATTTATTGGGATTCTAAAATTTATGAACTTATATACGAGATTGAAGAACCAATTTTAACAGAGGAAGAACAAGAATCAAAAAAACAAATAATTGACGCTATGAGAAATATGATTAACTTTTATAGTGTTGTTGGGAGAAGAGTTGATGCTTTGTTAGAGTATATTGATAAAAGGTTCAAAATTTTGGCTGTTGAACTTGGGTTGAATTTATCTTACGAGAGTTACAAAAAAATATATTATTATTTGTCCAGAGATTTTATTGGCTTTAATGAGATTGAACCAATTTTAAAAGATTATTTCATTGAAGATATTGAATGTAATGGTCTTAATACTCCTCTCTACATAGTTCATAGATTATATAGAAACATGAAGACTAATACTGTTTTTAAGGATGCTGATATTCTTGAAGGTTTTGTTGAAAAACTTGCACAAAGATGTGGTAAATATATTTCATATGCTAGCCCTATTCTTGATGGAAGTTTGCCGGATGGGAGCAGAGTAAATGCAACTTATACAAAAGATGTTACGACCAAAGGTCCAACTTTCACTATTAGGAAATTCACAAAGACGCCTTGGACTCCTACACAATTAATTGCTTTTAATACTTTGAGTCCTGAAATGTTGGCTTATCTATGGCTCTTGATTCAATACAAAATGAATATTCTAATTACTGGCGGAACTGCATCAGGAAAAACCACTCTGTTAAATGCTATTGCGTTTTTTATTCCTCCTGAAGCGCGTGTTGTAAGTATTGAAGATACACGTGAACTAAATTTGCCAAGAGAGAATTGGCTACCAAGTATTACTAGAACCTCGACGACTCTTGGTGAAAAAAATGAAATAACTTTGTTTACATTATTGAAAAGTTCTTTTAGACAGAATCCTGATTATGTTGTGGTTGGTGAAGTCAGGGGTAAAGAAGCATCTGTACTGTTTCAGGGTATGGCTTCTGGGCATGCTTCTATAAGTACTATGCATGCAGACTCTGTAGATACAATAATAAAAAGATTGGAAACTCCTCCAATAAATCTCTCCCCAACTCTGGTAAATGTATTAGATTGCGTCTGTATTATGACTCACGCTACTGTGAATAAGCAAGAAACAAGAAAACTCAAAGAAATTGTTGAGATAATAAATGTCAATCCTAAGGGAATTGCATTCACAAATACTCCTTTTGTATGGGATCCTTCTAAAGATGAGTTCTATTTTAAAAACAATAGTAGAATATTTGAAAAAATAGCTATAAGGCATGGGCTTAGAATGGAAGAGATTGACCTTGAGTTTAGAAAAAGGGTACAATTAATTTATGGATTATTTCAAAAGAAAATTTTCAAGTTCAAAGATGTTCAAGAAGTAATTAATAAATATTATAAACGACCTGAAGAGGTTCTTAGAGAATTTGGAATTAATTAGCAAAATATTTAATAATCTATATTCTTTCCTCTAGATATGAAAAAAGAGGATATTCCCCTTCTTAGCCAACTTGTTAAAACACTTGAAGAAGCAGAGTTAAAATTAGAAGAGGCGTACAATAAAAAAGATTCTGAGAAATTTAATAATTCGAAAAAATTTATGCTAGGAATTCAAAAACAAATTTCTGGAATATTAAAATGAAAACTGCAAATTTTTATGAATTAAAGAATGCAATTTCTATAGGGAGAAAAGCTGTTAACGAACTCAATTCGTCATTTAACCATCTGGATAATGTGATAGATAAAGAAGAAAAAAGAGCTGTTAGAGAACATCTCAATAAATTAAAAAATTCTTTTAAAAAAATAAATGAAGATGTCTTAAGTGAACTTGAGAAACTTAATCTTGCGAAGCCACTTAAACAAGCAGAAGAAAAACCAAAACTGAAATTATTTCCAGAAACAAAACCAAAAAAACCAGCTTTGAGCAAAAAATTCATTAAAGAGCTTTCACAATTAGAAAAAGAGACAATAAAAAGGATTAGGAATAAAGAAACGATATTAGAATCCGAGAAGATTGAAAAACCAAAAGCCTATACTCAAATAGCTAATAAATATTTTTATAATACTGCTAAAAAATTATCAAAAGATAAAAATTTCGAGGTATTAAAAAAAGATTTAATAAAAACAAATCTAGAGTTTACTCCTGTTAATTATATCTCTATGATGTTACTAACTACTGCTATATCTGTAATTGTTGCATTTGTCATCTTCTTGTTTTTTTTATTCTTTAAGTTAGGAGGAGAAATTTCTATGATAAGTATTGCCACAGGAAATTTTGGCATGAGACTTTTGAAAACTTTTTGGATTTTGATTATAGTCCCGATTGGAACATTTTTGTTCATGTATTCTTATCCTTTATTAGAAAAAAAATCAACTGAAACCAGGATTAATCAAGAACTACCTTTTGCAATCATTCATATGTCTGCAATTTCTGGTTCTCTGATTGAGCCAAGTAAAATATTCAGTATCCTTGTAAGAACTAAAGAGTACCCTTATCTTGAAAAAGAATTTACAAAATTAATAAATGAAATTAATGTTTATGGTTATGATTTGGTTAGTGCATTGAGAAGCACTGCTTTGAATAGTCCAAGCAAAAAATTAGCTGAGTTGTTTATGGGACTGGCCACCACCATAAATTCTGGAGGAAACTTAACTGAATTTTTGAATAAAAGATCTCAAACATTGCTTTTCGAGTACAAACTTGAAAGAGAAAAAAATACAAAAACTGCTGAAACATTTATGGATATTTACATTAGTGTTGTTATTGCTGCTCCGATGATTTTAATGCTTTTATTAATGATGATGAAGATTAGTGGTTTGGGAATTTCTCTTGGAACTTCTGTCGTTACATTAATGATAATACTCGGAGTTTCAGTGATAAATATTGCATTTCTTGCATTTTTACATCTGAGAAAACCTGCGGGATAAAATGGAACTAAAAAAAATACATAAAATTGGATTGATTGTGGCAGGAGTAATTATTCTTCTGTCATTTTTGTTATTCAACACACGATTTTTTTTCTTTGTAATTGGAATTGGAGTAATTGTTGGAGTTTCCCCTTTTGTATTTTCTATAATGGCTGAATCCAAAATTGCAAATGAAAAAGAGGACATGTTCCTAGAGTTTGCGAGGAATCTTGTAGAAAGTGTGAAAACAGGGACACCTATTAGTAAAAGTTTGGTAAACATGAGAGGAAAATCTTATGGAATGTTAAGTCCAAACATTGATAAATTGGCCAATCAAATTTCTCTTGGAATTCCGTTAAATACTGCTTTAAAAGTATTTTCTAAAGATATCAATAATAAAAATATTTCGCGGTCATTGACTTTAATCGGGCAAGCAGAGAGAGCAGGAGGAGATATTGGACAGATTCTTGAAGCAGTAGCAAAAGCAGTTAATATTACTGATAAATTAAAGAAACAGAGAAAGTCAACAATTTCAACATTGATTGCTCAGGGATATATTATCTTCTTTGTTTTCATGATAATAGTTTTGGTTATGCAGTTCTATATTGTCCCAATGATTTCAGGGATTGCTGACATTGGTGCTTTGGGTATTGGAGGTATCTCGGCTACTGGAGAAGGCGTAGGGGGAGAGGAAATCGCAAATGCCTTTTTCTATTTGCTTTTATTTCAAGGTTTTTTCACTGGGTTAGTTATTGGAAAATTATCTGAAGGGCGTATAAAGGCGGGTGTAAAACATTCTTTTGCTTTGGTATTACTCTCATTTATAGTTTCTTCAATTGCAAACTTGATTGGGGGAGCGGCAGGATAATGAAAATAAGTAAAAAAGGTTCACATGTTGGGATGATGCTTTCCTTTGGGATATTTATAATTTTTCTTGTATTCTTATATTCTATCCTCCAACCAATGATAAAAATAGAGCAAGATAAAAAATTAGTTTTGAATGATTTAATAGGAGGATTAGTAGAAATGCTTGATTCAGATTCAACAACAACTTATTCAAGTGGCTCTATAAAAACCGCCCATAATTTTGTAGCAAAGATAACTGAATTGGCAAATGAATATGATGATGATTATAATGAATTAAAAGGCAGATTAAACGTTACTGAAGGAAATGAATTTGGATTTATTTTTGTTGATGTAGAGGGCGCAGATATTGCCCCAGAAACAAATGTTCCTGAATCTGTTAATGTTTATGCAAAAAAGATTCCAGTATATTATACTGGTGAAGAAGAAAATGTTCTGCTGGGTTTTATAACTTTAAAGATATGGTAATAAAATGAATAAGCGTGGATGGATAAAAATTATAGAAGCATTTATCGCAATACTCCTCATAACTGGTGTTGTGTTGGTAGTTATTAGTAGAGAGAATATTATGAATGTAGATTTATATTCGGAAATTTATGAATCTCAATTAATTACATTAAGAGATATTCAGATGAATAGTACTCTAAGACAAGATGTGTTAGATGTTCCCACTTCTGTTGAATCAGATGCAGATGAGTTTCCTTCACAGGTAAAAATTAGGATAGAATATTTCTCTTTGGATTCTCTTGAATGCGAGGCGAAAATATGTAACATGGAATCGATTTGTGATATAGAAGATTTACCACAAAAAGAAATACATGCGCAAAGTGTTGCAATTACCTCAACTTCAACAACATATAAACCAAAACAATTAAAACTTTTTTGCTGGAGTAAGTTATGAAATATAAATTTCTCTGCTCGGAACCCGAACTTTTTAGGAGATAAAATGAAAAACAGAACATATACTAAAAAATTCAAATTCCTCGAACACACTGCAGATATGAAGTTCCAAGCATTTGGAAAAAACGTTGAAGAAGTGTTTGAGAATTCTGCTTTAGCAATGTTTAATTCTATGTTCGAAGGAAAAGTCAAAGAAAAAAGAACATCTAAAATAAAAGCCAAGGGAAAAGATTTTGAATCTCTCTTGTATAATTTTTTGGAAGAACTTTTGGTTTTGTTTGACGGTGAGCAATTTTTTCTTTCAAAAATTCAGAGTTTAAAAATTGATAAGAAAACGTTTAAATTAGAAGCAGAGGTTATTGGAGATGACGCAAGTAATTACGAGATGAATATAGATGTCAAGGCAATAACATATCATGACATGTTTGTTAAGAAAGAAAAAAATGGGTGGATTGGCCAGGTTGTGTTGGATGTTTGAGATTTGGATATAAGAAGTTTATTTTTCAGAGCTTGAGTAGAGCCACCCTTGGTGTTAGCTGAGGGCGAACGACCTCGAAAAATCAATTTGGAAAAAATTCGCAGGATTTTTCCTTTAAATTTCTGTTATCTGTCCTGAGCCATACGCGAGAGCCTGCAAGGCGTGGCAAAATCCATCGATTTTTGGGCTTGGTTCTTCGACACAATTTTCGATTAAAGCGAAAGAAATTTGAGATGGTGATTCGTAACTTTATGTGTAATTACTTAATGATAGTAACAATAGAAAGATTTAAAAGTATTGCTTTTTTTCAGATTTTATGAATCAAGTATGCACAAAATTATGGGGTTTGATTGGAAGCAGTAAAATTGGAGAATATAGTGTAGCTCCTGAAATGTGGAAGGCTTTATTTAAACATAAGGGGAAAAATGTGGACTATTTTATTTTAGGAGGGGATAAATCATCTGAAATAAGTGTGGAGATTCAAAAATATTTGAAGAATCCAGATTTTATTGGTGCAAACATTGCTTTACCTTGGAAGTATCTTGGGTATGAGTTTTGTGATTATGTTGAAGATGTTGCTGGCAGAATGGATACGATTAATACTATTATTAAGGGAGATGCTAAAATTGAGGGATATAATACTGATGGTATCGGTATTATAAATGCTATATTGAAATTAACGAATATTGTTGGGAAAACTGTATTAATTATTGGGTCTGGTAGCTCTGCTCAGACTATTCCTGCTCGCTTGATGGAAAACAATGCAAAAAAGTTGTATGTAACAGATATTATTGAATCTCGTGCGAAAAGGCTTTCAAGAAAATATTCTGATAAGGGAGATATAAAAGCAGTTGAAGAAAGTTGCTATAAAGATATAATTGGAGAAGTGGATATCATTATTAATACTACGCCTTGTGGAATGACTGGCTTTAAAAAAGAATATCCGATAGGAACGGAAATTATAGATTGCGTGAAAAGGGATTGTTTGTTTGTTGAAGCAGTTTATACTCCTCTTGAAACTCCGATGCTTAGATATGCGAAACGCAAAGGGTATGCCATTTGTCCTGGAATTAATATGTTGGTTGAGCAGGCGGCAGAAAGTTATTTTTTAGCATTTAAAGAAAAATTAACGAATCAGGATATTGAATTAATGAAAGATGTTGTGAAAACTTCATTAAATAAAAGAAAGACTATCTTGATAACGGGAGCTTCGGGATTTATTGGAGAATATTTATCAAAAAGGTTTGGTAATGAGTATGATATTATTGGTATTGATATAATGGATGACAATGAAGCTCTATTTAAGAAATTCTATAAAGTAGACATATGTAATGGAAATGAGATTAAGAAAATATTTCAGGAAAATAGCATTAATTATGTAATTCATTGTGCTGCTGCTAAGCATTTAAAATGGTGCGAGGAACACAGAGATCAATCTTATGATTCCAATTTTTTAGCAACAAAGAATTTATACAAATTGAGCAAATCTATCGGTGCCAAGTTTATATTTTTATCAAGTGATCAAGTATTTGATGGAAGAAATGGAAATTATAAGGAAAGCTCTGAAAAGCATCCTATTAATCATTATGGAACATTAAAAGATTTATCTGAAGACTATCTCCTTAAAGATAAAAGTATTGCAATTTGTAGAACTGCGATGGTTTTTGGGAAAATTCCCGAAAATCAAAAAACTTTTTTTGAAGAAATTAGAGATAAAGATTATTTAGTTGTACAGGGATATATTGTTGACCATGTTTTATATAAATTAAAAAATAACCAAAGAATTGTGTTACCCAAAGACGAATATTGCAATCCAACTAATACATGTTTATTGTATAGGCAAATTGAATCTATAGTAAAAAATGATCTATCGGGCATTTTTCATTGTTGTGGAGGGGAAAGGATAAGCAGATATGATTTTGGGAAAAAAATTGCGTGTCTCTTTAAGCTGAATGATAGTAATATTGATTCAAGCCAATCAAATGACGTATTGAGACCAAGAGATGTTTCTATGAGTTCTGAGGAAAGTTCAAAAATAACAAGAATTAGATATTCAAAAATAAATGAAATGATTGGGGAAGAATGGAATTTAGTATAGGCGTTGATTATCCCATTAATTTAGGTAGGAAAAATCCTATTGAAGAACCTAAGATAAAAAGCAAGATCTTACAATCTAAATTGGCATATATTGAAGTTACAGATTTACCTCATCCTCAGTTAAAAATTGAGGAGGGAGATAGGTTTGAAGTGTCAAAAAAGAGAGGTGTTCAAAACATAACAATACCTTCTTTTACTAAAGACACAAGAATGGCAAATTATTTTATGCGGATGGCCGTTGATGCAAATGCAGTGAAGAATGGTTATTTGCCACTTCATGCAGCAGCATATAATGAAGGAGGTGCGACAAAATTTATATTTGGAGATACACATAAGGGGAAAAGTTTTGCATTGGATATTTTATTATCAAATAGTTCAAGGATTGTTCCTGTTGGAGATGATCATGTAATTGTTGGGAAAAATGAGATTTTTGGGAATGCTGTGATGAGAAATAGAAGAGATGGGAGAGATGTTTATTCATATTTTAAAAAAGATTCTTTAGCTCCACTGAATAACTATGAGATAATCGTTGTTGATGTTACCGGGGATGATGCTTCAATAGTTTCTAATCCAGAAGAATTATTGAGTGATGGAAATACTCATGTAGCGGTTCTAAAATATTTAATCAAACAACCAATGGAAAGAGATGCTAGGAGATTATTCAGGGGTGTTGCAACTTCGGATGTATTAGAAGATTATCAATCTATGTATGAATCTTTTTTGAGAGGGGCAGAACAAATAAGCAAGTTATCTGGCTGCAAAGAATATCTTTTAGAGGAGGCATTGAAATGAAAACAGATTATACCATAGGTGTTCCTGTTACTGCAAATGAGAATAATATTGTTAGGCCCATGTTGTCTTCTTTGGAGAGAGATTTGTTCACTCATCCAGTTGGGAACATTGAGGTATTAATGTGTTTAAATAATTATGACAATGAGACAGAGGAAATTATAGATAATTTGGAATCACCTTATGTAAAATATAGAAAGATATATTCTGAGCCTGGTTTGGTGTCCGCACAAAGGGCAATGATAAAGGAAGCTGAATCGGAGGATAATTTTGTTCTATTTTATAACTCGGATACTCTCATAAAGGAAGGGTCAACAAAAAATATGATAGATTTTATGAAGAATCATCGAAGTGTTCATGCTGCGGCTGGAGATCAACATGCTGCTAATGTGGATTCTTTTTGGTATCAAGTATACAATATTATAGGGTCAAATCCTCAACTAATGACTCCGAGGAAATATTTAACTGGGAGGATTTTTGCGATAAGAAAAGAAGATTATTTTGTTCCAGATTTTTTAGTTTCGGATGATACTTTTTTGTCTGGGTATTTAGTTGATAAATTTGGAAAAGATGCTGTTCAAGCCGTTCTAGGTGCTTCTGTTGAATATGTTGGGCCGAATACACTTACAGATTATTATCAAAAAATAAGAAGGTTAGTCTTGGAAACAAATAAAATTGATGATAACTTTCCGAATATCAAAAAGACTAATAGCCATTTTAGAAAATTTAGGGTACCTGAAGAAGTTGAAAAGCTTTCTAAAAAAGAAAAGTTTCAATTGTTTTTACATGATAATTTGAAAAAAGTGTGCAAGGGTGTTGCGAGTCGTTCCTCAAAAGAAAATGTTTGGGTACCCTTAAAATCAACTAAATCGTTAAATTTACAATGAAAATAGAAGAAAAATTAACAGAAACCCATGAAAAATTTTTAAGAACTATAGATGGATATGTCTTGGGAGAATTTCTCGTAGGTAGTTTTGTTTATGCAGAAGAAAAAAATTTGTCTGATAAAAGTGATTTGGATATTATATGCATAGTTAAAAATGATAAATTAGATGAATTTTTGAATACGAGATATTTGAAGGGTTTAATTGAACCAGAAATTGCGCATGATGTGCTTGATGGGAGGGTATCTGATTATCTAGTTCTCAAGTTTCATATTGATAATATTCTTTTATCTGTTGATGTTATTTCTCCCGAATTTTTTAAGACGATTTGTAATACTAACTTGATCCAGCAAAAAGAAAGTTTTATGTCTCACAAATATGGAAACGAACCACAATTGAATAAGTATGACACTTATGAATTTGATGGAATCACGCATTATATCCAAAAACATAGTTCGGAATATAAAGGAGGATATTCGGTTGAGTTGCCTTTGTTTTTTATTTCGGAGAAAGGAAAATATATGCCTGGTATTCCTTCTATAAAATATATTACGCATAAAATATTTATTGATGCTGGCAATATGATTAAAGATAATATTGATAATCTTTATAGGAACATAGTTCAAAAATTGCTAAAGGAACATCCGAATTTGAACAATGACGAATGTGTGAATTATTTTTTTAATATACTTAAGGGGAGGGAGAAGTTTCCAGAAGAATATAGGAATAGTCTTAAAAACAAGGTAGTCTCATTAATTAAAATGGAAGAAATTATAGAATCAATAAGGAATGAGGTCTATTCTTTATTTAGGGATGATATTGGAGAGAAGAAATATCTGTATGTTAGGAAAGATTGGATCTTTCCGAATCATATTGATGTAATGATAGAATTGGCTGAAGATATGTGCGCGAAGTATGGAGGAGATATTTCTACTTGTAAAATTGCGATTTTGCTTCATGATACTGGGCTTGTGTATGGTAGAGAGGAAGCTTCTCCGAAAGGGCATGAGGAAAGAAGTATAGAATATGCTTCTGAGATACTGAATAAATATGATTTATCTGAAAATATAATTAATGAGGTTGTTAAGTGTATTAAGGCTACTGATGCTTCTGAGCTACCTGAATCGGTTAATGAGAAAATTGTTAGGACTGCCGATGCATTATCACAATTTATCAGTGTTCATTTTTATGCAAAAGCTGCGTTTTCGGGAGATTGGGATTTTTATTCTGGATGGTTGAAGAAAAAGGCGGCGAATAATTTTAAGAAAATTTGCTTTGAAGATGAACAAAAAAGAGCTGAGCCTATTCGGAAATATATTTTAGAGGCGTCTGAGATGTATGAAAAAAATGGTAAAAATTATTTCAATAAAAAGATGGATGATGAAATAAATTCTTTGGACAAAACGTAAGATGGATGAGTCTACTTCTGTTAAAGAGTATTTTAGCAAAGATGGAACGGTTTCTAAGTGGTGGAATCCTACTGAAGGGGATTATGCTTATTTATTCGAAAAGCAATTAGGAATAATTAAAAATTGGTTGAGGTATGAAGATGTTCGTGATGGATTAGAGGTTTCATGCGGCAAGGGAAGAGCTACAAGGATACTATCTCCTTTATTTGAAAGTTATTTAGCAACAGACATATCGAATGAGATGATTTCAATTGCACAGGAATATTGTCCGGGTGTAAGGTTTGAAAACCATGATGCTGAAAATTTAAGAATAGAATCTGGAAGTCAGGATGTTGTTGTTTGCCTTGAAGCCCTTGTTCATTATCCAAATCCTGAGGTTGCTTTGAGTGAGTTTAATAGGGTATTGAAGCCTGGTGGTGTTTTAGTGACGGATTCTGATAATAAGTATAGTTTGAGAAGAATGATTAAGAAGG
>SDBV01012428.1_pt1 | contig 10914 bp, 11 predicted proteins | sample 2277081 | NCBI WGS metagenome assembly SDBV01 (sample SAMN10402039, study PRJNA504765) | marine sediment metagenome | isolation source: marine sediment core GS10_PC15, 223 cmbsf | place: Arctic Ocean: Southern Knipovich Ridge | collected 2010
ATTTTATTGATTTTGAGGTACAATTTGTCATAGCAAGCTTTCCTTCTTTTTGTTGAATAAAGTTTGATTATATCAAACATTTGGAAAGCTTGCTTCTTTTATTTATGAAATATCCGGGCTAGACAAGCCGCTACTATAGCGCTTGCGTAACTTGCAAGCACCGGCAAATACGCTGCTAACACAACCGTAGTTGAAACTGTAGTTGGCTCACACTTAACATCTTGAATCGAATATAGTTGAAACAATAGACCAACTATTATGAATCGTGAAAGACGTTTTATTTGCTTTTCGTTATGCATAAGATTGTCCTTGCACTGCTTATAGTATTTATCTCATGTAATCGGCACCAATTTATCATAATGGTAAAGCACACTCATTCAGTTGCTCTTGAACAGGAATCCACATACCTCATTTTAAAGCATTTTAAGATCATTTAACTGGTAATAGTTGAAGATTTTCTATCTCTTCTTCCAACACCTTGATATCACCCGTTAAAAATACATAGCGAAGAACTCTTGACCAGCAATAAAGAAGTATTATGCCTATATATCCATTCGTAAGGTACCACGAATTCCTTTCAGTGAGGATTCCTAATATCTTCCCCAAAAAACCAAAAGAATAAACCAAACTCAAAGATTGGGCCAATGTACATTTTTCTTGAGTATTCAACTGAAAGGTTTTTTGCAACATAACTTTTTCTGCACGTAAATGAGCCAATTTTGCTTTAAGAGAAGCAATCTGCTCTACCCGAGTTGTATGCACATAGCTCGGTGCAGCGAGTCCTTGCCCTTGATAGCTTATCAAAAATATAGCGAGTATTACTTTTTTTATCATGTATTATTCCTAGTTTACTCAACTACCAGTATTTCAAAATTTTCACTATTACGGCTGCGTTATCACCAGCAAATTTTGCAACTCTTGCACCATTCTTAACTATTTGTGGCGCGTACTCTGCGGTTTTTTTTGCAACTTCATTTGCAATAGGTGCTGCAGTTTTAGTTACAATTGGCGCATTAGAAAACATAGATCTTAGTGCACCGACTGCACCAGCCGCACCTATAGAACCAAAAAGAGTTTCCAATGGTGTTTTTACAATTGAATCGCGAGCATTGCTGAGCATCTCGCTTAATATACCCTTCTCTTGATACAGAGCTTTTTGTCTCTCTACAATATCTTTGAAATCATCAAACGTTAAATCTCTTCTTTTACTATTTTCAACACCCAACCTTCCTAGTACTAACCTTAGAATATTCTTCAAAACTCGCGGCGGTAGACCTTGTGCATTCTGAGCTAACTGATCCAAAACCTTATCGCTGCAAATATACTCTTTTGGCATATACAGTTTTAAAATTTTCTTTTGAACACTTAAATTAGGCACCTCCAATTTAGCAAACTCTTCAAACCGAGAAAGTACCATTTTAGGACATCGATCAATACTATTGGCAGTAGCTATAACTGCTATTTTCTTACTATCAATACATTGATCCAATAGACTCCAAAATCGTGTAGCCGTATTATTATCTTCATGTGATCCTTTTCCTTCATCATAGTTTTCAATCAGCCGGGTAATTTCATCTACAATGATCACATGTTGCTTTTTACCATTGATAATCGGTAACAACAATTTTTCTAATTTCTTTTTTGCAGAGTTTTGATACTTACTTCCACATGATGAAGCATCAACAACGGTATATGGCATGCCAGCTTTGATTGCAAGTGCTTTTGCGGTATCCGTTTTGCCTACACCAGCGGGACCATATAAAAATAGTCTTCGGGGTAAATCGAGATCTTTTTGTTCAGATAACTTCCTTAAGTAAGGGACAAAAAACTTTACTTGCGCAGGACTATGCTCAATCAGGCTATCAACCAGTTCATCCGGCAACTTTTGAGCTTCTTCTTGTTGCTTCTGCTTTTTCTCAGTTTCTATAAACTTCCTTTGTTGCAGACTCTCCTCTGGCTGTAGTGTTTGCTGAGCCTGACGCCTTTTTAATATTGTATGAGCGATCGTTTCTTCCGCTTGCTCTCCAATTAAAATACTTGGCACCAAAAAAATCATCGATAATATTATCTTCTTCATGGATAATCCTTCGTTTATATATATAGGTTTGTTAAAATTGTTGCTCAAAAGACTCATTATTATCCATCATCCTCATCTACATCTTGATTCAAATAAGATGACACAGACTCCTCAACAAATAGACCTGATTGATTAATTTGTTCCACCACCTCTTTACATTCTTTTTCTACGCCAATATCCATGTAATAGTCATAGCTAAAAGAAACAAACATCTTATTTTCATTATGAATTAGTTCACACCATAGATATCTACGAAGAACTAGCTTTAAAAAAATCAATATTTCATTTTTTGAGACCTTCATCCCCAGATATGTTCTTTCGTATAAAGCTCTTAATTCACTCGATACTTCCTTTGCATGTAAGCTTTTACTTCTTTTTTCTAATTTACTACAAATCAAATAATCAATTTTCATACAGTCCATAAAAGCCAGCACTGCTTTAATATATAAATATTCAATGTATTCATAATCTTTAAGTGTGCACAATTTTCCTTCAAACTCTTGCCCCACACAAGAAAAATCTGTCCACTCATCCTTTGTATACCAACCTTTTTCATTACGATATATTGGGTTATATTTCGTGACTTGATAATAGTACATTTACTTTCCGATATAGTTTAAAAATTTATCAAAAGTTCCTAATCGTGTTGTCCGACTTTTAAGCCCATCAACAGATCTCGCCATTTTCCAAACACCCCCATTATGACCTTTTTTGTCAAAACTTATATATTTATTACCTTTCCTAAATACAGCTTCTCCTTCGGATCTTTCTCGAATCTTCACGTAGCCCATTTTCTTAACAATGTCGATACATTCTTTTTTTTCTGTTGTTGTTTTGACTTGACTAATCCTCTCCTTTCTTTCTTGTTGTGTCTCTTTTTTATCTTTTCTCGATTTATCGCTTTCTTGATCGGGCTCTTTGGAAGGTTCTTTTCTTGATTTATTTTTCCTTAAATTAGGATCTTCTGGTGGCTCTCCACCACCTGAGCTAAAATCTCCATTCGATTTACATGCCTTGTCTTGTGGAGCAATTTCAGGCAGCTTATCAAACTCTTTGAGTGCAGCATCCAGATAGCGCTCAACTTTTCTATATTCAGGATTTTTAATCGATGCATTACTTACTTTAGTTATCTTGCCCTGCATGTCACGTTGCACCCACAAGTCTTTACGTTCCTGCACTACGGTTATAAATTCTGGAAGCTTCTTTGCAAACTGTTTCGGATCAGATGCTAAAATTTTATAGCACAATTGCAGTGCATGCTCAGGCAAATTTTTTTGCACTAGGGCTACCGAATGCTCTAACCCTTCAAGCTGATGTTCATGGCACACTGCTTGCTCTATCTTTTTTTGAGCTATATAGTCCATTTCGATGTCAAGCAACTCATTCTTTGCATCCCCCACTTCTGTCTGCACAAAAAACTGCAATGGTGTTTGCAAATATTTAAAATGCTTGGCGTCCACCATGAATTTGTCCGTAAGCTCATTCATATCTTGCTGTAAGCTCTTGCATACAAGATCTGCGCTATCAAAAAGCACCCTTCTCATCTTATTGCTCATAGGGTATGAAAACGCAAATTTCATATTACTTATTGCTCGCAGGGTTACCTGTTGTTGATCCTTTGTGGCAGCGGTGATACAGCCAACAATTAGATCATTTAAAATCCTGCGTTGTTCTATATGCTCATCGATTAAAATTGATTTGGGCATCGTTAGTGCTTTAACCACCGTATGATCGCCAAAATCCTTCAACACACCATTGGGTAAGTAAAAAGCTTTAACCAATGCTGCACGATCTTTACATGAGGCATTATGTATAATTTCATTTAACCGCTCATTGATTAGTTTGGGAGTGCAGAACAACTGACCTTCTTTTGTGATATCACAGAAGGCATAGACCGCATCTTTAACTACTTGAGAAACATTGCAGCGAATGTTCCATGCTTTGCACAATGATAAATAGATCATGTCTCGTGCCAAAATACAATCAAAGAACTCTGCTGATGCATGGCTACCATTAATTAAATCGTGCCTTACCCGCACAGGCAAATATTTAATTAATGGATCATGTGACCACATTGAAAAAAGATACTCCACACGATCCACATAAAGCTCTTTAACCGCAGCTGAACTTGATGATCTAGCAATCTGAGCTGCTGCTTCAATGTTACCTTCATCTATATATTTGCATATCTTCAACGCTTCTGCCTGTGCTTGTGGCAACCTCGCTATGACCGATTCCCAGTCAATTACTTGCTGTGTTGCAGTAGCAGCGGAAGGCTGCATACTCGCTTGAAAGCTTAAACCTGTTCCTGGATGCGTAATGCGTATACCACCTGGCACCGTTTGCATCTCAAAATTACTCGGCTTGCTCATCTTCTGCCAATTATCATGCATGCGCTGTGCAATCTCTCCAGAAAGAACATTACTTGCATTGCGCAAGCCCGCTCTAAACCGTTTAACATCTTGCTGTGAAATCGCTGTTACCTCTGACATAGCAACTGGCTGATGTTCATCTTGTTGCAGCGGTGCTACGTTTTTTGCTTTTTCAGGAATAACTGTTGGTAATATAAGGACCCGCTTATTTTGAATATCAGTTGAAAGTGAAGGGCATCTGTGCTCCATTTCTTGAGCAATAGAGGTCATCCCCTTTGACCAGTTGTGTGTTCTGGCTAGACAAGCCGCTACTATAGCGCTTGCGTAACTTGCAAGCACCGGCAAATACGCTGCTAACACAACAGTAGTTGAAACTGTAGTTGGCTCACATCTAACATGTTGAATTGGGTATAGTTGAAACAATAGACCAACTATTATGAATCGTGAAAGACGTTTTATTTGCTTCTCGTTATACATAAGATCATCCTTGCACTGCTTATGTTATTTATCTCATGTGTACGGGCACCAATTTGTCATAATGGCAATAGCTTATGTAAAGCCCAATTGCTGTTAATGTCCAGGTGATTATACTCGGTCCATGTTTTTCGATCTGCTTCCAATTACCATGCAACCACATGCGCCAACTTTGCGTATAGTTAAAATCTGCAAGTGCAGCTTGTATATCACACATGTACAACTCGGGATGTAAATCATTGGTGCGAATCACTGCTTTACGTTTGACTCGATCAATCAACTGCTTTATTTTTCTACCAGAGAAATGCTTAATCTTTTGCATTAAAGCAGTTATCATTGTTTGCGAGCATTCAGTATCTTGCAGATAAAACTGTACGATCTCCTTTTTGAGTTGGGCGTCTGGCATGCATATCTCTACAATATTACCTTCAAACCGGTCTTTGAGTGGATCGGGTAAGTTCGTAATTTCATTAGCGGTACCAATAAAAAGTACATGCTTTGTTTTTTGTACCTCATCCAAATATTGCCAAAAGGCTGATGCTGTTTTTTTATCTGGAAAAGCTTCATCATTAAATTTTTCTGCTAATAAGTTGATCTCATCAACAATAATAACGTACGGCTCATGCTCTTCAATCAATGATCCGATCTGCTCTTTTATATGACTCGGGCCAGAATTTTGGAATTTATCACCAATAGTTGAACATTTAATAATGCGATATGGTCGATTAGTGCTATGAGCAATCACAGTTGCAAGAGTGGTTTTGCCAACACCAGGAGGACCAACAAACAATAATCGGGTAGGAAAATCTGCCTCTTGAAACAACTCCGGGTGCTGTAAACAAAAGACAATATCCTTTACCTGCTGCGGGCAATGCTTGATAAAAAACTCTGTTAATTGCGGTTCTTCTGCAGATAATTGAGCTTGCCTGTGCTCGCTACGTGCAAACCTCTGCGCAATCGTTAGATCATTATCAGTTGCATACGCACTATTAATCACGCACAAAAACAGTAACAAGAAAAACTTTGTGTGTTTCATGGTATCTCAAGATTTATCATGGTTGATATATATTACCAGTTCACACTGCCTCCCCATTTTATAGTATACAAGAAGGATGTTATAGATAAGGCATAGCTACTCCTACAGTTTGAATTATCTTAAGCCTCTATGCACCATAATACTAGTCCAAATAGCTGCCAACATCCAGTTTTTATTTATGAGTTCATTTTCCATTGTAACTTATATATTTTATTAACTTTCAAAAAAATAAGACACGGGAAGAATCGGCTGGTTGTAGAATTATTTTAGAGTATTATTGGGCTCAAATAAAAAATGAAATCAGAAAGATGGCTGACTTTTATGATGACTAGACATGCTCTTTACTGTGCATAATAAACGCGTGTGCATGGTGCCAGTCATCGAGCATCTGCTGTTCAATAGCATCTTGATTTGCAAACTTAATCAATTCACCTGCACTAAAGATCTGCTTTAACTGTTCTTTTTGTTTATTATAGAGAGTACGTTCGTCAATATAGGCACACATCTGTTGATCGGTCAAACTTCGTATGTTTGTGCCAAACTGATCACTCATATATTCTTTTATTAGCTTGGTCAGCTGCACATAGTAGCGCTCACTTTTTTCCTTTTTGAGCATCTCAGTTCGTTTAAGCTCTTGCAACCTTTGTAGCGCTTGCTTCCATGCAGGAATAGGTGGCTTTTTAGCTTTATATTGCTTTATAAGTAGGTAGCACACGCCAAACAGCAACGCACTAACCAACAACACCATACATACAATAAACCAGGTACGTTGCCAAAAGGGCACATGCCATAAACCATAAATATCATAGAGCTCTAACGCTTGTTCTTGCGCAGTCGGATCCATCATCTGTTTTTCCTACACTGTATCAATATAGCTCAATAGAGCATGCGTTTCTTGAAAAAACGCACCATATCATGCACATAGGGCTGTGTACTTTTTATATTCAACAGATCAACACCACTTGTGCTGAATATCTTATTTTGCTTGAATAACCGCTCGTTGCAATATTTGTTTATCGGCGAGGTGCCCGAGCGTGTATCAATCGTTGCCTCCACACCGGTCTCGTCATCAATTAATGATAAAAAGCCAACACGAGGCATAGTAAGCTCATTTTTATCAAGACAACGAATGGCAATGGTATCATATTTTTTTGCCACAATACGGAGTGCTTTATCAAACGATGGCCCAATGAAATCTGAGATTAAAAATACCACCGCATCCTTTACGTTCAATTTTGCGATATATTCAAGTGCTGCAGTTACTGATGTTTTTTTATGCTTGGGTGTATAACTAAACAGTTGCTCAAGCAGATAGCGAACATGTTTCTGGCCCGTATTGGGGGGGATAAACAGTTCAGCCACATCAGAAAACAATAACAACGAAACACGATCCTTTGCATGATCACCAGCCAAGGCAAGCGCCCCTGCAAGTTCGCACATTACCTGATGTTTTGTTTTTTTACTGGAACCAAAGAAGCTAGAAACTGAAACATCAACCGCTAAGATAATGCACCGACTACGCTCTTCAATGTATTGACGCAACATCAATTTGTCCATACGAGCTGAACTTTTCCAATCAATAAAGCGTACATCATCGCCCTGCTGATATTCACGAATCTGATCAAACTCAAAGCCGCTCCCTTTGACTGCAGAACTGCTTTGGCCAACCAAAGAACCACTCAACAATCGTTTGGTATGAATCTCAATTTGACGAATGCGTTTACGAATATCTTTACTGACCATTATTCTACTCAACTGAAAAATGATTGTTCAATAAGTACTTCGGGCAATTGAATGGTACCATCCGCCTGCTGATAGGTCTCCATTATAGCAACCATCAAACGTGGCAATGCTAATGATGATGCATTTAAGGTATAGACCAGTTCAGTTTTGCTATCTGGCGTTTTACGATAACGAATCTGACCACGACGCGCTTGAAAATCGGTACAATTACTACATGATGAAACTTCATAATACTCTTTCTGACCAGGCAACCAGACTTCAATATCATATGTTTTAGCTGATGGGAACGATGCATCCTGTGCTGCAAGTAAACTAACACGATAATGCAGCCCAAGCTGTTTTAAAATATCTTGGGCACAGCTGAGCATCCGCTCCTGCTCAGTATTGGCTTGGTCTGGAGGGCATATGGTATAGAGCTCAACCTTTTCAAACTGATGCACACGAATCAAACCTCGTTCATGCGCACCATAACCACCTGCTTCTCTTCTGAAACAGCTGGTCCACGCGGTCATGCGCACCGGAAGATCTTTGGACGCAAAAATATGATCTCTATAAAGATTCGTTAAATTTACTTCTGCTGTTGGTGTTAAGAATAGTTTGTCATCAGTAACCGCATATACTTGATCTTTAAACTTTGGAAAATTACTTGCCACTTCAAGTGAACGTTCATTAACTAAATAAGAAGGCAACACCGGCTCATAACCCTGGCGCGCATTATGCTTAAACATAAATGATGCCAACGAGTAGAGCAGACGCACCGCATCACCTTTATATAACGGAAAATTAGACCCACTTATCTTTGCTGATGATTCAAAATCAAACCAACCCAATGCGTTACCTAGATCAAGATGATTTTTTACTTCAAAGTTAAATGTAGGTTGATCACCCACTGACTTGATGACCTTGTTGGCAGCCTTATCACCTTCGGGTACATCATCATAGGGCACATTAGGCGCATACAACCAAAGTTCTTTAAAAACCGGTTCGAGCTCTTTCAGTTGCGCCTCTTGTTCTTTTAATGCGCTGCCAACACTGATAGATTGTTCACGAATTTCAGGCGTAATGCCAGATTTTGCTTGATTGGCAAGTTCATTTTTTTGGCGACGAAGCTCTTCAATCTGCATGCGCAATGACCGCACCTGTTTGTCAAGCTCATATAAACGCTGTGCATCATAGGATGGATCCTTTTTGTACAACAAACCGATAATGCGCTTTGGATCTTCTCTTAATAAACCCAAATCAATCATAACGCCCCTAATATTATTACAATAGACAGCATAAAAACATCTTTAAAGATACTGAAAATAATCCATTTTGCAACCATATGAAAAAAGGTCGCTCGCAAGCGACCTTGTGTAATGAGCAAAGCTTTTTTGGGTTTTTAGCCTCAACTATTAACCAATTTTAACTGAACGTACAACTTCACGTAAATTTTTTCCAGCTTTAAAACGCGGAACATTACATTCAGGGAGATCAATGCGCTCTTTTGTTGATGGATTGATACCCCTGCGTGCAGGACGTCGTGAAATCCAAAAAGCCCCAAACCCTGTTATGGAAACCTTTTGGCCTTTTTTCAAGGTCCGCTCGATGATGCGAGTAAACGCATCGAGCACACGCGTAACATCTTTTTTGCTAAAGGTCGTCTCTTCGCTGAGTGAGGTAATTAATTCACTCTTGTTCATATATACTCCTAAAGGTTAGTAATGGTAAATACACTGCTACCTCATTAAAACTCCACTTATATTCCTTCATTTTTCAGGGTAATTCTATTTAGATGTTTGTCAAATAAAGATTCATGATCTATGATTGATTATTAAATATAATTTGCTTAACAAAAGGATTTTTGTGCTCATTGATACACATTGCCATATAAATGTTATGGTAAAAAAAACATTTGATACGCCTTTACATAGCAATGACAAATCTACTGCACAACAGATTATTGATGATGCACAAACACATGAAGTAACGACTATCATTAATGTCGGCACCAGTCTGATTGAAAGCAACAATTGTATTACCCTTGCGCAATGGTTTGCCAACAATTATGCAGTAGTTGGTATTCATCCAAATGATTGCACAGCAACATGGCAAAAAGATCTGCGTGAAATTGAAACATTAGTACACAAAAAAGAAGCGCTCAAAATTGTCGGCATAGGCGAGTGTGGTCTTGACTTTCATTATCCTGATTATAACGCACAGCGCCAATCTGATGCCTTTAAAGCACAAATTGAGCTCGCGCTCAAGCATGAGCTTGCATTGGTGGTGCATACTCGCGATGCGCGTGATGAAACGTTACGTGTACTTGAAGAATATAAAAATGATATTACTCGAGGCATTATTCATTGCTTTTCTGAAGACCTGAGCTTTGCCCGACAAGTCATTGAATGGAATTTCGTTATTGGTCTAGGTGGTACCATCACCTACCCTAAAAATGATCATCTACGCGAAGTTGCCCAACAGGTTGATTTATCAGCAATAGTGCTTGAAACCGATGCACCCTATTTGCCTCCACAATCGATCCGAGGCAAACGCAACAGCCCAAGCTCAATCGCCTTGATTGCAGAGTATCTCGGTGAGCTACGCTCAGAGCCTTTTGATTTAATTGCTCAAGAGACGAGCCGTACGGCTAAACAAGTGTTTCAATTGGCTTAAGCCGATCTCGTACGCATGTTCTTTTTTCCTCATGACAACTTTCTTCAGAACAAATCAGAGTGTGAGCATACTATTTGCCTAGCTTTTTAAAAAGCTCTTCTACAGAATCTGCTTTTTTTAGACCTTTTCGGGCTTCAACCTTTTCCAAGACTTTCTTAGTTGTCTCATTAGGGGTATGGCTTTCGAGGCACTCTTGATAATTCTCTAGGCCATGTTCAATTAATTCGATAAAAATTTCACGCATGCTTTTGCCATGATAAGCAGCAAGCAATTTAAGCTTTTTATGATCCACAGTCGGTATGTCTACTGTTACTCGTGTATTGGGTTTAGCCATGATTTTCCTTATTTTATGTGTTTGTGCAGTAACAATTTCATTGTACCATAAATAAGTAATTAAGTAAATATGGTGTCACAATCAACACCCACCCCTACTGTTTTCACTGAGCTTTCTTGCCAAGCTCAATCGCCTTTATTGCAGAGTATCTTGCTGATCTGCGATCAGTTTCATTTGAAATGATTGCCCAAGAGACTAGCTGCACGGCTAAACAAGTGTTTCA
>SDBV01012429.1_pt1 | contig 10914 bp, 8 predicted proteins | sample 2277081 | NCBI WGS metagenome assembly SDBV01 (sample SAMN10402039, study PRJNA504765) | marine sediment metagenome | isolation source: marine sediment core GS10_PC15, 223 cmbsf | place: Arctic Ocean: Southern Knipovich Ridge | collected 2010
GCTGAACGACGACGGCAGCGTGACCTACGCACCCGGAATCGCCAACGCCATCAAGCGACTCGGCCAGGCCGACATGATGGGCTTCACCCTCCCGTACCGATTCGGCGGGATCAACTGCCCGCAGTTAGTTTACACGATGGCCAACGACGTCCTCAGCCGCTCCGACGCATCGCTGATGAATATCTACGGGCTGCAGGGCATCGCCGAAACGATCAACGCCTTCGCCTCCGAAGAAATCAAACAGAAGTACCTTCCGCGGATGGCCGGGGGCGAATGGACCGGCGCGATGGTCCTCACCGAACCCGACGCCGGCAGCGACCTCCAGGCCGTCAAAACACGCGCCTATCAGGACGAGGCTGGGAACTGGTTCGTCCACGGCGTGAAACGCTTCATTACGAACGGCTGCGGGGAGGTGCTGCTGGTGCTGGTTCGCAGCGAGCCGGAGATTTCCGACGGCCGAGGGCTCAGTTTGGTGCTGGTGGAGCGCGGCCCTAAGGTCAAGATCCGCCGACTGGAGGAGAAGCTCGGTATCCACGGGTCCCCGACGTGCGAAATATTTTTCGACCACGCCCCGGGGAAGCTTATCGGCGAGCGACAGCGAGGGCTGATCACCTACGTAATGAGCCTGATGAACGGGGCCCGCATTGGCATCTCGGCCCAGGGGATCGGGATTGGAGAGGCGGCTTACCGCATCGCACGCGACTACGCCCACACCCGAAAGCAGTTCGGAACCGCTATCGAAAATTTCCCCGCCGTCCGCGAACTGCTGGTGAACATGAGCGTGGACATCCAGGCCGCCCGTGCCCTGACCTACTTCACCACGTTCAACGTGGACCTGGAGATCATCGCGCTGAAGAAATATGAATTCGGCGAGTTCAAGGACCCCACCGAGAAAAACGCCACCCGTAAGTTCGCCCGCAAGTACGGGCGATACAATAAAATGCTAACGCCGATGAGCAAGTATTACGCCTCGGAGATGTCGATGCGCGTGGCGAACGACACCATCGCCGTGATGGGCGGGAGCGGTTACATGAAAGACTACGCGGCCGAGCGGCACCTCCGCGACAGCCGAATTACGACTATCTATGAAGGCACCAGCCAGCTCCAGATCATCGCAGCCGTGGCGGGCGTGGTGTCCGGGACCTGCGCGACCGTCCTGGAAGAGCTTCTGGAAAAACCCACCACCACCGACGCCTGGGGCCCCGAGATCGCCCCGCTGATCGAGCAGATAAGGGAAGGGGTGGCGATAATGGGCGAGTGCGTCGAGTTCACCAAGTCCCAACTCGGGCAGTACAAGGACCTTGTCGCCCGCAAGCTCGTGGACATCGCCATCAGCCTGATCGTCGCCGTCCTGTTCTGCGACCACGCCGCCAGCGACCAGGACGACTGGGGCCGAAAAAAACTCACCGTCGCCAAACACTGGCTGGCGTGGAAAATGCCCTGCTGCCACATGCTCGCCGAGCAAATTCTCTCCGGTAACGCCGAGATCATCAACGAGTTCGAAACCCTCGCCGGACCCGTCCCGGTGGTGGAGTAGTCCACGGACCTGCCCCCTGGTAGGCAAGTTCCACGAAAATATATCATAAGCCCACGACCTTCAACGCCCACGGCCACCGGGCCGTGGGGCTGCACGACCGAAGCGAGTAACCTGACGAAGAGGAACCACTTTTGGACCTTGAAACGGATCATCGCGATCACCCGGAAGTGAACAGTTCATCCACACATGGTGAAATGTTCATACCTGGGATAACGTTCGGGGTGTTGCTTGTGCTTCTGGTTCCGTTGGGAATCGCCATGGTGCTGCGAGGCGGTGTGATGGAACCGGCTTCGTGGATATTACCGGCCGCGATGGGGTTTCTGCTGGTCTTGAGTTGTGGGGCGATCGACTTGAGCGTCTGGGTCGTTATGGGCGTTGGCGGGGCAGTGGCGGCGGGGCTGATTAATCGGGGCGTCGCACCCGGGGTCGCCTTCCCGGCCGCCGTGGTGCTGGGCGCAGCGATCGGCGCGATAAACGGTCTGTTGGTGGCGCGGGTCCGACTACCGAGCATTTTGGTCACTACAGTCGTGGGGCTGGCGATGATGGGAGGTATGTGGGCATTGAACCCCCCGCGGATGATGGAAATCCCGAATCAGACTTTCGACGCGTGGATATCGGTGCTGAACGACGGATACATAGCGTTGGTGAATGCGCTGCTATGGATTAGTGGCGAAGCTCCGCTTGACGACGTGCGGATGTCTGCGCCCCTGACGATGCTGCGGATGCTGCTGGTCTCCGGAGCCTGGAGTGCGGTGCTGGTAGTGTTGCTGGCGGGAAACCGGAGGCGCCCCGGGCGGGGAAGTCCGCCACGCCGGTGGGTTCTGTTCGCCTCGTTGTGCGCCTCGGGCGCGTTGTCGTCCCTGGGCGGGATATGCTGGCTGCTGGACCAGGGCCAGACGCCGATACCGACAAGGCTGGTGGACAGTCTGGTGATCCCCGTCGCAGTAGTGTTGGCCGGAGGGATCGTACTCCGCGACCGGGGGAGGACCGTCCTGGCGGGCATCTTCCTGCCCCTGGCGCTGCTGCTGATAAGCCTCTGGCGGGAATTGATCTTACCGGCGCGGGTGTGGGGCTATTCGCTGCAACTGCTTCTGCTGGGGGTGATCGTGCTGGAGGTGCAGTGGGCGTTTTGCCGGTGTCTCACCCATCCACGCCCGAAGCACTGGTGGGGCTGGTTCCCGGCGGTTCTGAGCGCAGGGGGACTGGGGGTGTTGGGGTGCTCGGCGCTGGTGGACTTTCCACACCAACCGACCGTGCAGTCGATTGGCGTGGTCCTCTGGGCGCTGGGGGCAATACCGCTACTGATTCAATCCGCGCCTCACATTCTTCGCAACCGACGGGGAGTGAAGCAATCCAGTGATCTGTAGTATCCTCAAACTGACCGATTTTGATTGTGTATCTGTCGTAACTTCCGCTTATTCAGCCCCTTATGGGCGTAAGATTCGTAGCCCGGTCCCATACGGGCCGGGGAGAAGACCAGCAACTTTTTCAGACCAGCCCCGTTAGGGGCGGGACAATGCCTCTCCATTCTTATCTGCCACCCCTACCATGGCTTACGGTTCATTAGCAGCATCTGAAACCTACCCTAACGAACTACCAAATTGCTCAGTTTGAGTAAGATCGTCGCTGCCCGTGAGCTTGCAAAAGTTCCAAAAAAGTTTACATTATCTTCTTGACACAAACTAGTTTGTATCACAAACTAGCTACTGAACAAACAGGCATGCGGCAAGTCTGAAACCGACTGATTTTGGAGACCAGTGAGATGGATAAAAACAACGAATCAATTGATCAACAAAAGAGCACCAAACAACTCCAGGAGGTTTCCCGGTTGGCGGAACTTTACGCCCGTCATCGCACGGCCGGGCCATTTTTTATCTGGAGCGTGATAGTTGTGGGTATGTTCGTGGGAATTCGCCTGGCGATCTATCTGGCGCGTCCCTATGTGCAAAGTAACGACAAAGCCGTCATCGGGCTGGTCCTGGGAATCATGGCCTTGGTGTTGGGTGTGACGCTGTTCTTCTGTATCGACCGATTGGGTGGCAGACTGCTGCGACACTGGGGGCAGAAGCTGTTCGACAAGGATGGACAAGTCCATGAGCGTTCCCTACCCTCGTTAATCCCGCAGTGGGTCTTTGTCCTCGCGGCCACAGCGTTTGGAATCTGCCTGGCTGGTTCGATCATCCTGGACCGGATGGGCTATCTACCGGAAAAATACATGCAGCCGATCTCGGCTGTCTATGTGGTCCCCTTCTTGATCGTTCTAGGACTCTGGCGCAGGACGCCAGTGATTTCACCGGTGATGTGGCTTTGGCCGGTGCTGTACACAGTGCATGCGGTTCTTGTGGCGACTAGCGCGCCCTTGTTCCGCAGTATCGACGGTGATACGCATATATTTATTGCAACGTTCGGGTATGGGGCGCTGATCGGGCTGCTGGCGTACGTGCATAGCCGGTTGACTCTGCGAAAACTCAAAAAGCTAACGCGTTCTAACTCGAACAAAGGCCAAGTACAATAGTCTAAGCAGGCAGGTATGGACTTCGATCGTGTGATACATGAACCGGCGCGGCTAAGGATCATGATGATCCTGGCTGGTGTGGCGTCGGCCGATTTCAAGTTCCTGCGGAACGCGCTGGGGTTGACTAAGGGCAATCTCTCGTCACATATGGATCGGCTGGAGCGAAGCGGCTACGTCGCGATTACCAAGAGTTTCAACGGCAAGATGCCCCACACCATTTACCAACTCACCGAGTCCGGCCAGACGGCGCTGAATGACTACTGGGCCCAGTTGGATGAGATTCGCAATCTCAACGCATCCGGTGCAAAAGAGTAGGCGGACTATTCGCCCGAGCGAAAGTCCTGGACGGGTTCCAACTTCAGATCCGCGGAACTGAACTCCACGCTGCAATCTGCCCCGAACGGACACTGCGCCAGAACCCCTACAATGACCTTATCGGGCAGATCCATCGCAACACAGCGAACGAATCGCCAGGCGGTACCATCAAAACTGTAGTGCATCCCTACGTTGCAGCCTTTACGGGTCAGGCGAAGATAACATCCCGGGCGGGAGATCAATTCCCCGTTGGCGTCGTCGGACCAGCCCTTGGTCACTACCGATACCACCGACGTTTCACCCGTGGGACTTCGTTCCATACACAGCTTGCACCACAACGCAGAATCCACCCGCAAGGCTAGCGCTCCGGCATCGCCGAAACGGAGTAACGTCGGTCGGATAAGCACCGAAAGGGTAAAATCACCTTCCACTTCCCTGTACAGAAACCCGGCGCTTTCGATGACGGGTTCGTTAGGGGGCGTAAACCAGTCGGTTTTGGGGTTCGGCTGGACGGTCAAGGTTCCGTTGTCGTCGAATTCCCAGCAATCCGGGGCGTTGAACCATTTCAGTTCCTCGTTCAGGCGTCTGCCTTTGCATTGCGAAAACAGATTCATCTGGCTCCCTTATGCCTAACCGCTCTGCTCGGCGGCTCGCTGCCTTAAAAACGCGTCGATAAACTGTTGGATGTCCCCATCCAGGATCCGGTCGGTGTGTGGATTTTTCAGTTCAGTCCGCTCGTCGCGAACCAACTGATACGGGTACAGTACGTAGGATCGTATCTGGCTGCCGAAGGCGATCTCACCCTTGTCGCCGTAAAGTTTTTTCAACTCCTCGTCCCGCTCGGCCTGGTGGCGCTGATACAGTTTCGCCCCCAGCATCTTGCGGGCCTCGGCGCGGTTTTTGTGCTGCGAGCGATCGTTTTGGCATTGCACGACGATGCTGGTCGGAAGGTGCGTCAGACGGACCGCGCTGGAGGTCTTGTTGACGTGTTGACCGCCTGCCCCGCTGGCGCGGTAGGTATCTTCCCGCACGTCCTTGTCCCAGTCGATCTCGATGTCCAGATCTTCCAGTTCCGGGAGTACGTCCACCGACGCGAAACTCGTGTGCCGGCGGCTCTGCGAGTCGAACGGGCTGATCCGCACCAGGCGATGCACCCCCCGCTCGCACGAGAGGTACCCGTAAGCGTACGGGCCCTTGACGCGCAGTGTTACCGACCGGATCCCAGCCTCCTCCCCGTCGGTACGGTCGACTTCCTCGGCGGGATAGTTGTTCCGCTCGAAATATCGCAGGTACATGCGGAGCAGCATCATCGCCCAGTCGCAGCTTTCCGTTCCGCCGGCCCCGGCGTGGATGGAAAAATAGCAGTTCCCGGCGTCGTGCTCACCGGAAAGCAGCGTTCGGACTTCCAGGCGTTCCAACTCGGTTTGCAGGGTCTCGGTGGTCTCGGCGACCTCCTTAAATTCCTCTTCGCTGTCGGCCTCGGCGGCCAGTTCGTAATGCACCTGCAAGTCTTCAATGCGGCCGAACAGCCCTTCGGTGGGTCCGACGACGGCCTTGAGCGACTTCAACTCCCCGACAACCTTCTGGGCCGACTCCTGGTTGTCCCAAAACCCCGGCGCCGACATCCGTTTCTCGAGGGCGGTCATTTTCTCCCGGCGACCCGGGACGTCAAAGAGAGTCCCGGATAGCGATGATCCGGGCGCTGAGGGTCTCGACAGTTTTTTTGAGGTCTTCCAATTCCATCGTGCATCTTTCTCCTGGGTGGGCTTATCATAACGGAAACGGGTGGATTAGAGCAGTTAAACTTTTTCTTATTACATTCCGTGGGGTTTTAGTGTGAATTCGCTGTCGCTATCGCCTTATCGGGTCCTTTTTCGTTGACGCACTGACCCCGAGGAGCGAGACATCCTGGCAGCGGTCGCGGCTGTCAAATCTCAGTACGCAATAGCGTGCTCCCAAAAAATCCGACCAGTGCCTGATGTCATATATGCGCATCAACTGACCTTTCTCCCGGCTGCGGAGCGTCCGCAAAGGCTCGCCAAGATCATCTTCCTGACTACACTGTGCCGGCGTTTTCCCGATGAGTTTTCTCTCCAAATTCGCATCGTGGATTAGGTCTTCGACGCCGTCGATGTTCATTTTCGCTTTGGCAAAGACCACGATTACCCCGTCCTCCAGCTCCACGATGTATCGAGATTTCTTGAATAGATCGTTCTTAACCGGATAGAAAATTATGCTCACGCCCTGTCTCTCGACGTCGACGAGAGTTTCCAATCGCGCACCGAACATACTGTCGGCCGCCGTTTCGCCCTGCCCTATCAACTTGCTCCGGCGATCCTTCACATCCGCATCGTTGATGGCGTCGCTCGCAATCAACGTCGCCAGACTCCCCGGATGCGCACGACACCCCCCAGCGATGAAACACAGAAGAGCGACCCCAGAGAGGATCAGCTTCCCGCCAAGACCGCCCCGCGAATGCATATCCGCTGACGGCGACTTTACTTTATGTAACCATTGCCTATTCGTTACCCACATAGTTTCGTCCCTTCTATCTTTGCCTCGGGCTGTCGTTGGACTGTTTGTCCATCATTGTACACTAACTAACCGCTCAAACGGTAAACCGCAAAGAAATTCGCAGAGAAGCCCGCCAAGAAAGTTCTCGGGGATTAAAGGGCGGGTGGTGTGACGGGGTTAAAGATTTTCGCTCCCTTTAGCCCTGCCCCTTTCACCTCCAATTCCCCAACAAAGCCTTTGTGATTTCTTGCAATAGGGATATCGCTAGGGTATAATACGAGACGACAAATAGCATTGGTGGCCTATAACAAATTGTTTTACAAGGACTTATCGTGCTGTATCTAAATTTGCCTACCCATAAAGAAAAGACAGGGAATGCTGTAGAAATACAAAAAGAAATATTCCATTTTCCTCTTGACTTGCATCAAGGCGGAATGGTATGATTTATATTGTTATGACTATCATGTGAAAACCCTAACAGGAGACATACCATGGGCCGAGACGAAGAGAAGGTTTTTCCGAGTTGCAAAAGTCCAAACCATACCTTGGCGAGTGCGATCCAGTTGCTTCAGGTTGTCTACGAGAAGCTGAAGTCGTCTGGTCCGTTGGGTCGTGATGTGCTCAGTACAGCAATGGGACACACATCATCGACAAGCGGAGCAGTCGGCATCAAAATCGGTTCGCTCACGCACTATGGACTTCTAGAACGAGTATCTAACAAGGTTTATAAGATATCAAGTATAGGTATCACGATTCTTATGCCTCGAGCCATAGAGGAAAAGAAGGCGGCCGTTGCCGAGGCGGCGCGATCACCGTCATTGTATCAAAAACTCATTGAGCAATTTGCGGGGCAAGGCCTTCCTTCTATGTTGCCGAACATACTGGCAAGGGAGTATAGAGTATCTGCGCAAAGCGCAGAAAGTGTGGCCGATACGTTTCGTGCAACTATGGAATTTGCAGGATTGTTGCAACATGGTGTACTGTACAAACAGTTACCTGATGCTAGCACAGTAGAGGAGAAAGGGCTTGGTGTACCTAGCGACCTGCCCGTGAGTGTATCTAGATCTAAAGAAGGCGATCCGGCGCCGAAAACTGTCCGTGGGATTGCACAGGGGGAACAATACACCATTCCCTTATCCAGAGAACGGGTAGCGGTGTTTCATTTGCCCTTGCCTCTTACCAAAGCGGATTTGACTCGAATCAAAGGCTGGTTTGATCTGATGGGGGAAGTATTGATTGAATCGCTTGATGAAAAGACAAAAAGTGCGCCTCCGGAAGTGCAGGATAAAGATGATAATTCGTAACAAGGGCTTCCATCTCTGTTTGGTTGGTCGGAATTAAAAAACAGCCCGGCAACAGCGACAACTGTTGCCGGGCCAAAACGGAAGCTCCCACGGGTACGGCGAAGCCACCCAACGGGAGGTCGGGACAGTGCCCGGACTTATAGATACACTGAAAGTCTACATTTTGGGACACGCCGGTGTCAAGAGGCTTCGCCTTTTATAGGAGGTTTATTATGAATAAATCTTCGAGGCGTAGGCCTGGGTACCGGTGGATTTGCTGCCGGTATATCCGGCACCCGAGAACGGGTAAAAGAATTTACCCGAAGACGGCAAAAGCTTTCTGCTTTTGGGTGAAGGAAAAGTAAGGTCTGCGACAAGGGAGCCGTTTGGGATATACCCCTGAGCGGCTCCCTGTATTTACAGTCCACGGACGGAATGTCCGTAGGTGGCATATACCTGTGCTAATCTCTGTCAGGTTTTGGCGGTATACTTCGGTACTTCGGGTTCGGCGACGTGATCGAGGAGCCGTTTGACGATCTGGACGGAATCGACGCCCTCGGCCGAGGCGGCGAAGTTGCATGCGATTCGGTGGCGCAGCACGGGTATGGCCACGCGGCGGACGTCCTCGATGCTGACGGTCAGGCGCCCGTCCATGGCGGCGAAGGCCTTCCCGCCGAGGATCAGATACTGTCCCGCCCGCGGCCCGGCGCCGTAATCGACCATCTTCCTGATGAAGTCCGGGGCGGTCGGATCGCTCGGGCGTGACGCCCGAACCAGTTGCGAGCAGTACTTGACCACATATTCGCTGATCGGGACGGAGGTAACCGTCCTTTGCATGTTGATAATCTGCCGTGCGTTAAAAACAGTCTGCAACTCCACGCTTTCCCCGCGGGTCGTGGCCGTGAGTATCTGCTCCTCCTCCGAGGGTGAGGGGTAATCCACGTAGATATTGAACATGAACCGGTCCTGCTGTGCCTCGGGCAGCGGGTAGGTGCCCTCCTGCTCGATCGGGTTCTGCGTGGCGATAACAAAGAACGGATCGGGCAGCGGGTGGGTAACCTGCCCGACGGTGACCTGGCGTTCCTGCATGGCTTCGAGCATGGCGGCCTGGGTCTTGGGGGGCGTGCGGTTGATCTCGTCGGCGAGAATGATATGTGCGAAGATCGGGCCCTGGACGAAGCGAAACTCGCGCCGGCGCCGGTCGTTTTCCTCGATGACGTTCGTCCCGGTGATGTCAGACGGCATGAGGTCGGGCGTGAACTGTATCCGCTTGAAGCTCACATCGCAGATCGACGCAAGCGTCGAGACCATGAGCGTCTTGGCCAGGCCTGGGACGCCGATCAGCAGGCAGTGCCCGCGTGTAATGATCGCCGCGAATATCTGGTCCAGCACGTCCTGCTGGCCGATGATGATCCGACTGATCTCGCGCATCATGATTTCCCGCGACCGGGCGAACTGTTCGATCAGGTTTTCGAAGCTTTTCTTTCCCAAGGTTTCGATTCCTCGAATCGGTTACAATTACGGACCAGCGGGAGCCAATATACCCATGAACACACGCGTAGACAAGTCCGGGCCTTTTTGGGTGCTGGTTTTGATTGTCTCGCTCGGTCCCGCCCCGATTCTCGCCCAGCAGGGAAGGGACGTAACGAGCGAGCAGGTCATCGCGGCGCAGCAGAGGGCGGTGGCTTGGCTGAGGGGGAGGCAGGGGGCGGACGGATCGTGGGAGCGGTCCGGGAGGGGTGGAGGCATCCAGCGCGGGGGGGGCACGGCGTTGTGCTTACTGGCCTTGCTGAACGCAGGCGTCCCGCCCGGGGACCCCGCCATCGCCAAAGGCATCCGTTACCTCAACGAAATCCCCCACCGATCCACGTACGTCGTCTCGCTCCAATCCCAGGTCTACGCCGCCGCCGACCCCAAGCGGTACGCCCGTCAGCTTCGCAGCGCCGCGCAGTTCCTGATCGCTTCGCAGAAGCCCAGCGGGATGTGGACGTACACAAAAGGCCCCCGGGGCGGTGGGGACAATTCCAATACCCAGTTCGCCCTGCTGGGACTGCACGAGGCCCACCAGGGAGGCGTCTCCGTACCCGGGCGGGTCTGGAAGCAATCCCGAAACCACTTCATCAAAACGCAGAACAAGGATGGCGGATGGGGTTATCGCGGGCGCGGCGGGCGAAGCTACGGATCGATGACGGCCGCGGGCCTGGCGAGCCTATACATCTGTGGCCAGCGGTTGATGGTGTCATCCCGGCGTGTCTTCAGGAACGGTGCTTACCCCGGGTGCGGGCGGTACAGGCGAAACCGCGTCCTGGGGAAGGGCATCGAGTGGATCGCGCGAAACTTCTCCGTCCGAACGAACCCCGGACGGGGGGCGTGGTTGTATTACTGGCTCTACGGGCTGGAGCGCGTGGGGATGATTTCCGGGCTGCAGAGCTTCGGGGACAACGACTGGTATCGCAGCGGCGCGGCGGAACTGGTTGCCACACAGAAACCCCCCGGAAACTGGGGCGATTCCAGACACATTTACGACACCGCCTTCGCACTGCTGTTCCTGGCGAAGGGTAACCGGCCCGTTATCATCCAGAAGGTGCAATGGCCAGGCCACTGGAACCGCAACCTCCACGACCTGGAGAACCTGACGAGTTACATCGGCGAGAAGCTGGGGAGGGAAACCGGCTGGCAGACAACCAGCCTTGACCTCACGCTGGAGGAGCTCCGCACCAGCCCGATCCTGTTTATCACCGGGCACGAAT
>SDBV01012430.1_pt1 | contig 10914 bp, 3 predicted proteins | sample 2277081 | NCBI WGS metagenome assembly SDBV01 (sample SAMN10402039, study PRJNA504765) | marine sediment metagenome | isolation source: marine sediment core GS10_PC15, 223 cmbsf | place: Arctic Ocean: Southern Knipovich Ridge | collected 2010
ATCTCTTTGCCGTAGAGGTACACATCGCCTTTGGCTTTGATAGCTCCAGCTTCATCTTTAATAAAGTTTTGCGATTCGGTGAGCATGCCGCCGGAACCACAGGCTGGGTCGAAAATAGTCATCACCGGAGGCAGCGCGTCTTTTACCGGATCAAACACGAGGTGCGTCATTAACTTGATAACCTCGCGTGGCGTAAAGTGCTCTCCCGCCTCTTCGTTATTCTCTTCGTTGAATTTACGGATCAACTCCTCAAATACATAACCCATGCCCAGGTTGGAAAGCTCTGGTAGTTTGTTGCCATCCGGGTCCTCTATTACAAAAGGTGTCAGGTTAATATATGGAGAGGTGAATTTTTCCAGCACATCCAGCAATACGTCTTTGCTTGCCATCTTTCGGGCTTTATCTTTAAGCTCAAACTTATCAATAATTTCCTTAACATTTGAACTGAAACCATTTAAGTATTCTTCAAAATTCGCCAACAGGATTTGCTGGTTGTTAGTGGCAGTGTCCTGTACCTGTTTTAGCGTCCACTTACTGGTATTGTAGAACACATAACCGGAAGCTTGCGTGAGTGGATAATCTTCCAGCTCGGTGGATTTCATTTCTTTTTTCTGGAACTCGACTTCTTTCAATACCTTTTCTTTGGTTGGTTCGAGCAAGGTATCTAAGCGGCGCAATACCATCATGGGCAAGATGACATCACGGTATTTGCCGCGAACATAGACATCGCGCAGACAATCGTCGGCGATGGACCAGATGAAAGAAACGAGTTTGTTATGTGATGCGTGGTTCAATTTGTAATACTTCCCTTTGAGTAATTATCATTGACTATGCGGTGTGCCCGAGAACTCTGGATTTACGTACATTTACGCAGCTACTAGTTTTGTGGAACTTCCATCCATGTCAGCTTTCACGTCCAGCCGCTGATTAATGATTCGTCTCAATTCTTCAACGTGAGAAATAATGCCGACCATGCGTCCTGTGTCTTTTAGTCTAACGAGACTGTTGATAGCTAGATCAAGTGAGTCAACGTCCAAACTTCCGAATCCTTCATCAATAAATAACATATCCAACCTAATACCTCCTGCGTGGGATTGCACAACATCAGATAATCCCAAGGCCAAGGCAAGCGCAGCCAGAAAGCTCTCTCCACCAGATAACGTTTCTGCTGCTCGTCTTCTCCCTGTGTGTGCGTCTTCGACTACGATATCCAGCCCTGCTTTTACCCGTTTGTCCCTCACATCTTCATTTCTGTATAACTCATAGCGTCCTTTACTCATCTCACGCAATCGCTCGCTCGCTTCGATTAGCACTTCATCAAGCAATACGGATAAAACAAAGCGTTGAAGTGAAAGGTTATAGACATTTTTCCCGTTGCTGATTTCACTAAGCCTCCCGACTACACCATATTCACCTTCCAATTTTTCTTGTCTTGTTTTAACACCTTTAAGTTGTTTAGCGACTTTATTCAGACTGCTAAGTTGATTCTTACTAGCATGATAATTTTCGTCGATACGTGTTTTTTGGACATCTACTGCAGTCTCCACATCTTTTAATTTCTCCAGATTAGGCCGTTTTTGCTTCCCTATCTGCGCTGACTTTTCCTTGCATGCATTATCCGCCAATAAATAATCATCATTAAAATTTTTAATCTCTTTCTCCAGTAAGATAATATTTTTTTTGTCCAACAGGGCTTTCTTATAACTATCAATATCAGCAAATGAACTGCCTTTTAATACACCTTCCCATTTAGCCTTTGTTTTCTGCGCAGTGATCTGAGCGGTTTTTTGACTTTTTGCTAAAGTTGCCAATATTGCTTCTGTTGATGATGCTGAATCTCGCGCAGTTTGATACCGCTGGATAATAGTATCAATATCGCCACTGAGAGATCGATTCGCCTTCTTGTTTTCGCGAATCGCTTTATTCACACGTGCCTTATCGCGGTAATGCTCAGGCAGTTCTTTGAGTTCACTTTCATACTTGATCCTAGATTCAGTGAAAGCAGCAAGATGCTTTGTATGTTTACTCTCAGCCTGAGTGACCTCCTTCTCAAGCGTAGACAGATCTTTCTTCGTTTCTTTCTCTACTTTCTCAAGCCTATTCATTTCTATTTCAGTTTTTTCAAGACTTTGAATTTCTTTATCCAGCTCTCTATTTGTCGCACGCGTTGATTTTAGCAGTAGGTGCATATCACCATCAAAACAAGAAGTCAGTTTCCTTAACTGCTTGTCACTATTTACAATATCTCGCTTTTTTGTTGCCAATCTGGTGTTAACTTCATGCAAATGATACCGCGTCGTTTCGACGCCCTGCCTTACGGTCGCCAATTCAGTTTCAGTTGGCAATTTGCCTGTGACAACAGCCCTTTTGGGGTGATCCTTGCTCCCACAGACAGGACAGGGTTCATTGTCCTTTAATTCTTGAGCGACTATCGCGGCTTTCCCGCTATTCCAGGCTTGCTCATAGATATCGCTATCACGTACTGCGGTATCGAGGTCTTTCTTTGCGGTCCTTTCTTCCATTTCTATTAGCCTCAGAGCCTTCCTTGCTTCTGACAACATTTTTTTCGTACCATCTGCCTCACGTAATTTTTCACCCTGTGCTTTTAACGCTACAAGCTCCGCTCGCTTATCCGGTAGTATCGCCACTTGATTTCGGCTGCTTTCCAGTTTCTGTTCTGTTTCACTCAGTATGATTTTCTTTTTCTGTTGTTCCGCCTTTTTCTTTTTCAAAACACCAGTGCTGACTTTAGATTCCGACTCCGTATCCTTGCGATATACCTCCAATTCTCTCGTTGAATCTAGCCGTATAAGATAGTTCTCTAATTCGCTACACTCTGCACTCAGTTTATCTAGTAATTTTTGTTTTTGGGGTAACGTCTTCTTCTGATTATCTATCTCAGATAATGTCTTTTCTGCCCTTTTATACTGTTCCCCTGCGCGCTCTAATTCATCTTTAATCCGAATCAAGTCTTTCTGATTATCTTCAAATTCTCGATAAAATGTTGCTAATTCTTTGGCCTCCTTAGCTGCTGTCATTTGTTGTTTTTTGGTTTCCACACGCGGTTTTATCACTTGCAACATTTCTCGCTCGGTTTTTGCTTTCTCTGCCGCAACAAATACTTTGTCCAATTGCTTCGCTTCTTGCAGGATATTCAGAGACTCCTTATAGGTTTGGGAAACTTTCTCTTTCTCAATATACATTTTATCAACCTCGATCTGTTGCAGCCGGACATGCTTGGCGAGCTGTTCGAATGATTCGACTTCAGCTTGTTCGAGTAATGTATCTTGCTTGAGTTTTAACGTCTTCAATTCGTCGGCTAATTCATTGGCTTTCTCGCGCAACCTTAATTGGAGCGTACTGTAAATATGTGTCTGGAAAAGTTGTTCGAATATGATTTCGCGATTTTCAGACTTCGCTAAAAGCAAATCTCTGAATTTGCCTTGTGGCAACACCATGACTTGTCGGAATTGTTCAGCACTCAATCCTGTCAGGTTTCTAATAGACTCATCCACCTCGGTAATCTTTGGTCCTGCTATTAGTTCCTTGTCTTCATTGGTTACTCTATATAACTCAGCCATAGGCTTCTGTAATGTAGTTCCCTCTCCCCGAGCTTTGGACTTCTCCTGCTCTGGCATCCGCTCGATAGAATACCGTTCCTTTCCTAGGGCAAAAGAAAGACTGATTGATGTCTGTGTTTCATTATCACTATAATGACTACGCATCTGCTTGCCGTCACGTTCATTCCCGGTCGTCTGTCCATATAGCGCGAAACAAATTGCATCGAGAATGGTGCTTTTTCCTGCACCCGTCGGGCCATTGATTAAAAAGAGTGGGTTCTTGCCTAGCTTCGTAAAATCGATAACTTCTTTTCCTGCAAAAGGGCCAAAAGCATTCATTACAAGCTGTAGAGGACGCATGCTACTCTGCTCCCTTATGAATATTAGTTACTATATCGGAAACGATTTTTTGTGATTTTTTATCTAATATATCGCCCGTCATCTGCTGGTAAAAATCTAGAAACAACGGCAATTCACCCTTGTTCATACTTTCACGTCGCAACCTTTCCCGCTCTCCCCCTTTCGCAAGGTTAGGTTTTTCCATTTGAAGGACATTTGGATACACGTTACGTAATTTAGCCATTGGTTCGTATAAGGCCTGAGTATCCATGAGACGAACTAATAGGTAATCCTCATTGGCGGCATCTTTTCTTCCCTCATTGACAATATCGTCAAGTTCCCCCTCAACAATCCGCATCTCGCGTAACGGGATTAATGGCACGGTCTTAACCTGACAATTACCGCTAGCGTCCATATCGACAATCGTTACGGATTTCTTCTGGGCAATTTCCGAGAAAGAATATTTCAATATTGATCCCGAATACCGGATCGTATCAACACCTAGACGTTGTGGGGCATGCAAGTGTCCTAGTGCCACATAGTCAAAGCCTCTAAATAATGTAGATGGAACTTTGTCAATACCCCCGATCGATAAAGGCCGCTCGGAATCACTTTCTTCACTGCCATCAATAAAACAATGGCTAAGTACCACGCAACGACGATGGGGTTTGTTATGGTTTTTGATCTGTTCGGTCAAGACACGCATCGCCTCTCCATGGGTATGCACATCAATAGATAATTCATCTCGTACTCTGATCGGATCAGCATAAGGAATCCCATAAAAGGCCACGTCGCCATGAAGATCACTAATAAGCACCGGCTGTGGTGTTTGAGTAAGCTCACCTAAAATATGAACACCACTTTTCGCGAATAGTGCGGATCCAAATAATATTCGGGTGGCGTGATCATGATTACCCGAAATCATAATGATCGGAATATTAAGTTCACCGCTAATGCAGTTGATCACATCGTTTAACAGACTCATGGCTTCAGCCGGCGGAATCGAGCGATCGTAAATATCACCGGCTACCAACACCACATCGATATTTTCAGATTTAACAATATGAATCATCTGATCGAGGATATGACGCTGGTCATCAATCAACGATACGTTATGGAACTGACGCCCAATGTGCCAATCAGAAGTGTGGAGTATGCGCATTAATGGCGATTAGCTCTTTTTACACCAGGCGAGATGTAGGTCACACAGTTTTGTACCGACATGATTCGGCCTGCGATTTCTTCGGATCCCAGATAATAGAAGCTGCTCGACATACTTTAATATATACCTATCTCTTTTAATGCAGATCATTGTTGAGCACCGTGCGTTAATCCCGAGATAACACGCCTTATGCTGAGCCTATTGTTCCGTCTCCAGCGACGCATCAATAATTTCAAGAATTTGTTCTAAAAAATTTCCTTCAGGTGCCGCGGTCGACTGTCTTAGATACGGTGGCATGTATTCCAGAAACTCTGACTTGCTTGTTGGTGTGTACTCCAAGAATGCTTCGAGCATGGCTGGCCTAAGGATGCGTTCATTTTCCGGCGTACTCACGGCTTCCCGGCGAATGACCTCACGATCAAAGTCTAGCAGTTTCTCCTGAAGACTCTTGCCTTCACTTATATATCTATCAACCGAGGCATCCAGAAGTTCTTCCTGTTCGAGGATTTCCTCGATCTCTTCGACTTCCGTTTCTTCCAAGTCTTCCGAAACTGGTATTGTTTTTAATGCGAGCAACTCTTCTACGATGGGCTGAATCACGGAACCCGGATTCTTGAACCAATCTGTTGACCAAATTCGCCGGATCCGCCAACCCAGACGTTCTAGAATTATTTGTCTTAGTCGATCACGATCACGAACGGATTTTGCCGAATGATATGTCGCTCCGTCGCATTCAACACCCATCAGATAGCGTCCAGGATTGCCTGGATCTTTGACTCCTATATCTATAAAGAATCCGGCTACACCGATTTGTGGTTCGCATTCGAATCCATGGTTACGCAAGACTTGCATCACTGCGATTTCAAAATCACTATCTGGTGCGCGGCCTGATGCGCCTTCAGTATGGTGCAAGATTCCGGTTTCAACAAACGCGAGAAAATCATGTAACGCTTTGACACCCAAACTGGACTTGACGGACACAACGATATCGTTGGCCTTCATAGAACTGAATATTTGCATCCGCTTCCGAGCACGTGTGAACAATACATTTAACCGTCTCCAGCCAACATCTGTATTAATCGGCCCAAACCGTTGCATGACTTTACCGCCGACCTCTTGTGGACCATAGGTCATTGAAATGTAAATGACGTCTCGTTCATCGCCCTGCACATTTTCGAGGTTTTTAAAAAATAACGATTCGTGTCGACTTTGATCGTTTTCAAGCCATTGTTGAAATGCCAGGTCTTCCTTAGCAAGCATTTCTACGTTTCTTTCGATTTGATCACGCTGTTGTGAGTTCATGGTAACAATACCAAGTGTCTCGTGCGCCCGATGCCGAAAATGTTCGCGAACCGCCTTGGCAATAACTTTCGCCTCTTCCATATTCCGGCGATTGACAAATGTTCCGCGAGGTACAGGAGACAGATGCACACCATACCCATCAGACTTATGATACGGTGATGGGAAAAGCACCAAATCACTCCCGTAGAAAGACTGATTCGAAAAAGCAATCAGGCTTTCGTGTTGGGATCGATAGTGCCATCGCAAGCGACGCGCGGGGAAAATAGACAGGGTCGTATCCAAGATACTTTCTGACTCTTCGATCGCGGTTGCGTCATCATTTTCTTCGTCGATCATTCGGTCAAAAAAACTCGTCGGTGGAAGCTGTTTCGGGTCGCCAACAACAACAAGTTGGCCGCCCCTTGCTATGGTACCGATCGCGTCTTCGGGCTTAATTTGTGACGCTTCATCCATTACTACCAAGTCGAACTCGATTATTCCAGGTGTTAAATACTGAGCGACCGACATAGGCCCCATCATAAAGCAAGGTTTCAACTTGACGAGGGCGTTTCCTGCTCTCTCTACCACGCGACGAATTGGTACATGCCGGGTTTTCTTACTGCATTCGTGTTTTAGCAACTTCCATTCAGTGTAGTCTTTCACTCTTGCACCCGATCGTCCCTGGGGAATTCGATTCTGGTCCACTAGCCAGGATATTTTTTCACACTGCAATCGTTTCAGTTTCTCGTCATATTCGCAGAACTGCTTTTGCAATGCTTCCTGTTTTTGCCCCGAGAAACGAGCTACTTCTGGCACCTCGTCAAATACCTCCCTCGCCAACACATCATAAATACCTGCAAGATATGCGTCGTCGATTTGGCTAGCACTAATTTGTCCGTTCTCCACCGCCTGAGGAATACTATCTAAACCTAAGCTTGCTAAATCAGCTTTAATGCGTAAATAATCCAACCAATTGGACAACGCGTCTGGATTCTTAATCGCAAACTGATTGCGCTCAAGCACGGCATCGACTCTTTTTCCGTTCTTACCGAACCAGAGTGGTTCGGATAATTTTGTTATTTCGCTAAACTCGTTGAATGCTGCACTCTGGCGCTGCAATTCACTCGCCAGCTCTTTTCCTACCTCATGAAATCGCTGAAATGTTCTTTCGTTTGGACTTTTGCTAATTTTCTCTCTAATTTCATGATTGTTAATCTCTCGTTGTACGACATTAGCCAGATAGGCGGTACGTTGCCCAACATCAAGCTTGTCATGCCAACCCTCGTCTTCTGCATAGTTTAATCCCAATTTCCCTTCGAAGATCTTATTATCAAGATCAAGATCAACGAATGATTCAATCCTTTCCCCGAGATCTATCAATTCATCTATACGTGACTTTATATCCCCAATTGAGGGATTTCCGTTTTTTACGAGAGGCGCGATACCTGAATTGATTTCTTCGATGATACTTCCTACCTCACGCAGCAATCCTTCATCTCCGTGAAGCAGACGTTCAGGGTCGAACAATTCAGAGTCAAGTCGAAATATTTTTCTAAGTTCATTGACACCCCCAATTCCCTTTTCGACCTGCGAGAGAAAATTCTGTTTCAAAAGAGAGTGGATACCGCGCGCCAAATCATTGGACATACCAATTATTGTGTTACCCATCGCTACCTTCGGTCCCAACCCTACTCCATATTCTTGCCTGACATGTCTATACCAGTTTCTGAGCGCCTCTATTGCCTTAATGTTGGTATTTACCCCCCTCAAATTCTCGCCAAGACAATTTCTATATTTTCGGCTATTTTCTACTCGCTCCTTGGTAGCGGCATAATCTACGGCTTTGTCGAGCAAAGCGATCTGACTTTTCCTATTAACGGAAGGTCCAGCCACACAAGTTTCTAGCGTACGGTTTGCTTTCCGCCACTCACTGCTCAGCCACCGGAATATTCCGGCTTTTTGCATCACTGTTTGAATATGAGAAAGATCTGCTTTTCGGGGTAACTCTGAAACTGAATAAGTCCCTTTAATCTCTCTATTTAAAGATCGGGCATGGTCAATTTGACCTCGAAGTTTGGGCAGAACTTCGTCTAGCTCGTCATTGTCAAAATAATCGCTTCGCTGTTTCCAAAGCCCAGGTTCCAACATAGAGACCGCAGACACAAACGTGCCCAGTTCACTTAAACCCTTGCTGCTCATCGGGAACAACGCGTCTGACTGCGAACCAAGAGCGGCTTCGATACTTTGTGCGGTATTTTCTAACGCTAGTATATTCCTCTCTACTCGTGAGATAATTTTTTCAGCATCTCTAACGATTCGATATTCAGCGTCATCCGCCATCCATTTATTGATGGATTCTTTAGCTTTTCGCGTATTATACAAGTCTGGTAAATCGGTAAGCGTTTCTTTAGTCACCAACTTACCGATCTCGCGAACTTTTTCTTGAATTGTTTTGTACAATTCTAAGTATTTAATAAACTCGTTTAATGCTTCTTGTCTAAGCAAAGGTATCGCCTCTAGCAGCTCGTCCCCCTGTAGAACCGGTATCTTGCTTAACTCAATCGATAACTTTTCTAGGTAGACGATTGGCGCGGCCGCACTATCCGCTGTTACGTTACATATATTCGCTACGCGAAGTTCAATCCTGCTAAGCTGCTCCAATGTCTCCTGCCATGCGGCTAACGCACCAACCACATTTTCCTTGTCATAAAGCTGTATTTCTTTGTTTTCAACACCGCACCATGCGTGATTCCCAATATTTATCTTATCTTCGGTTTGATCTAGTAACGCATTGACGATCTCTTTGAAGGCGCCAACCTGGTCCCTAAGGCGACGCTGACTCAATGGGTCATAATTTCTTCCATCACATCCTATTGGCTTAAATAGGTGAGGGCTCAAACCGATAGACTCTCGATGCCGAGTAGCCCCCATCAGAATCTCATGGATTGTTTTACCGGTATTTTTCCAACCACGATTTATTATTTCTACGTGACTTTTTAATTCAAATACTAGTTCTTCGTAACGTCTAATGTCGACACCAATTGCGCTTGGTTTTCGATGGGTGCCATAACTATTTAATCGATTTCCTATCTCTTCGAATACTTTCCTTTTCTGTGTTTTGTGGCTATGGAGTTCCAGACAAAATTCACCCAGCCCTACAGCGTCAAGTCTACGCTTGACTACCTCTAGCGCTGCTAGTTTTTCTGCAACAAACAGCACCTTTTTCCCTTGTGAGATCGCACCGGCAATAATATTCGTAATCGTTTGCGACTTTCCGGTGCCAGGTGGACCTTCTATTACTAGATTATTACCATCTAATGCGTCAATTAACGCACTGTGCTGTGAGCTGTCTGCATCGTCAATTAATGGATATCGCTGGTTAATTTCAGGTAATTCATCAATCGCGTATTCTTCACCAAAATTAAGATCAGGTTCTTTTTCAGTTTCTGCGTCTTCGCTGCTATAACCTTCCAAGAAGCGTTTTACAACAGAGTGTTTTGTTATTGCTGCTCCCTCTGGCCACCTATTTGGGTCAAGATCCAAGTACATTAATAGCTTGCTAAAATTCAGCAGTGTTAATGTTATATAGCGTCGTATTCTCCATCTGGGTTGATTCTCATTTATTAGCTCCTCTACCTTAGAAAAGTAATCTTCCGGTTTAGTGTTCTCATCTAAATCTGGTAACGCCAACGAAAAATCGGCTCTTAATTTTTCCCTCAGCGACAAATTCGAAATAATATCTTCATCTGTATACTCGATCGTATATTCGTAGGTACCAGTTGCTCTATTTAGGCTTCCCCTCTTTAGCGTCACAGGCAGAAGATATAGTGGAGCAATTCTTGGATTTTCATTTTGGTTTGTCTCCTGCCATTGAAGAAAACCAAAGGCGAGATACAATATATTCGTACCAGTCTCTTCAATCGCAGTATTTGCTTTTTGTCTTAACCCCCTTAGGCGTGTCTCCATTTCATACGAGTACATCAAGGTTTGAATTGCTAAGTCGGCATGTTTAGTCTGCGAATTACCTGCGGTGGGAAGCGGCACTTCGTACGATGTTTCCAGATTCAACCATTTGGCCCATTGCTCAGCATCAGGATCTTTCTTGACTACTTTCTCTTGTTTAGTTTCATTGTCGATCTCGATATAACCTGCTTCAACTAACTGTTCTTTTGTGGGATCGGGTACAGGAACAAACCTCATCTTCTTGCCAGACAACAAGGTTTCCACTAGCTGTTCAGGCAATTCGTCAATAATTCGGAGAGAGGCTCCCTTGGTATGGCGGAAACTAATAAGTCGGTTACGCCCGGTGAGATCGAGCAATCGCTTACGCAGGTTTTCTAGCGCTTTACCAGCTATCGATTTTGAATTCTTATTCACCATTTTATATTTACTAAACGATATTTGTTTAGTTTACCTATGCAATTTTGTTTAAGTGCAAAGAGCCTAAATCCCACAATAACGCGCCCTGCTCTCACCCCGGGCTATTTGATGACCCGAAACAGGTCGAGCGCTTTACGGTAACGTTTAAGCAATGCTGCGGGAACTTTACCTTCAAACAACCGCTCAAGTGTT
>SDBV01012431.1_pt1 | contig 10913 bp, 11 predicted proteins | sample 2277081 | NCBI WGS metagenome assembly SDBV01 (sample SAMN10402039, study PRJNA504765) | marine sediment metagenome | isolation source: marine sediment core GS10_PC15, 223 cmbsf | place: Arctic Ocean: Southern Knipovich Ridge | collected 2010
ATTCGACACGAATGAGGCGGCAGTCGAAGGATGCATCGTGTTTGGGCGCCGGATCATCGATGGCCAGGTCCCCGGCCTCAGCCCACCGTGAACTAAAGCCCGAGGATCGTTTCTAAGGCCGTTTCTCCCACCGAACTTCCGATCTCGCTGCGGAACCCATCGACGTTGTCGATTTTTGCGCCGCCCACGCGATGGCCTCCTGCGCCTGGAAGATCTACTGTGGAGTTCTTCTCAACCACGGTGTGAAGCCGGATCCAGACAGCTGGAAGATCCAGACATCGCAGTACTCGCTCCCTGCGTCTCTACAAGACGCGGATGACGTACTCGCCGGGGATTCCGTGAAGCAGTAGTTATTACGGCTGCCCGATGCGCCACACCCCTCACCCCTCGCCGTTCGTCGCTCACCGCCCAACCTCGCGCGCCGGATCGGGCAGATTCGCCCGTCTCGCGCCGGGTTTGCCCTCTCAAGGCTGACGCAACACCTAGTCCACGAGAAAGAGGCCCGTGAGCGCCGCGCGAAACAGGACTCGACGCAAGCAGCTTTATGTTCTACGAAGAGCCTGAAGCCTCACCGCCTACTGGAGCCGCGCGCACACGAAACACCAAGACCATCACAAGCGCCAGCGTCGTTGCCGCTACAGAGAACGGAATCGCATAACCTAGTCCCTCGCTCCCAGTGGTTTCCAAGACCAGTGCGCTGAACTGAGCGACGCCGCCGCTGATTGCTCCGAGGATACCGAGTATCAGGCCCCACTCCTCCCGACGAGTTCCATGGGTGACGAGCGCCGTCACAACTAGGAAGAAGCAGGCTCTCGCAATGGGCATCATGGATAGGATCAGCCAGGATGGCACGAGCCACCTCGGCAGGAGGATGCTAACGAGCGCCAGGACCAGCAACCCTACCCCGAGCTGCATCACGCGGATCTCACCCAACCAATCCACGAGTCGACCCAATACGACTGCGAGCATCGCCACCCAAATCACAGCGGCATAGATAGGGAAGATCGTTTGGTCGGTCGCTCCGGAACCCACTTCCAAGTTCAGCGCGAGCACCTCACTCATGGCCATCAAGCCGAGCGTGCCCCCACAGTAGATCCACACGAGGCGTGTGATCTTGCCCCTGGGCGCAAAGAGCATGTCCACGATCACGTCGCGAATCGAACGCGACACGTGGCGCTGCAGTTGCTCCTTCGGGAGGTGTGAGTCGGGTAACCAGCGGAAGGCGAAACCGAAGTTGAGGAGGACGAGGGCTGCTGCCAGGAGGCCGGGCGCAGCCGTGCCCAGCCCGACAGCCAGCGATCCAAGCGGGACCCCGATCGTGATCCCGGGTAGCAGGGCGAGCGCGAGCCATCCGAGTCCCCTGGCCCGGTCCTTGGGTTCGGTCATGTCCGCGACGTAGGCGCGCAGTACTCCAAACGTCCCGATACCGATGCCCTGCAGCGAGAGTGACAGGAACAACATCCACACGTTTGCAGTGAGACCGAACCCGGCAAACGCGATTGCGGAGATTCCCATACCCGCCAGATAAGGCAGGCGTCGACCACGCCGATCGGACAAACGCCCCCAGAACGGGGCGGAGACCAACTGTGCGATCAAGAGCACAGAGGTCGTCCATCCCGTCCCTGTGTTCCCGTTCAACCGAATGGCGTAGAACGGAATGAGCGATAACACCATCCCTAATGTGCTCGCGTTCACAAACGCAGTCACCAACAGTACCGATAAGTGCTGGAGGGCTCCGCTCGAAGACCCTTTCGCCATTAGCTCACTCCGGACCGTCGTGTCATAGAAGGAATTTCAATCGGCTCTCCCAAAGTAGAGCTGGGTGAGTGGACCGTCCAGGGAACCTGATTGGGTGGTCCACCCGCTGCTTCCGGTCTGATCCGGGGTGGATCAGCGGCCGCCAAAATCCCCCGAGCGTCCCAGCGGCGTTCGGGGCTTTGGCTTTGTGAGCCACTCTTGCAGCCGAGTGTACCTCGCCGCATTATCGACATTGCAGCGCCATCGGTGGCCCATTACGGACCCGTTGAGGTGCTGCGCCCGCCTGTAGGAGCCAGCCCGACGACGAGACCCGCCAACCGCCGAGAGATGCTGTTTGCACTCATAACGGTTTGTAGGAGGTGAAACGTGATGAAGCCCCAGTCTGTTCTCCTCACGGCGTGTCTTTCAGTTCTCCTCGTCCGCCCAGCCACCGCCCAAGACGACGGCTGGCGCACCATCGAGTTCGAGACCACCGAGGTCACGGCGCCCGATGTCGCCCTCTCGCCCGACGGTCAATGGCTGGTCTTCACCATGCTGGGCCACCTGTTCCGTCTGCCGGTGGAGGGCGGGACGGCCGAGCAGCTCACCTTCGGGCCCTACTACGACACTGACCTGGTGTTCTCCCCCGACGGTGCTTGGGTGGCCTTCGTGTCGGACCGAGACGGGAGTGAGGGCAACGTGTTCGTGCTGGAGCTGGCGACGGGTCAAATCACACAAGTGACGCACGAAACCAGTGCCGGACGGCCCACCTGGACTCCCGATGGCCGGGCAATTGTCTATCTGCGCTTCGTGTCCGAGGAATCACGCTACTGGCATGGGCAATTGGGACCGGCACCGGCGCTGGTGCGCCGCGTTGCCGTGAGCGGAGGAGAGCCAGAAACGCTCAGTGCTCGGGCGCGCGAGTTCCGCTCGCTTTTCTACTTGCCGGATGGACGCTTGGGCTGGACAGTAATCGAGCGCGGGTCTGATGGTGTAACCACACGTATTGAAGTCATGAGTCCACAAGGTACGGTGTCCAGCTTGCGCACGCTCGCGGGAATCCTGGATCGTGCCGTACCGTCGTCCACGGGCAATGGCCTCTATGGTCGCCACTACGTTCCGCCAAGGTGGTACACGTTTATAGAGGAGAACAACCTGCTATTCCTTTCCTTCTCCGAGGGTGCCCAGCGACCGATCTACCCTGTGTCGGATATGTCGAGTGTCAGGTATTGGAGTCCCCGGTTCGCCGTGGCAGCCGACAACAGGACTATTTATGTGGGCAACTCCGGGCGGCTGTGGAAGGTGGTGCGCCGAGTCCCCGAACCGATTGCCTTCCGCGCCCAGGTCAAGCTGAACATTCAAGACCCTACGCCGCCACCCAAATGGGCTGCCCCCGCCGCCGGCACATCGGCACCACCGCGCAGCGTTCAACATCCCAGGCTCTCGCCAGATGGCCGGACACTTGTGTTCGGAGCGGCCGGTTATCTATGGCAACAACCCTTGGACGGCAGCCCGGCGACGCGGCTGTTTGAGGGCGAAGCGCTCGAGTTGGATCCAGCTTTTTCACCGGACGGGACACGGCTCGCATTTGTGCGCGAGGAGTATGGCAAGGAAAATGAACTGATAGTGTTCCACTTCGAATCCGGGCAGACGCGCACGCTGGCGTCCAGCGACAACGCGTTCGAGCAACTAAGCTGGAGTCCCGACGGACAGCGACTGCTCTTTGTGGACCTCTGGGATGATCTCGTAGTGTCAGTGAACCTCGGTGATGGCACAACCGAAGAACTCGCCGAGATCAGAGGCCGGGAGTGGAAACCGTACCCGCAGTTCTCTGTGGACGGACGGTCGATCTACTTCACGGCCCGATTCGGAGAGCCGGCCACCCTGTACCGGTTACCGCTCGAGGACGATGCTGAACCTGAAGCGATGACTCGAGGAGTGCGCTATCTGAACGGCGCCCGTGTCTCTCCCGACGGCAAGTGGTTGGCTTTCCGCCGCAAAGTTGACATCTGGGTGGCGCCTCTGGGCAAAGAGCCGCTTAAAGAAGAGGACTTCCATCAGTTCAGCCCGGAGGGGGGACACTCGTTTGCGTTCACCTCAGACGGTTCCGCCCTTATTTATTCCGCCGGTAACCGCGTCTGGCGGCATCCGCTCACTGGGGGCGAGCGGGAGGAAATACCTCTTCGGTTGGAACTGCCCCGCCCCACGCCGCCGCCCCTGCTCCTAAGGCGGGTGCGGGTGCTCGATTTCGCGCCCAAGGCGGGTCCTTCGAACGCCACCGGTGGCTTCGGTCCGGAAACTTCTCTCTTCATCGAGCAGGGGCGCATTCGCTGGATAGGCTCCGAACGTGGCCACACGCTGCCGCGTGAGACCGTCATCCTCGACGCCGGTGGTCGGTTTGCTATTCCCGGGCTGTTCGATATGTACGTGCGCGGCCGTGGCCCTTTGTGGCGTCAATTTCGTAGTCCGACCGTGTATTTAGCGTATGGCGTCACCTCGGTACGCAACACGCGCGGCCTGCTTGCCTGGTTTAATGCCCTGGCGGATCGTGGCGAGGCTACCAGCGAACCTATACCACGGTACTTTTATTCAGGGTACATGTTCGTTAGTACGTACCCAAACGCAAGCGACCTGGGGAAGTTAATAATTGACAACGAGGAGGAGGCGCGGAACTACGTACGTCGCTGGAAGGAGTGGGGCGCCCACTTCATCATGACCTTTCCTCCAATCGCATGGCCGGTAGCGCGCGCGGTGGCTGATGAAGCCCATCGGACCGGTCTGCCTGTCAGCGGACACGGGAACACGCCCGAAGAAGTGACCAAGAGCGTGACCCTGGGGTATGCAGACGTGTTCCACGCCAGCGACCGTTTCTACGACGACGTACTCGGAATGCTGGCAGCCGCCGGCACTCGATGGCACAATTTGACGCCTACAGTACGCACCACGTTGCTGCTCCGCGACGAACCGGAACGTCTGGCGGACGAGAAGTTCCGCGCGTTTAACTCTGAACGACGCATCCGCTATGGCCTGCGGACTGATCCCAAAAGGCGCTTCAGCAACACTGCGCTTCGCGGGAGATGGGTCGAATTGTCTACGACAATTCGCGCCGCGCATCGCCGCGGAGTGAGGTTACTGATCAGCGCAGATGCCCCGATGGGCGAGCGGTTTCATGGATCGTCCCTTCACTGGGAGCTGGAATACTTTGTCCAGGCTGGACTGGCGCCGCTCGAGGTGCTGCGCATCGCTACGCAGGAGGCAGCGGCGGCCGTTGGTGCGGAAGACGACCTCGGCACGCTGGAGGTCGGTAAGCTTGCCGACATCGTGCTGCTCGATGCGAATCCGTTGGAGGACATCAAGAACACGCAGACCATCTGGCGGGTGCTCAAGGGCGGGTGGGTGTTCGATCCGGAGGCGTTGCGGCCGGAGAGGAACTAACGCTGCGGTCCGTAAATTCATCACGGCCCCGAGCGTCCCAGCGGCGTTCGGGGCTTTGGCGTTTAACTGCGGGAGTATCGGCGGGTCCCCACGGGGCCATACTCTCCACCCCTCAAAAGACGGGGGGGACATCACGGCGGCCATACTCGACCCAATCGTCCCACTTCTTCGGGGGCTTGGTCACGACGGCCTACTCAGTTGCAGGTCTTGTCGTGGTGTCTACCCCGCATCGTCGCGGGCCGCCCGCAGTTTTTCGATTCGCTCGATGACATCACGGTCCAGAAGCCCCCACCACATGCAATTCGTCGCAAGTGGGTTGGTGACTAGGTTCATCATTTGGTTGTCCGGTGACGACCGCCGTAGCCACAGGTTCACCGTTTCGCGGAGACCAGCCAGCTTGGTATCGACAGTTCTTTCGACGTAGACGCAATATTCAGCAAGTGCCTCAACGGCGACTTCTTCGTCACCGATGAGTGTGAACGGAGCCACTTCGTGCCACAATACTGTCGGAGTGACCGGAATGTTGTTGACGGCCAGCCGTTGTCCCATAGCATACAACAGGGCCGTGATGTGGGGTCCAAAATCGGACGGAATTTTCCCTCGTTCGGCCTGACGTCGCTGCGTCTTGTAGGCCATTCTCATCACTTCGCGGATGCCCTCGGCGTTGTTGGCGTTGAGGAACGCCTTTAGAAATCCCACAAGGCCCCCTGGATGTGCTCCATACTAAGTGCCGGTCCGGGAGAGTACCAGCCGGTTTTCCCCCTACCGAACCCCCCTTGCTTCGCCAGGCGTCACGGGGTCGGGCCTCCCCCACACACCTAGGTTGGACCCGAGAAGTCGCTCCTGGGGCATCCTGGGGCCAAATTCGGCCTTTCTACGGGTATTACCGGGATACGTTTGGGGCTGAGTTCCCGTAGGAGCCGTTCGGGGGCCGTTTCGGCCAGGATTTCAGCATACGGGGTGGGCAGGAGGTGCTGGTGGATCAGCCGCACTCAGCCGGGAGAGGCGGGCTCCACAGGCAGAGGAACGGCCCTCCATCCAGAAGTCGCTGAGAACCACCGCGTCCCGGTCTGGGTGTCCAACATGGTGATGTTGCCCCACGGCACGTACCGGCCGGTTTGACCAGGTGGCGCTTTGGTGGCCAATACCGCCGCCGCAACAATAAGTCCTGCCACGACGATGGCGGTCGCAATGATGTACGCCTGGCTCTTTTCCATGTTGCCTGTCCTGTAGGGTTCAGCCTAGACGATACGTGCGGAGTGTCAGAACGGCCACGGCTCCCACGGTGGTGGGCAGTCTTTGCTTTCCGGCGGCGGCCCCCCTACCTAAACCGCAAAACCTGTTGCCCTTGCAGCCCCGTGTACCTCGCCTCATTATCGACATTGCAGCGTCATCGGTGGCCCATTGCGGACCCGTCGAGGTGCTGCGCCCGCCTGTAGGACGCCCGCCAACGATGAGACCCCGACGGCCACAGACCAGCAAGTGGGAGATTCTCACTGCAGGAACGTGACATCGTTCCCGTTCAACCCGCCACGCATTGTATGGAGGTGGAATATGAACAGATCTTTTGCGCTCGCGGTCGCCGCTTTGTGGCTGCCAGGTGTCTCGCTGGCTCAAGCGACGGTGGACCTTCCCGAGTACACGACTCAGCAGCGCTGGGAGAGGGCCGCCTCGCAGTTTACGGTGAGCATCGTTGCTGGTATCGCGTATGCGAAGTCGAGGGGACAATCGGCACAGGAGTACGGCGAGTTCCTGGCAGAGCTATTTGCCCCGGGTTGGGGGGAACCAAACTCCGGGTCTGTGCAGATCATCCGAGGCTTTCACCGGAATTGGAACGTCTGGCCGGCCGGTATGGTGGACATCCTGAAGATCTCTGACAATTCGGTCACGGCGCGGGCCAATCGGCCGTGGACGACGTACTTCGGTGAAGATCGGACCTGGTATGGGGTCACACTGGAGGAGTTTGAGCAGGTATTTCGAGTCTTCAATGAACGCCTTGCCGAATACCTGGGACTTCGGTATGAAGAGCAGGTTGAGGGAGAGTGGCTGGTTATCACGTTCACAGAGAAGAACCAGCAGTAACGCTTCTAGCCAAAGAGCACCGGTTAGCACGCCCACACACCTGTCGGGCGCTGTCGTTTAAGTGAGCAGCTCAGCGAGGGTAACTTCTGGGTTGGAGCACCGTGCCCCGAGCGCCCCAGCGGCGTTCGGGGCTAGGCAGAGTACAGTCAGAGAATTGAGGAGGATACCATGAAGAACCGTGCCTTAAGCCTGCTTATCATCCCGAGCATCTTAGCGTTAGGGTGTGCGGCACCGCCAGCGGAATCAACTGCGCTTACCGACGAAGATGTAGCTGCTATCCGTGAGTCACATGCCGAGATGGGTCGGCTGTACTTGGCTGGTGACTGGGAGACCGCTACCAATCACCTTGCAGAAGAAGCGACATTGATGCCCCCGAACGCGCCTCCTGTGGTCGGTCGGGCCGAGATACTTGCCATCTACGGGAACATGACCGTCACGGAGTTCGACCTGACCCTGTCGGAAATCGTGGGGCGGGACGACCTTGCCTACACCAGCGGTGAGTACCGGTGGACCTTCGCGGCTGAAGGCGTCGAAGCTGTCACGGAGTCAGGAAGTTTCATCATGATCTGGCGCAAGCAGCCGGACGGCACCTGGCTCGTGACGCATGACATCTGGAATTACAACGGCGAGTAGACCGGTTGAGAAAACGGCTGTGGCACTCTGCTCAGTATCAACTTTGAAGTGCAACGTTGTAGCAATGGACTACGCTACCTGCCAATACACCCCCTCCCGCACGTGCCACGGATAGTCCCGCCCTCACTGGCGACGCGGCGCGTTCTGAGGCATCATGTCGGGAAGGACAAATAATGACCACCTTCACGCCCACCCGCGTTGCCCGACGTCGTTCCGGCGTCGAACGCCGCGTCGTCGATGTCGTGCCGAGAGTCCTAGGCAAACGCGATCGGCGCAGTGGCCGGGAGCGTCGAAGTGGGACGGATCGACGGAGCGCAAGCCACCCCGACCGCCGTGGCGGTTGAGGTTCGGGGTATGTGGATCGTCAACACCGACGGTTCGCGACACCGTATCGTCAAAACGCGACAACCTTCCCGCCTCTGGTCCCGTGACGTAATTTCCCCCGATCACTGTCTTCAAAAAGCGGCTGTTTATGGGGGCCGGCGATACATCTGTGACGTGATCAAACCGGAAGGAGCGGGCGACGATGTCGATGACGCGTGACGTAGTGCTCTTAGGTGTGTTGACGCTGCTGGCTACGCCGTTGGCGGGACAGCACGATGAATACCGCTGCGACTACACTCACAGGGAAAGCTGTGGGCCGAACGGATGCGAAGAAATTCCAATCGACGACGCTTATTTGCTCGTTCCAGAATTGAGTGTGTTACGGGCCGTAAGAACGAACTTGCCTACAACTAATGTGGTGGTCCGACGATGTGATTCTAAGGGTTGCACTCCCGTCGCCGTCACGTCATCTGCGAGCGGAGCGTTTCTCAACGTCTGGAAACGGGACGGCGGCTATATGCTGAAGTTTGTGAATCGAGAGACGGACAACCCGCTGCTTGGTCCTGCGGGTGAATTCGTGGAGATCGCGACACTCTTTCTGACTACGTTGGTCGGCTATGGTCAATGCCTCTGGGATGGCGGCTAGCGGACTATAGAGTGTAAGGCCGGGATGGCCTAATCAAAAGAGGAGGGAAGGGGGCTTGCAAGCTGTATGAGATATGTTTCTCTCAGAACATTTGTGCTCGTCGCAGGGATCGGTCTGCCGGCATCCCTGGTCGGCCAGTCCGACACCATTAAGGTCGCGCTGCAAGTAAGCTATGGTGACACGGATTCACCCTACGCGGTACGCTCATTCCGAGACAACCTGATCAGCTTTTTCAGGCGAGAACTTAGAGCCTTCGGTGATGTGCTTGTGCTGCCAGACGAGACAGATCAAATCGAGGATTATCGCATCAAGGTATTCGGTATTCCAGGTGACGGTAGTGACCACCCCACAACGCACATCTTTACCGTCGGCGTGTTCGACAATAACGCATGTGGTGCGAGGCTTCGGGCCGTTTACGCGGGTCTTATTGCAGTCAGTGATTCATTAGCCAACGCCCACCGGGTTGGGTTAGGCGGTGCGGTCGCCGACTGTGAGCCGCAGGTCTTTCGCACAATCCACAGATGGCCCAGTGACCACGACCACCTCACCGGGGTGCGCAGTATCGTGGCAGGTATTGACACAGACCTATTTGAATCTTTGCGCAATCCTTCCTGAGCACCACCTAGGAGAACCCGGAATGCTGACTAAAAAGACGACCATCTAACCTCAAAAAAGGACCATCAGGATTATGGACGTATCACGGCTACTCGCAGTTATTTACGAGGTTTCGGACGAGTACACCGAGGGATATCAAGCACAGTTGGATCAGGTAATCTCAGAGTACACGCAGGCTCGTGATGTTCCAAGCACCGACCGGTCAAATGAGATTGAGACTGCTCGCGCTAGCCTTGACGAGTTCCTCGAAGCCAGCGTGGTCAACAATTTCGTTCCTAGCAAGATCGCCATACTACAGGAGACCGGGTTGTCTGCCTACTTCGGCAGTGAGGGCCTACATCGATTGCAGGAAATTATGGATCGGCCGGGCACGGGACCCGCTACGGTCGTTACCGCCCTTGAAGCCTTCAAACAAGAAATCGAAGCGCTGGATGCGGCGATCACCAATAGCGTTGGCGGTTTGACCGAGCTTAACGTAGACCATGACCCGCTCGAGGGGGAAGCGTTCGAAATCGGAATCGCATTCCCGGATTCGGTAACCGACAACGAACTTGGAAAGCTCATCAGCCAACTTCGTTTGTGGAACATCGGTATTCGGGCGATCTACGAATTGACAGGTGACCAAAGATCGGAAGTGGCCATCCGTCGGACTTCAAGTGGGAGCATCGAATTCTATTTCCTTATTGGACTTGCCGGTGCGGACTGGGTTACAAGAATACTCGAGCGAGTAATTGGCATTATCGAGCGTGTGCAGAATATTCGGAGAGTAAAGGGCGAAATGGAGAGCGTTGAACTACCTCCCACCGCAATCAAGGAAGCCGACAAAAAGGAGGGTGAGATCCTCGATAGCGAAGTAAAAACTCTCGTTATACAACTCCTGAAAGAGTCTGAGATTAAAGGAGCCCGAAAGCAAGAACTAAGAAAACAACTGTCTGATGCCATCCGTTTGATAGCGAAGCTCATCGATGATGGCGGTGTCGTCGAAGTGTCAGCGCCAGAACAAGCCGAGGAAAGTTTTACTCCGCCCACCAGCGACGATGGTGAGCCACTGTCGGCTGAAGAACTTCAATCCGCTCAGGACCAATGGCAAGCCTTGCGGAAGGCTAGGGCGGACGACTTGGAACGGATTGGCGCCCGGGGAGCGACGTTGGCTAAGCTCCCGCGATCTGCGCAGCCAATTCTTGGGCTACCTGAACCCAGCGGTCTCGATGACGATGACAACACAAAGAATGAGGGCTAGGCAGCCAACGGAAACCTCGTTACCGTAACGGGGCCGATTGACCACCATTTCAGCTTGGGACCATCCGCGTCAGGGGGATATTCACCTCGCGCAATACGCCATTGCCCAAAATCACCCAGACGTGCAGCTAATCGTCCTGCTCATCGACGAACGGCCCGAAGAAGTCACCGACATGAAGCGGGCGGTCAAAGGCGAGGTCGT
>SDBV01012432.1_pt1 | contig 10911 bp, 14 predicted proteins | sample 2277081 | NCBI WGS metagenome assembly SDBV01 (sample SAMN10402039, study PRJNA504765) | marine sediment metagenome | isolation source: marine sediment core GS10_PC15, 223 cmbsf | place: Arctic Ocean: Southern Knipovich Ridge | collected 2010
AAAAAAAGAAAAGAAGTTGTTGTTTTAAGAGACAGAACTGGAATAAAACCTGGAGTTTTAGGATGGAAAGATGGAAAATATGGTGTTGCTTCTGAAGATATTGCTTTTAGAAAAAATGGAGGAGAATTTATTGAGGATCTTGAACCAGGATCCGTATATTATTTACATCCAAATGGAACATATGAAAAGGAAAAGGTAGTAGAACCTCAATTAGCATATTGTTTTTTTGAATGGAACTATCTTGCCGATGTTGATTCTATTTTAAACGGAATAAGTGTAAGAAGAGTAAGAGAGTCTTTAGGAGAAATAATTGCAGAAGAATTTCACCCTAATGATATTGATTTAGTAACATTCCTACCTAGATGCCCAGAAGTAGCTGCAAGAAGTTATGCTAAAAAATTAGATATTCCTTTTAGATATGTATATTACAAACTAAGAAGCGAAAGATCTTTTCAAGGTTCTACTGCAGATGAAAGAAAAGAGTCTATTGATAAAAATCTTTATCTTCTACCAAATATAGATGGAATGTCTGCAAAAGAATTCTTAAAAGGAAAAGAAGTTATTCTCATGGACGATAGTATTATTAGGGGTAATAATTTAAGAAGAGGAAGAGATTTACTTTATAAAGAAGCAAAAGTTGAAGGAGCTTGTATTGTAAGTTATACTCCCCAAATAGGTATTATCGGAGATGATAAAATACCAAGAGGTTGTATGTTTGGTGTTGATATGCCTCCAGATGATAATTTTATTGCAAGAGGAAAAAACCTAGAAGAGATTAGTAATAAAATGAAGATGCCAACAGTTTATATCTCTTTAGAAGGGATGTTAAAAGCATACGAAAGATTAGGAATGCCAAAAGAGCATCTCTGTACATATTGCATTGGGGGGGAACATCCATTTGAATAATAAAATAAAGGAGGTAGATAAATGTCTGATTTAAAATTAACAAGTCCAGCTTTTGAAAATAATAAAGAAATACCTAGTAAATATACAAGTGATGGAGAAGATATAAATCCACCTTTAGAAATACAAGAAATTCCAGAAGGAACAAAAAGTTTAGTATTAATTGTAGATGATCCAGATGCTCCTATTGGAACCTGGGTTCATTGGGTTTTATTTAATATACCAATAATTTCTAAAATAGAAGAAAATAGTATTCCTAATGGAGCAGTACAAGGATTAAATGATTTTAGAAAACAAGATTATGGTGGACCAGCTCCTCCATCTGGCACCCACAGATATTTTTTCAAATTATATGCCTTAGATACTACTTTAGATTTAAATGAAGAGTTTAAAAAAGAAGACGTAGAAAGAGCAATACAAGAACATATTTTAGCACAAACACAATTAATTGGCTTATACAGTAAGAAATCTTAAATATATTTAAAAAGAAATTTTATTTAAAATATTCTTCTTTACTTCTTCTATATTATGACGTTTAAGCTTACTTGAATCAAGAGAATAGACATCAAAAACATCATCTTGAAAAGTCCTCATTCTCTCTCCACCAAAATGAGCATGGTATGCTAAATTTCTATAAAATCCAGAAATTTCGTCTATCTGTTCAGCAAGTTCATTATTATCTCTTTGTTTGTGATGTTTTGCATATTCTGATAAATCATCAGCACAATTTTTAGTAGTTTATTCAAGAACTAACCAACCTATAGCTTTTTCTGTTACCTTATCAAGGTATGATTGTAATTTTTTACTATATTCACCAAAAGAGAAAAATTCACGTAAAGCTATCTTAAAACTATGAATCATTCCCATACTATCAGCTACAGGTGTTCCACTAAAAATCTCACGCTTTTTTTGAAATTCCCTGTACTTTTCCTGAAAATAATTCATTTCCTTAACATCCTTTTCTCTCACATTTTCGATGCAATCTAAGTAAACATCTTTAAATTCTTGTACTTTTCCTGTAGAAACTTCGGATAATAATCTTACTGGTTCGGAATTTTTATCTCCAACAGGAGTCACAAAAAAATGATTCTCCCCATCTGCTTTCTTCATAGAAAACCCATTAAGAGAGACTAAATATATATTATTATTTGACCTTAAACCAAGACCACAAGAAAAAGCATCATCTTCTAATTTACGTAATAGTGAAATACACATATTAGAGCTTATTCTAAGATCAAAATGATATTCAAAATCAACCCAATCAAGTTTCTGAATTGTTTCTTCTAAATCTGAATACATTTTATAATTAAATCCACTTCCAATTTAGAAATAAACCTTTATAAATAGATTATTATGTTTAAAAATAGATTATGACCATTGACATTTACTATCAACACAACCGCATTCTAGATTATATTTATCAGAATCATAACATTCTTTGTAATCACAAATTGTTACTACAGGATCTCCAGATTTACTTCTACAAAGTTGATTTGAGCAACCACCCATCTTACAATCAGAATTAATATTACAAGATTCATAAGAAGAAGAGCCACAAAATCCTTCCTTAGGTGCTTGTTTAATACAACCACTAATTAAAATCAAGCCTAAAATTAATATTAATATTTTTCTCATTTTTCTAATTTAATACTTTTAACTCTTTTTTTAATATCCTCATCCTTAATTAAGTTTTTTACAAAATCTTTTACTTCTATATATTTTCTTGGAAGCATAACATAAGTTTTTCTTCCTTCTTTCTTGATACTATATTTTTTCCATTTATTTTTAAAAGCCTTCAAATGTTTTTTTTGTTCAAATAAAGGACCATAATGCTTTTCATATTTAGATAATTTTTTTTCTTTTAAAATAAACCAGAATAATGCATCTTTATCCCATTCCCAATCACTCTTAATAACTTTAAATTCTTCTAAACTCTTTTTAATAAAATTAAAACACTTCAATAACTTAGCTCCAACAACATCCCTTTTTCCCCTTAATGGTATAATTTTTAATAAAATTAAATTCCCTTTTAATTTTTTAACATCAAATTTTGCTATTTCAAAAAACTTGTCAGAAAAATTCTTTAGATATTTCTTGCTTAATTCTTTAAACTTATCAAATTTTTCTAAACTTAAAGCAGCAGTTACATTTCTTTCTGCTTGTACAGGATCAATTAAGATTAATGGTGCTTGAATTTTTGCAAAATTTAATTCTTTTAATGCATCTTTATGATATTTCTTGGGGTCAATTACTTGTTTAACCTTCCATTTATTTGCTTTTCTCATTAAATTTTTAAATGAGCCATAATGAATTACTAATATTTCGAGAGCATAACCAGAAAATCCTCTAATATATGATTCAGCTCCATATAATTTATTAGCTTTGCAAAATAATTTAGCTAATCTTATTTCATCTGCTAATCCTTTAATATTAGCTTTAACCCATTTAACATGAAATGGTGAGATATCAGTGATGTTCTTTGCTTGTTTTACATTAGAAATATTTAATATTGGAATAACTTCAAAATTAAAATTCTTATATTTTATTCTAAAATAATCTCTTGAACCATGAATTCTAGTTATTCTCTTAAATTTTTTCTTAAGTTCTTTTTCTAATAACTTTGATAAATCTTTATCTTTGTGGTTATAATTAAATTTTACAAATACATCTATTTCTTTAGTTTCTGGCAACCAGGTTTCTTTAGCTCCTGAACCACCAATAATTACTTTAGCATTTTTAACTTTAATTTTCTTTAGAAATTCATCAGAAATATCTTTAACTTTATCTTCCTCTTTTTTTGAAGGTTTAACTTCCATAATTTTTATAAATAAAAGATTGTTTATAAATTTTTGTAAAATCTTCTACTTTTTGGAACATAATTATAAATAATATTATTAGAATATCTTCCACTACCTAAGAAATCATCTTCATATTTTAAAATAACAAATTCATCAAAATTTCCTTTAATATCAATATTTTCTCCACTGAACCATTCTTTCATTTGTTCTTTGTTTAATTTAACTATATTTTTTTTAGCTTTATCTCCGATTAGTTGACTTCCTTCAATAGATAACCTTATTCCGTTTTTTTCTATTTTACAAAAATATAATCCAACCCTATCAACTCTTAATTCAGATAAGTCAATTTTAGCAACATCTTTACTAATTAGAAAAATTTTATAATCTTTATTTTTTAAAAAAACATAATCTAAATCTATTTCGGCATTAAATTGCTCTTTTAATTTAATTAGAATTCTTTTAATATCTTTTTTATTTAATATTTTTAGATTTTCCATCAAACTGAATAATATAATCACCTTCTTAAAAGTTTTTTTGTTTTTGTATTTAACAACAAATTTAAATAAAAGTCTAATTTATGATAAATATGCTTAAAGATATAATTCTTAGATATGCTTTAGAAAATGCTGTAAAATATGGTGGAAAGGCAAATCCTAGTGCTGTAGCTGGAAAAATATTCTCAAAAAATAAAAAATTAGCTAAAGATGCAAAAACAATTATTCAAGAAGTTAAAAAAATTATTCATGAAGTAAATTCATTAAATAAGGAAGAACAAAAAAAACGATTTTCAAAGTTTCATATTAAACATAAAAAAAAGAAATCAAATAAAATAACTCTTCCAAATTTACCCCATTCTAAAGATAAAGTTGTAATGAGAATAGCTCCTTTTCCATCTGGTCCATTACATATAGGAAATGCTCGTCCGGCCATACTAAATGATGAATATGTAAAAAAATACAAAGGAAAATTATTATTGGTTATTGATGATACTATTGGATCAAAAGAAAAATCCATATCAGAAGAAGCATATGATTTAATTCCTAAAGGTTTGGATTGGCTTAATGTAAAATATGATAAAATAATTTACAAATCAGATAGATTAGAGTACTATTATGATTATGCAAAAAAACTAATAGACAAAGCTTATGCTTATGTTTGTTCTTGTCCACAAAGTAAAATAAGAGAAAACAGAAAAAAAAGTGTTGAATGTCCTTGCAGATGTCAAACAGTAGAAGAAACTTTAAAACTATGGGAATTAATGTTTGAATCAAAAGAAGGAAGTTATGTTCTAAGAATTAAGACAAGCATGCAAGATAAAAATCCAGCTTTTAGAGATAGGGTTTTATTTAGAATTTCTGAGAGAGAGCATCCAAAAGTAAAGAAAAAATATCGTGTTTGGCCATTATTAGAGTTTTCCTGGGCTGTAGATGATCATTTATTGGGAATTACTCATATCATAAGGGGAAAAGAATTAATGATAGAATCAGAAATGGAAAAATACATTTGGAATATCTTTAATTGGACTCATCCAGTAATAATTCATTCTGGTTTATTACAATTAGATGGTGTTAAAATAAGTAAAACAAAATCGAGACAAGAAGTTCTATCTGGAAAATATTCTGGTTGGTCTGATCCAAGAACCTGGTCATTACAATCTTTAAAAAGACGTGGTTTTAAACCAAAAGCAATAAGAAATTTTATCATAAATTTTAGTTTAACTCAAACAGAAATTACTGCTCCTATTGATGTTTTATATTCTGAAAATAGAAAATTAATAGACAAAACAAGTGATAGATACTTCTTTATTGAAAATTCTAAAAAAATTACAATAAAAGATTCTCCTAAAAAAATTGCTAAACTACCTTTACATCCTGATTATCCAAAAAGAGGCAATAGACAGATAAGAACTTCGGATAAATTTTATGTTGGAGATAAAATAAAAAGAAATCAAACATACAGATTTATGCATTTATTCAATTTTAAAAATCATAAATTTATTTCAGAAAAACATGATCCAAAATTAAAAGCAACATTAATTCATTGGTTACCTTTTAAAGGAAATACTAAAGTTGAAGTAATTATGGAAGATGGGAGTAAATTAAAAGGTATTGGAGAGTCTAATTTAAATAATATAAAACTTAACCAAGTAATACAATTTGAAAGAAGATTTTTTGTTAGATTAGATAAAAAAGAGAGTAATAAATTAACATTTTATTTCACCCATCATTAAACAAAAGTTTTTATATTTTGTGTTATTCTCAATAGAATGAATATAAGGCACTATCTACAAAATGGTAATGTGACTTCAAAACAACAAGAAATCATTGAAAAATTATTAATACTTACCGATATTGAGAGAGAATGGGTGGAAAAAGTTAACTTGGTTCACAGACCATATCAAGATGCTGCTAGACGTAAGGAAGCCTTTTGGGGTTTCGGTTTCAAACAAATTTCTGATCTTGTTATTGATAGGGAAATTGTACCAATGGGCTATAATGCAGCTGCTCCATATCAGGCAATCTTAGACGAAGTAAGGGAAGGACTTCATAGAACAACCCTAGATGCTGTGTCTGAAGATTTAGGTTTCTTACCATTTGCGCAACGAAACTATGAGATCTTTGAAGGGAAGCAACTTCCAGAAAAACATTTGGAACCAGTCCATTGAGTATAATAGTCTTTATACAAAATACTTCTAATTTTTTATTCATTTTAATTATGTGCAAAGTCTCTATAAGCAAAAGCTTTTTAAATGGAATTTTACTATTTTTATATATTCAATGAGTGTTAATTAACACGAGGAGGAATTTTAAAAATGGCAGATGTTTCAAAAGAAGTAATAGAAAAAGCATATGAAGCTATCGAGGTAGCAAGAACTTCAGGAAAAATTAAGAAAGGAACAAATGAAGTAACAAAAGCAATAGAAAGAGGAGTAGCAAAATTAGTAGTTGTAGCAAAAGATGTTAATCCTCCGGAAATTACAATGCATATGCGTCCTTTATGTGAAGAAAAAAAGATTCCACTAATAGAAGTTCCAAGCAAAACAGAATTAGGAACCGCAGCTGGACTTCCAGTAGGAACTTCAACAGTAGCTATCACAGAAGAAGGAAAAGCTAAAGATATGATCAGAGAAATAGTACAAAAATTATAATATGGGAAGAGATTTTCAAAATAAACCAAGAAAAAAATCAGATTTCGGTAGACCTCTCCATGCAGTACCTGCAGTAATTGAAGAATTAATAGGAAGAACTGGATCAAGAGGAGAAATTACACAAGTAAGATGTAAAATTCAAGATGGTCCAGATTCTGGAAAAATTTTAAGAAGGAATGTTAAGGGTACTGTTAAAAAAAATGATATTTTAATGTTGAGAGAAACTGAAATAGAAGCTAGAAGGCTATCACAAGGCAGAAAAAATGGTTAAATGCTCATTCTGTAACAGACACATTGAAGAAGGAACTGGAACTTTATTTATTCATAAAACTGGTAAAAAAAGTTATTTTTGTTCTACTAAATGTGAAAAAAATATGCTTAAATTAAATAGAAAACCAAGTAAATTTAAATGGGCGTCAAATTAAAATTATTCTTTTTGATAAACACGAACACAATTTTTTTCTTCGTCTTTAGCTTTATATAAAGCAGCATCAGCTTCTTTAAGTAATTGTACAGCAGTCTTTACAGATTTACCATCATAAAAAGTCAATCCTTGACTTATTGTTTCTCTTTCAAATCCTTTTGGTAAATTATCTGAAGCAGCTTCTATTACCAGATCTTCAACATTTTTTCTTATTCTTTCTGTAACTATTTTTCCTTGTTCTAAATCTGTATAGGGTAAAATTACAGTAAATTCTTCTCCACCATATCTCCCAACAATATCTATAAGTCCGGTTCCTTCTTCGATTGCACGAATAATATCTATTCCATTATATTTTGTAAGAGTACCTTCGCTTTTAGTTCCTTCTTCAATTCCACGAGTTCCTTCTTCGATTGCATGAGTAATTTCTATTAAAGCTTTATCTCCTTGACCATGCCCATAAGTATCATTATACTTTTTAAAAGAATCAACATCAAGCATATCAACACAAAAAGGCACCTTTTTTTTAGTTAAAGTTTCTAAACTTTTAAATAATATTCTTCTATTATAAACTCCGGTTAATGGATCAGTTACAATAAATTCATAACCAGGGTCTAATATTTCTCCGGCTTCAGTTTCACTCATACCTTTTTCATTAACTAATCTTTCAAAAGAATCATGGTACCATTCTTCTGGAGTTTTATGTTCTTCTATATCTCTCATTTTATTCAACTTGATCTTCTAATCCGGATTTTGGATTTTTTGGATAGTATACTACTTTTGGTCCAGCAAATAAATCTTCCTTAAAGTAATTAACTATTTGACTATGATAAATAGCACAGACTTCACAAAAGTCATCTTTACCATCATTATGATTATATTTCGCATAATTTTTATTAGCCATTTTATTACCCCTATATAATAGTTAAAAATACTATTACTTTCAAAAATAAATTGGAATTTATGATTTATAAAGCTTCCTATAAGAAAATTAATGAAATTTTATAATAAGGGATATAAGCCTTTCTACATAATAATTAAATAAAATGTATGAAAAAGTTTCAATAATTCCTTTAAAGGAAAACTTGAGAAAACTTGCAGATCATATGTCAGAATTAAGATTTATTGATTCTGATTTAGTTAATGATATTGGAAAATATTTAGCAAATGGCTTAAAAGATAATTATACTCCCAGAGACTTTGGTGCAGCTTTAGTAATATTAATTAACAGTTTAGAAGAAGAAACTCAAAAACGCACCAAACGCGATATAGCGTCAAGCCTTTTAGGTCTTCATCCAGCCAATTATGAAGCATTAGTAGATTCAATACCTGAGATTACTGGGTCTATTTGTCCTAAACAGCCTGAATACAAAAGTTTTGTTGAGGGAGTAAAAGATTTTTACGAAGAAGCTCTAAGAAGAGAAGCAGAATCACTACAATAGAAACCTTTATAAATATTAAAATTTAACCCACTATTGAATTCTTATGAATGAACTGTTTATAGGAGAGGTTATATATGGAAGAAAAATTAATTAAAACTGGTACTACCACTATTGGAATTGTTTGTAAAGATGGAATTGTTTTAGCTGCTGATAAAAGAGCTAGTGCAGGTTATCTTATAGCTAATAGGAAACAAGAAAAAATACAAAAAATAAGTGATGACATGGCAATTACACAAGCTGGACTAGTTTCAGATGCACAATTATTAACAAAAATAATAAAAGCACAATTAAGTTTAGAAGAATTCAGAAGAAAAAGAAAACCTTCTGTTAAAGAAGCTGCAAATTTATTAGCTGGATTATTATACCAAAATATAAGACAAATGAGTATGGTTCCTGGAATTGTTGGATTTTTATTAGCAGGTGTTGACAAAACAGGATTTTATTTATATGATTTAGGTATTGATGGAAGTGCAACTTTCTTAGAAGATTTTGGTTCAACAGGTTCAGGCAGCATTGTAGCTTATGGTGTATTAGAAACATTATATAAAAAAGATATGACTGTAAGTGATGGAATAAAATTAGCAGCTAGGACAATAAACGCTTCTATTAAAAGAGATATGCCAACTGGTGATGGTTTAGATGTTTTCACTATTACTAGAAAGGGTGTAAATAAAGTATTAACAAAGGAAATTGATGTTAATATCATATAATTCTTAAATTGAATCCATATGTACTAATTTTATAAAAAAATAAAATGACAGATATTTTACAGGAAGTATTAAAGTATTTTCCCGAAAACGTGGAAATTACTAACAAATGTTTTGAAGGTGCAAACATTGTAATTTATACAAAAGATAGAGAATTCTTCTTAAACAATAATGGTGCCATAAGAAAAGCAGTCGAAGCGCTAAAAAAAAGAGTAGAATTAAGAATGGATCCTTCCAAAATAATGGATATTGAAAAAGCAGAAGAAGTAATTAAAAGTATCCTACCAGAAGAAGCAAAAACTTCTGAAATAATTTTTGATTCTCAACGTTCCATGGTAATAATGGAAGTAGAAAAACCAGGACTTGCTATTGGAAAAGGTGGGGAAATTTTGAAAGAAATTAAAAGAAAAACGTTATGGACACCTTTAATTCAAAGAACACCAGCTATAGAATCTAAAATTATTAAAACTATAAGACATGTTCTCTACGAAAATAATGACTATAGAAAGAAATTCTTAAATGATGTTGGAAAAAGAATCTATGGTGGTTGGACTAAAGAAAAGAGAAGTGAATGGGTAAGATTAACTTTTTTAGGTGGAGCAAGACAAGTAGGAAGATCTTGTTTGTTACTCCAAACTCAAGAATCAAAAGTATTATTAGATTGTGGCATTAACATAGCTGCACAAGGACAAGATGCTTTTCCTTATTTAGATGTTCCAGAATTTAATATTGAAGAATTAGATGCAGTTGTTTGTTCCCATGCTCACTTAGATCACTCAGGTTTAATACCTTACTTATATAAGATGGGTTATCGTGGCCCAACTTATGTTACAGCTCCAACAAGAGATATTGCATCTTTATTAGCTTTAGATTTCATAAGTGTTTCTTATAAAGAAGCAAAAAAAGGTTTGTATACTTCAACAGATATTAAAGAAATGGTTAAGCACACTATTTGTTTGGATTATAATGAAGTTACTGATATTACTCCAGATATAAGGGTAACATTATACAACTCTGGGCATACACTTGGCTCAGCTCAAATCCATTTACATATTGGAAATGGCTTACATAATTTACTTTATACTGGCGATATGAAATTTGATAGAACAAAATTATTAGAAACAGCAACAACTAAGTTTCCAAGATTAGAAACAGTAGTAATTGAATCTACTTATGGTTCAAAAGAAGACATATTACCATCAAGAAGAAAAGCTGAACAAGAAGTTATAGATCTAATAAATAAAACAACTAAAAGAGGTGGAAAAGTATTAATTCCTGTTTTAGGTGTTGGTAGAGCACAAGAAGTGATGTTAATCTTAGAAGATGCTATTAAAAGTGGTTTATTAAATAAAATCCCTATATTCTTAGATGGTATGTTGTGGGATGTTACTGCAATTCATACAGCTTATCCGGATTTCCTAAATAAAAATATTAAAAAAGCTATTTTCCATAAAGATCAAGATCCATTTTTATCAGATATTTTTAAAAGAGT
>SDBV01012433.1_pt1 | contig 10911 bp, 16 predicted proteins | sample 2277081 | NCBI WGS metagenome assembly SDBV01 (sample SAMN10402039, study PRJNA504765) | marine sediment metagenome | isolation source: marine sediment core GS10_PC15, 223 cmbsf | place: Arctic Ocean: Southern Knipovich Ridge | collected 2010
TTTCAATCCACCGAAGTGTTCAACCGGCATTGTATGTTGGTAGCCATCGAATTCAATGAGGTGAGTAAGAGTATCTTCAGAAGAAAAAACAGCGAAATCAAAGCGAAGTTTAGCTCTATTGGGGCTAATCAAATCCAAAAATGTGTATTCTCGAACAAACCTAACTCCCTTCGCCTTTAGAAAGTGTGCTATTCGTCGCTCCCCTTTTGATTGGCAGCATTCTGGACATCCGCGGCGAAGAAGCCGCTGGGCTACCGGAAACCATTTGTGGCCACAGCTTCGGCATTCTACGTCTATTCGGTTTTTTCCTGCTTGGTAGATACCTAATAGCTGAATTGAACCGTCGTGAATTCTCTCAACTTGCTCAGCGAATTCTTCGGGAGGTTTTCTCTGTTTGAGTCCTTTGCTCTTATGGCCGCATCGCCAACATCCACTCTTCCTTAAGCGACACGGAATAGTCTCCCACTCATAACCACAGACATTACACCGAACGTTAATAGGTTTTTCCAATCCAATATATGGGCTCAGTAACTCTACAGTTCCATTGTGCAATTTTGGAACCTCGGCGGCAAATTTTTGGGCGGCTCTGGGATGTTTGACAACTTCGCGGGCTTTTTTCTTTCCACATTCGGGACAGCTATGTCCCTTCAGTAGGTTTCGTGCAAATACTGTCCACTGATAGCCACATACTTCACAACGAGCATCCACTTTTGATCGACAGTTTCGGTATATCGATAGCACAACTACCCGAAGCCCCACCTTACGTATCTTCGCTATGAATTCTTCGTGAGTCAGTCTCCTTGCCATAAACAAAAACCTTGACGACAGATGTGAATATTCTATTCTATCGAGATCGCGTCGAGTTAGCTAGCAGTTAGCTAGCACGGAGAACTAAAATGGAATCGTCACAGGCAAAACTGGATAGGCTCTTAAAGGTGCAAAAGTCGCTAGACGCCGCCACGGCATCACTTAGAGCAGAGATGAAGCCTTTGTACCCTCTTGCATATGAAGAACTCGTAACCAACTTGATGGTGCAAACAAAGCATTTCGAATGGAGACTGGCCTATTCACAGGACTCGCACCATTCCAGCCCGAAGACACTGGTTCTGGAACTGAGGGGGCTCAATCCTGTAGCGCACGATGCCCTGACGTTCTTACTTGATCCTATTCCAAATAACTGTAATGGTTATGGCTGCTGTTGGGTGAGTAAGAACTCCTATCTCACAGTTACCGTATTCCCACCGAGGCTTCCCGGCGGTAGCGACTATTCAGCATTGCTCAACTTGATTCAAAAGTGCGAATTGGAGCGTGTCGTCCTTTCCCAGGAAGTCGCCGCAGAAGTCACTCGGCAATACGAGCAGGCAGCAGCAGGCGTAAAACACTATGAAGATTTTGCCTCAACTATTAGAGGGTCATTACGCGGGCAGCAAGCTGAAACGGATAAAGAAAAGCTTCCCCCTTCCGTTATATAGAATCGGATGTCAAACTAACTGTCATCCTCACCTTTGACAGGCAACTCAAGATGCCAACCGAATTCACTGACCTTCGCGCCGGGGGACACATAACCACGCTTGCCGAACTGCCCGAAGCAGCACAGCTTGCTCTCACTCACTACATGGCTCTCGATGGAGAAGCGTGGGATCGATCCCCCGAGTTTGAGGAGCTTAGTGACCTAATTTGGTTAGAGTATCCCGAGTTAGAGGATCCCGATGACCACGCTGCTAGAGCCTTTTTGTTCAGAGAAGCGCTCCGATCCGATTTGCCCTACTTAGTTTCACGCTACGGTGAGTTTCGGATTGGATACCATCCCTGTATTCTAACGGTGGACCTGGTTACGTCGGTAATGAACAGTCCAGAGATACATGCGGATTTTGAGGATTGGGCCAGTTATCACAACTGGTACATCAGTCACACGATAATGCCAGAATACGATGCAGAGATGGAACTGTGGCCTGTAATTTTGTCTTCATTCGAAGACGAAACCTTAGAGGATGGTACGCATCGTTTTCATCACTATGTTCGCAGCGGAGTCAAATGCATCCCCGCTTTATTTTATCTTGATTGATCCCTCGGCGCCGTCTCCCGCACCCCTTTCACAATTCGATTAATTGTGTTGCTGACAGTGAAGTGCCTGTGTTCTAATTGGTCGAGTTCAGAGGTTCTTAGAGCAGGAGAGAAAATGCAAACGAAGGTCGTTCACGAATCCTCAAATACGGTTGATACATGCGGAAATGGTACAGTTTTCATTCTAAGGCTCAAGGAGTGGGGTGAAGATATTACAACTGGCTTTAGCCACAACATAGAAATTGATCTCTGCCCGCAACGAGACGCGGGGATGCACACAACATTAGAACTGTGGGGGGTTCTCGACCCCACAGGAATTGAAGAAGTTGGAAAGCAGTTCATCGCACTTGCCCACGCACTAGAAGACCGCCAGGAGAAGCTGGCGGCAGCGGCGGAAGTAATCAAAGCCGTTTCTTCTATTTGAGCAGCGGTAACCCCAGACTCAATCTTCTACTTCCTCCAGATACAAAGCTCGGTAGTGTATTGATATATTATCAGGCGAATACGGCTCTTCCATCTCGCCTGCTCTACGCTTCTTTAACCATTCTTCCGGTGCCATGCCGACATGATCCACGAACACCTTTCGTAGATGAGCAATCTCTTCGAGGGAAGCGTAGGAAATCTCTTCGGAATCTTCGGGAGTGTTTTCTGTGCTTTTCGTCATTTTTCCTCACTCGGTCGCATCAAACAGAAGTTGCTTGTACTCGGCAAAATTGGGGTCCGGGGGGTCCCCATCGAAAATCGAGAAGTTTGAGTGTTGCATGTCGCAGGACATAACAGACAAGAACCCATAGGCTGACCAGCCGACGTAATGCGTCTTGCCATCACTGCCGTCAGCGAGGCACACCCGGAGGTAATAGGTCGAACGCTTTGGCTTACCCGTGGTAGTGCGACTGATCCTTTGGCCACGCTTATTGCTCTCGTGGGCGAATACAGCAGAACCACGCTTGTTACCACCAAGCGGCCAATCCGCAATCGTGTCTTCTTTGCGGAAGTTGGTCAACGCGAAGGTTTGTTCATCTTGTCCCACAATCGGCCCCTTATTCCATGGCCTCCTGAGTCGCTTGAACTATATCACTTCTTCTTGGAAAGTCAACGATTTTTTGGGGATTCCCTATTTGAGAAGCTCCTTTAACTCCTGAGCTATCTTTCGTGCATGGTTCCTTGCGCCGTCTCCTTCTGGCGGTGGCCCACTGTAGTACTCCGCATCTTCAAGCTTGGCAAGGAAAGCCTTGGCCCAGTCGCGAAGCTTATCTACAGGCTCCGACTTCTCTTTATTTTTGGCTTGCCACTCTTCGGATTCGTAGCGGGGCTCATCAGTCGCAGGATCAATAATCGAACCATTTGCAGCTTCATCGGTGATATTAACGTACATCGCCTCGCGTGGACCCCGCCAGGCGCCAGGACGATACTCCTTAACGAGCGGCTTGATATTGAAATGGGATATCATCTTGTCGTAACATTCCTCACAAATCCAAGCCTTGTGGTACTCAAGATCTTTTTTTGAAGAATATCCCCAAAAGCCCTCCAAAGTGATCATCGGCAACGGCTCGTCATTCACCTTGCGAAAATCCGAATCCTTACGACCACAACAGTCACAAGTGATCTCAACCGTCTCCATCTGTGCTTTGAGTACTTCTCTTTTAAATTCCATTTTTTGCTGCCTCGGCTGCTTTCTCGGTTGAAGGTAGGTAATAGGTTCCAGAGGCACTGAGACCATTTAAAGCTGCTGTAACCGCATGGTGCCGCTTGGCTTTGCCGGCCTCCTTCCTCATTTCGGCAAACAACTTGGCATGGAAAATCGGGGATTCTCCCTTCTCACGTTTGACTTCCCAAACAGCATCCAAAGGCAACCCGCGGCCTCCGTAATCAGTAAAACGGTCCAAGCTGATTGTCCGATAGCCCAAAACAGCATAGCGACGTTCCCACTTAGCCCACTTCTTCATCATTCCTTCAAAACCAATGCACTCGCCCATATAGCCATAACTGATGGCGTCGCCGAAATAGCCACCCGTTTGACGGTAAGCGTCCTTTACCCTCTGATGCGAAATTCTGAATATCCAACAAAACATGACATTCTCCTTTTACGCCGAGTTTTCGCTAGAACCAAGCATAGGACACGAGTTAGAATCGTCAATGAAATTCCTAGTAAACGGAGAAACCAATGGTAGAAGAAAAACGACTTCGGATGGACATAGAAGAGATTCAACGCTACTTCGAATGGAGAAAGAGAATCAATGGAACGCCTCTTAAAAACATTGATTTCTACGAAGATGGAAAGCTCGTGAAATACCCCGAAGATTGGATCCCGGAGTGGGAATTTACCGGCCTTAACAACCTAGACTTTATCCAGACAGGATTTTACAAGTATGGTTTTGAAGGATCAGACAATATCATAGTTTTGGAGGGAAGAAAGACCAAACCAAACTAGGCTACTTCACCTCTCCCAAGTAGGTATTCAACTCTACCGTTGCCGTAATCTGGGCGGCCCAGAAATAGGCCACCACCGTTCCATTTTGGGTATAAGCTAGCCCAGACGGATTAATCACGAAGTTAGGAATTGTCACTACCACCGGATAGCTACCAGCAGGAGGGAGGAAGATCGCAATTTCGGGTGAGCGCTTTTTGTGTGACGCTTCGTTGACTGGAGAAACTTTAATTTGACTCGCGCGACTTTGCTGGCGCCAGAAGCACCTTGAACCACCAACAAACTTGAAGGCGCTGTTCATGAAAGTCGCAGGGAAGGGAGGTTTGATAACCGATATGGTACCGACGCGTAACAAGTTAATACTCTTCGTAAAAGACCGAAATGCTTCAATTTGATCAGCCCCTGTAAAAGTGTCTACCAGTGGATCAAGTTCCCAAGTAAAGTCTCGCACGATAGCGCTCGTAAGAGAATCCAATTGCTCGGGCACGCTTGCGGGGTTTGGACCTAACCAAAGAGGAAGGTTCGTACCATCGCTAAGTCCTACGCTCAATTGATTCAAACCACTGGTGAAAGGGAGTCCCCGCTGGATAGTGGTACCCGTAACAGTGGTTCCTGCTGGAACGGCCTGTTCCAATTGGCCGTTCGCATAACCAAAAGTAACTAAGGTAGCATTTCCAAAGTCCACGATCCAGAAAGGGAAGGTAAGGACGCGGAACTCGCGAGCGGTGAGTGTATGAGATTTATGACGCCGGTAGACCACAACCACCTGAAGGAAGAAATTTGAAACTGAAGGCATTCTAACAAAAGATCACCCGTTTATAATGAGTTACAACTTTTCACTACTAAGGCTGGATTATGGAGATTGGATTTTACAATCATCACCGGGGATATCACCATGGACAGCACGACTTCACCTTGTATGCGTATCTCGGCGAAATTAGCGATCCAGACAACGTAGTTACGCTAGGGCACGTAGATTACAGTATCTACCAAAACGAAGTTGGCATTCAGCATGTCGAAGTTCCCAGAGAATACCAAAACCAGGGAATTGGATTACAACTCCTACAAGAACTAGTCCGTGAAACTGAAACCCCATGGCCCGACATCGATCTCGGGTACATAACTCAGGATGGTATAAGACTGGTCAACGCGATGAATCGACGGTGGCGCGGTCAGTAGCCCTCAAGTTCTGGAAAAGTTGCCAAGTCCGTTTTTCAAGCCGCTGCTTGTTATCAATAGTTAAAGCTTCTACAAAATCGCGATCCATCCGACCCCATAGAACATTGCGGAATCGGGAGTAGTTCTTCAAAGCTTCTCGGACGAAATCAAAGTTAAGAGAAGAGGCCACTAGAATAGTCGCCGCTTCTTGCCATCGCGCATTTAACTCGAACGGATGGTTTGAATATTGCGACCACTGCTCCACTGACATAAATGACTCAAGGTTGGTAGAATTCCGCTCTTGCACGTTTCTATCCCCAACTGCCCCGCGCCTAAAATCCAAGTAGTGAACCATCTCGTGTTCAAATATGCTTCTGTGTAGTACCCCCAGCCAGGTTCCTAGATAGGGATTATGTATTCCTCGGTGATCCAAAATTTTCAGAAGTATCATCTGGTGATTCATGGTGGAATCTGTAAACCCGAAATGCGACCACCGAAAGAAAGGGTTATCTTTTTTAGTTAGAACTAATGTGAGATTCTTGAGCCAAGAATTGCCAACATGATTTAGAGAAAAGGACCAGCAGTCATAGGGCTGGTCAAAAACCAACTCGGGCCACCCTGGAGTTTCTCTGATCCAATCTTCAACCGCTTGGACCAAATCGTGGGCTCGTTGGATATTTTCTATGTCGTGTTCTCTATTCATCGCCGCTGGCATCCCTTTTCCGACGCTGCTGTTGCGCAATCTCGGCCGCCCGCTCGGTCAGTTCAATAACCTGACTCGTATCCACGCCTGCCAGTTCTGCAAACGCCACAGCAACCGATTCCATGTCGGCCACGACAGTGCCAGGCGGGACAGCGCCAAGGAGGATACTTCCTCGGCACTCCCAATCTGTATACAAACGACCGTCTGCATAGTAGATCAGTTGACGCCCTATTTCTTCTTCGGGCATCTGAGTGAGGCATCCAGTCAAGCAGAGGTTCTGACCAGCTACGTCATACACCACTGCATTGTGGGCCAGCTTACGGAGAAGAACGCCGTGGCGCTCAACCCAATTTTGGATAGCGTCTTGCTGATTTCTCTTGATGAAGAACTTTTCGGTCCACTTCAGAACCTTGGGATCCTCACTCTTGTCGGGAACATTCACCGGACGCCAAGTTAGTTGGCTAACCCCAATCTCTTTCGCATACTTCAAAAGCTTGTGCAAGTCCGTCGGATTATCGATTCCACCATCTAGGCCAACACAGCAAAGCCGAACGTCAATCCCCGCGTTGCGGGCTATCTCGGCTACCTTAGCTAGGTCAATATAGCCTCGTTTCCGCCTTGGTGTGTAGATATTTTTGTTGTAGGCCGGATTATAGTGGCAGACTGAAACCAGAAGACAGGTCATTCCAAGCTCATACCACATCTTCAGGGTTTCTGGCCCGACATGGCCATCATGAATCTGTATCCCATTGGTTTGCAATTCGATGAACGGGAAATCGAAGCCATTGTAGTGCGCTTCTTTGAGATAGCACGTGATATGTTCGGGATAGATAGTGGGTTCGCCCTTGCCAGTGATGATAAGCGTATCGACTTCGTTTCGATAAGCAAGCCGGTAAGCCTTTTGAAGGTTACGAACGTTGATAGGCTCAACTTTCTTGCCAACCCCGTTGAATCCAGTCATGCGAGCGATGCAGAAAGGGCATTCTGCCGAACAGACCTCGGTTCCCGCGAGTACACTCAATGTTTGAAATTTCATCACATACTCCTAAACCCAAAGTGGCTGTTTTCTACGGGCCTAGGTATATCTTTGAACGTACTCGGGCGCAATTATAAACTTGTCCTGATCATAGAATCCGATACCATCTAATTAACCGCTCTTTTCTTGGAGTCCACATGAGCATCAGATTTTCGCGGGTGTGGTCTATGCCCAATAAAGACACGCTATCTATCAAACCAATTCTTGAATTGGTGAAGCGCTATATTAAGGATGGCGATGTTGTCGTAGACCCCTTTGCACGCGATTGCACGATGGCCACACTAACTAACGATCTCGATCCGGATACCAAAGCGCAATATCATATGGACGCGGTCGAGTTCTGCGAAATGTTGGTGCAGGACAAGGTGGAGGCCGATGTCGTTATCCTGGATCCCCCCTATTCGCCTCGTCAGATGTCCGAGTGTTACAAAAAGGTCGGGATGCAGAAGGGGATGCAAGGGACACAGAACGCCAGACTCTATAAGGAGTGTAAGAACCGGCTGACCAAAATACTGAAACCCGGAGGCATAGCAATTTGCTGTGGGTGGAATTCCAACGGATTTGGCATTACTCGCAAATTCGAGATGATCGAAATTTTGCTAGTTCCCACCGGAGCGGCTCACAACGATTTCATTGTTACTGTTGAAAAGGCACCGACGCCCGAAAAAGTTGAGAAGGATGTTTTTAACTTATGAGACAAGAACCCGTTATTAAAAAGAAAACACTAAAGGCTCAGTATCGTAGTGAGCGGCCTTGGGATGTCGTAGAGATACTTCCTTCGGCACACCAAATCGAAAGAGCTTCAAAAATTGGACTGAAAAAGAAGCTAGCGGGATCGATCACTAAAGGCGGCGGAACCTTCATTGGAACCTTGGGCGAAATCGTGGTTGCTGATTTCATGGAACTTCCCTTAATCAACGATGGGAACAAATGGGAACCTCACTATGATCTGCGGCACCCGGAGTGGGGCAAAGTAGATGTTAAGTCAAAGCGCCAGAACGGCGACGCCCTCTATTCTGGGTACGACGTTTCCGTTTGGGATGCCAGTCGAGAAAGGCAGCACTGCGACTACTATTTGTTTACTCGGGTTCGTCTCCGTCTAGAGGAAGAACGCGCCGACAACTTTACTCGGTGTATCGTTTGGCTGCTGGGTATCTATCCAAAGGAAGAGTATTTCAAAACAGCGACATTCATTCCAAAAGGAAGCAAAGACCCCAAGAACGGCTATGTCTGTAGAGATGCTTGCTGGAATCTTGCTAACTATTTGTTAGAGCCGCTTCCCAACTCTTTGTTAGAGTCATTAGAAACACACGCACCGGTTACTCGGTCGGTGCCCGACGACATTTGGAATTTCGACTAAATCTCCTTGACATTAGCCGCCACAGAGATATGATGCCGCCGTTGTCAATTGAATTCCAGGAGATACCCATGAACGAGATCACACAGTTCATTACCACCCGCAAAGAAGGCCGTACGGTTCGGCACGGCGTACTCGTTGCTGCCCGAGTCGGCGATAAGGCCTTTGTAGGTTGGAGTCTGTGCCACTTGGACAAAGACCACTTCCACCGAGAAACGGCCCTGAAGATTGCTCGCGAGCGCTTGGAGTCCCTTGCACATCATCCAGAACGCGGCCACAACTTGGTAGTTCCCCAAACGGTCCAGCACCACCTCAAAACCGCGATTGAGGTTTTCGGCCACCCAAAGAGGGACGGCGACGCAGACTCCACAGAGCAGAGGGACGGAGACGCCGGTCTCCACCGAGTAAAGAAAGGGACTTGAACTTACGTGCTGCCGGTAATGTTGAGACGGCGAAATTTAGATAGTGGCAGCACAAGAAAAGGGGCCCTCGGGCCCCTTTCTCTTTTTGAAATCGGTGTGAAACTTAAACCAGCGTTGCCAGATAATTCTCTGGTCCCAATGTAGTCATCAATTGCATTTGTCGCTGAGCCCAAGTAATGTGCTCGGCTTCCCGCTTCCAAATTTTTTCAACCATCATAATAGTGGGCTTGTCGATTACATCGTCGGAATCATCGTCGGAAGAACCCTCCAAATCTTCGGCGCAGTTGATCATTTCGTCTAGGCGCGATATCCCCGCCTGCTCAACAACTTCGTCCATCGCAAACCAATGCCATACTTGAATCGATACCGGATTATTTCCCAGCGGCCAATTCTCAGGATATTGACGGGGAGAAGCTATCTCCCATTCTCCATCCTGTGTTTCCAACGGCAGCCCATTCTCGCACATCCGTTTTGCAATCAGTTCGCTGTGCCGACGCTCCACTGCTGCTTCTTCGGCGTACTTAGCAGCCAGCTTCGTCAGGCCCAAGTGGCGAGCCTTTACACTCCGTAGCAGATAGGTTTGTGCTGCTTGAAGCTCCTTGTCCAAAAGCTCCTTCAGATAAGTTTCCAATTCCTGGTTCGTCGCCTCGGTCATTTGATCTCACCCCTGTTAGCAGCGTAAAGCTGGTCCTATATTCATCCAGATCGACTCTATCCATTATACTCCCAACCCCCACAGGGTCGAACGCGTTAAAGAATACATGCTGAGCCATATTCGACATTGGTTTGCGCCATGCAGTTAATATAACCCACGGGGCGTCAGCGTCACGAAGAATTTTCAATGTTGCGTCAAAAGCGGGTTTCGGTAAATGGAATAAGACGTCGTAGCAAATGATAAGATCGTAGCTACCAACGATTGGCGCTCCCGGTGCGACAACCTCAAACTTCCCCCAGGGACATTCCTCTCTATTGCGCTTAACGATTTCGGGGGAGAGATCCACCCCCGTATATTCAATATGGGGAACTTGTTTGCGCACCGACTTCATAATGAACATATCGCCGCAGCCGAGATCGTACACACGCTTTAGTTTTCGCGTGTGAATCAGTTGCGTAATAAGCCCTACCTTGCGGATCGCGTGAGCCCCTCGACTCCCCTCCCCACTATTTCGGCCCGACTTATACCTTTTGTTCCAATAGGATACAGGGTCAAAACCCCGCAAAGATCTACGCGATTTAAATGGCATTTGGATCACTCACAAATGATCAACTAAACCATTCTGACAGACCCCACGCTCCAACGCCACCAACAATACTATAAAGAAGTACATAATCCACCTCGCCATCACCATGTCGAAGGGGGTGTCGAGATCCAATCTGCGTGACGTACATTAATGCGCCGCCAATGGCACCAAGAAGGCCCCAGTCCCAACTCGGATGCGCCTTTAACCGTTTCACCGCCTCATCGCGGCATTGCGCTTCCTTTACAGGCAGCGAACCCGAAGCGGCACTCCAAATAGCACGCCCCACGCCTACTGTACTGCCAGCAAGAAGGCCCCACATGGCTCCCTGTTGCATCGAATAACCAACTTTGAAATCCCCAGCGCGGCGTCGATCCGATTCTCTGGAGGAGGAAGCCCTTCCTACCAATCTGCCTTTACTTGTCTTGCCTTTTTGTTCGCGTCGGCGTTTTGATTGTTGTCGCTGCTTGCGGCGCTTGCTGCTCAAATCCTCACGGGCCTTTCG
>SDBV01012434.1_pt1 | contig 10910 bp, 13 predicted proteins | sample 2277081 | NCBI WGS metagenome assembly SDBV01 (sample SAMN10402039, study PRJNA504765) | marine sediment metagenome | isolation source: marine sediment core GS10_PC15, 223 cmbsf | place: Arctic Ocean: Southern Knipovich Ridge | collected 2010
AATAAATTATGAAACTTTCGGTGGAGGTTTTTCTCAATTACCAACAGAACTCGGAGGACAGCGTGGAGGAGCACAAGGAAGCAGAATGAGCGGAAGACCTATGGAGTAATGAAATGAATTTTGTGACAAAATTTATTTTAAAAATTTTAAAAGAACACAAGAAAGATGTAATTATAATTTCAGGAATTACAACTATAAGCTCCCTTTTATCTGTCGCTATACCTTATATCTATGGTAAATTGTTTGATTTAGCTATCATCCCAAACACCCAGTTAACACTGCTTTTTTCATTAATTTTTATTTGGTTAATTGTAAGTTTAATTTCTAATTACACTTCAAACAGAGAAACTTACCTTGGAGAAATTCTTGGAGCAAAAGTTTCCTGGACAGAAGAAGCAAAAGCATACGGGCATTTTTTAACTTTACCAATTGCATTTCACAGAAATAAAAAAACAGGAGAAATTTTAGATAAAATTTCAAGGGGGGCGTGGCACATAGAAGATTTAATTGTTAACATAACCAGATTATTCCCTCAATTAATTGTTTTGATAGGCGCTTCAATAATTATTTTCTTTGTCCAATGGCAACTCGCTTTAATTTTGATTTTTTCTTTTATCCTTTATGTTTCGATTACAATAAAATCCTCAAAAGAAATTGTCAAAGCTCAAGAGAAAATGCAAAAAATGGCAAGCGGACAATATGGGAAAGTTTATGATAAATTAAATAATCCTTTGCTCATAAAAAATTTCTCAATGGAAGAAATTGAAAAGAAAAATATTTTCAATCACTTTAAAAAAATCCTTCCTACTGTAGAAAATGCTGCAAGGAAATATAAGAAAGTATCTCTCTATCAAGGAGTAGTTTATCATCTCAGTTTTATTATTATTTTAAGCTATGCGATTTTTTTCTTAAGAGAAGGTAGCATTACAAACGGGCAATTTATAATGTTTTTTGGTTATATTAATTTAATTTTTAGTCCATTACATATATTAACTGAATTTTACAAATCCCTTAAGCGGGCATCTGTTGCAATAAAAAGAATTGCAAAATTTGAAGCTTTAATCCCTGAATCAATGAAACACGGGAATAGAATTTTAAAAAACGTTAAGGGAGATATAAAATTCTCTAATGTCGTGTTTGCATATAACAAGAAAAATCCTGTTTTAAACGGGATTAATCTTAAAATAAAAGGAGGGGAAAGTGTTGCACTAGTTGGACAAAGTGGAGTAGGAAAATCAACCCTTTCAGAACTAATCTCAGGATATTACAAACCATTGAAAGGAGCTATTTTTCTCGATGGAATAAATATCTCAGAGTTGAAACTACAATGGCTTAGGGAACAAATAGCAGTTGTTCCTCAAGATTTAAGCGTTCTAAATACTACCATTCTTAAAAATATAAAATATGCAAATCCAAAAGCAACATACGACGAAGTTGTAGCTGCTGCAAAAGCTGCAGGTGCCCATAGATTTATTATGAAACTCCCAAAAAAATATGATACCCTTGTGGGAGAAAGAGGAGTTAAACTTTCAATGGGCCAAAAGCAAAGGCTCACTTTAACTATGGCATTCTTGAAAAATCCTAAAATATTAATCTTAGATGAACCAACTTCTGCTCTTGATGCAGAATCTGAAAAAATAGTCCAAGAAGGAATAAAAAGATTAATTCAGAAAAGAACAACGCTCATAATTGCACATCGATTTTCTACAGTAAGACATGCAGACAAAATTGTTGTTTTAGATAAAGGAAAAATCGTGGAACAGGGAAATCACAAAGAACTTATAAAAAAGAAGGGAAAATATTATCACTTATACAATTTACAGATGGGACTACAGTAAATAAAAAATTTCAAAAAACAAGTCAATATAAAAACATTTTAAAACCAATTAAACCTATTATATAAAAGATGGTGAAGAAAAAAACTAAATCTACAAAGAAATCTAAAAAAAAGAAAGACATTGATAAAAAAGATCTTCCTACACTACAACTGAAAACAGAATCTGAAATCGCTCTGGATTTTGCTACAAAAATTTACAGAAGATTTGATAAAATAATAAAATCAGTTGTACTCTTTGGTTCTTCTATAAAACAAACTTCTACCAAGGGGTCAGACATTGACATAATTATAATACTAGACGATGTTTCAATAAAATGGGATCAAGAATTAATTGCGTGGTATAGAACAGAACTTGATAAAATACTAAGAAGAAATCCTTATCAAAAAAGTTTGCATATTAACACAATAAAATTAAGCACATGGTGGGAAGATTTGATGAGGGGCGACCCAGTAGTTATAAATATTTTGAGACACGGTGAAGCAATGATTGACCTTGCAGGATTCTTTGAACCATTAAAATATTTATTAATAACAGGAAAAATAAAATCAACTCCAGAAGCAGTTTACAATTGTTTGCAAAGAGCTCCACAACATTTCTTAAGAAGCAGAACTGCTGAATTAAATGCTATTGAAGGATTGTATTGGGCAATGGTTGATTCTGCTCACGCAGCTTTAATTTCTGCAGATGTCCCTCCAGCTTCTCCAGAACATATTCCAATTGATTTGAAAGAAACTTTTGTTAATGCAAACAAACTCCCTATGAAATATGTCTTATGGTATAGAGATTTACTATTGCTTCATAAAAAAATTGCCCACGGAGAAATCAATGATTTGAAAGGAGTAGAAATTGACCAGTGGCAAGAAAGAACAGAAAAATTCATGGTAATAATGGCTAGTTTAGTTAATCAGTATGTTAGATAATTAATATTCTTTATCTTTGGGCTTTTCTTCATAAGCAGCATTTAATGCCTTTCTCAAAGATGATTCTTCTATTGGTTTTCCTAATTTTCCTACTTCAAGCTTTTCAAACTCAGTTAAAGGAATCATTATTTTATTCAATTCCTCTACTTCTATTTTAGCTTGCTTTTGCTCATCTTCACTAAAATTATTAGCCACATTGTCTGCTTTTTCTTTAACAGACTTATATTTTCCCATTATTTTTTCATAAGTAATACCAGAATCAAAAAGCTTATTCACTTTAGGAAGGTTTTCCTTACTATAAAATTTGTAAAATAAATCAGAATATTCTCCTCTTAAATCTCTTAATGTAGAAGCCATTAATTCTTTTTGATATTTTCCCATAAAATTTTCCAAATATTCGTTCAAGGTCTGGGGATGTTTCATCATAATTCTTACAGCATCTTGAGTGTCCTCATTTATTTGAACACCAATTCCTTCTTGGAAAGACATTAATGTTTCTTCTAATGCTCCCATGTCTTTTTGCTCAATTAATTGTGGAGCCAAAGCTATTGTTCTATATCTTGCTATATCTCTCTTTTGAGTTTCTTCTACCATTTTATTTTTCTAAATCTTCATATTTATTTGAATTATTACTATCTTGTGGTCCATAATCACTTTTCTTTGGTTTAGAGCTTAAGATTGCCCCGCAGGTACTAGTTATAAATGCTCCACTTCCAATATAAGACATTAATTCATTTTTTGTTATAAGTCCCGCTGTTGCAAAACTGGCTGTAGCTAACATTCCTACTGCAAATATTTTTTCCAATTTATTTAATACCATTTTTCTTAAAATTTAGAGAACTCACATCTTTTTAAAACTTTCTACTGTTACTACTTAGAAATTAAATTACTTCTTCTCAACCTGTTCATACAAAACTTTTGTCTTTCCTGGAAGCTTAGACCTTATTTGTTTGTACAATTTTCTTACAAAAAAACTTGCTTTCTCATTCCCAACAGCAACCATAAAAAGATTACTATTTCTTTTTAGTATAGCTGATTTGCCCGCTGTTTTTCCAAACGACAATTGCATTCCTGTCTGCATCCTGTCTGCCCCAGCCCCAGTCAGCATTTTATTTTCTCTTTGAATGTGGTGAGGAAAAGGAAATATCTTAAAGAAATATTGCCCATTAAGTTCTGTATCAAGTTTCTTGTTAATATATTGTCGGCAAGCTTCAAGAGCATTTTGCCTAACTTGAACATTTTCCGTAGAAACAAGCGTCAAAACATGAGGTAATTTCCCATAGTCGTAAAGTCGTTCTTTACCCATAACAAACTTAACAATTTTTTGTTGTGGAGAAGTTTTCACATAAGATTTTCCTTTCTTCTTACTAATCCTTGTATACGCTAAAACTTTTTTCTTAGAATATGCTGAAGCCTTCCTTAAAGCCGCCATTTTATTTTTCTCCTTTTTATTGGGGCAACAAAATAGTCTCCAGAAATTCCAACTGCTTTTAAGCAGAGTATTTCTTCACTAATATCTTTACTTAAAGCTCTAAAAAATGGATAAAAGATAATTCTGTCTCCTTCAGATCTAATTTGAAAATGATAACGACAATTATTGTCTAACTCACTCATATCCATAACTTTACCAATTTTATCTGAAATATTTCTAAGCAATATAACCTGAATATTCTCCATTTTATTTTACCTCCACCTCTGTTCCAACAGCCTGCCCTGGCAATCCTTTTTCAAAAATTGCCCTAACAACTCCATTGTTTCCATGAGCAGACGAAATTTTTCCCTTGATTATTTTCCCAGCAGGAGACTTCCATTTAACATCTTTTCCCACAAGTTTCCCAGCATCTTGTCTGCTTGAAACTTCTTCCACCCTTATTAAAAAATGTCTTTCATGGATTACATGCCTTCCACGTCTGAATTGAACAATTTTTGCCTTAATCATAATAAGTATCAATAAAATTAGTTTTTAAAAGTTATCATATGAAAAATTAATCTAAATATTGAACAAGATGTATTGGATGAACATTAAAAAAAATCTTTTCGAAGTTTGACTTTCCGAAATCCATATTAGTCCAGCCCATAGCATCTTGGCAATCCTTTGCATCGTGTATAAGAAAATCAGAGATTATGGCCTCCCTATACTCCTCTGCATCTTCTTTCTCTTTAAAAAAACCATTACAAATAAAAGGGTTTGCATTTTCATTTTTCCATATAATGGCATAATGTCCTTTTGAAAAATAATCTAGTATTCCTAATTGAACTAACATCGCTGATGCAAAAGTATTTCCGCTATTAGATAACCTAACTGTTTCGTCCCAATTTATAGAAAAATTATCTCTATTAATATAAACATAATCTCTATTCTCTCTTTTACCCAACTGATCAATTTTTTTTAATTCTACTTCTAATTTTTTACTAGTTATGGGTCTCCATTTTGATTTCATTTGAATAATTTTTGCTTTCATTATAATTAATTAGGAGAAAATTAGTTTTTAAAGTTTACTTAAAAATATTTGGTTGGAACTTTCTAGATTTAAAAGTTATTACTGAAATTTATTTTCCCTTTCTACTTCCTGATTCATAATAAAAATCTCAAAAAGATTTTTCATAAATATTGGAGAATTTTTCTTAAATATCCTATAACTAGAATCAACTAAATCCTTATCTATAATATCTGCATCAACCTGACTAGCTATGGTTTGTAATGCATGTATTCCTCTTTTTAATTCTTCACTATTAAAGGATAGTTCATAATTTCTTACATTTGTTTCCCCAACAACTGCTAATAAATATTTAGAATCTAAACACAATTTATAATAATCTTTATGTGTCATATCTCTACTCATAGAATCACGATATAATTCAAATGAATTCATCATATTCAAAACATAAGTAACCAAATTGACCATTTTACTTTTCCTCCTCCTTACCATTAGCTAAATCACATCTTTGGTTATATTCTATCAAATCATTAATCAAAATAGATGCATTTTTTCTTGCATCATCAACTTTATGAACATTTAACTTTCCTTTTTTAAAATCTGCTCTTGCAGTAATAATATTTTTCAAAATTCTCAAATCTTGTGGCGACATCTTACCTTTCTTAACTAAAATTTCATCAAATTCCTCAATCATTTTAGCTTGACTCTTACTACCAAACATGGTTTTCAAAATACTGAATATATCTGCATAAAGTTGCTCAATTGTTTTTTCAGAAGTTCTCTTCTCAATTTGTTCTCTTAATTCTTTAAGTCTTTTCAAATAATCTTCTGTATCTTTAAGCAGTTTATCAACTTCTGCTCCTTTAATCTCTTTTATCTTTTCATGCTCATAACCTTTGTAAATTCCAACAATCTTCTCCAGAATATTAATATATTTTTTTTCCAACATTTTTTCTTTATCAACAAAAACTTTTTTCATTTCTGCAACAAGATGTTTTGGCGAAGGAGGAGGCAATCCATATAACATAAGCAACGCCTGACTTGGAGTTGAAATACCCCAGTAAATCTCATGGATAACAATATCAAGCAAAGCCATTTTTGCCCTTTTTACGGTTTTATCTCCCATTGACATAAACATATCAATAGCCTCGGGCGATGGTTTTAACTTACCCATTTTCAATAAAGCTTTCCATGGCATAAAAGTTCCCCTATCATAAAGAGGAATACCATCTCTAATAAAAGTAAAAATAACTGGATGAGCATCCTTCACACTCTCCCAAAAATCAGTCAAAAGATAAACCTGAGGTTCAAGCTTGTTCTTCACTCCTGCCAAAGCAGATGCTTCAGCCACATACTGATAAATAATTGACCTAAGTCTTTCTTTCAATTCAAGTCTTGGCATCCTTTTCACATCAGTATCATTAATAACTATGAAAACGTCAACGTCAGAAGTTTTTATTGCTTCTCCCCGAACAAGACTACCGCCAATAACATAACTCACAACATATTTTTCAAACTTTTGCAAGACTAAAGATTTATGAATTTCAGCAACTCTCAATGCCCCTAAAATTCCTTTATCATAAAGCGGAAAAGACATTCCTATTGCACTAGCAATATCAAATTTGCTATCAAGACAATTTTCCCAAACATCAATAGGAGTTTTAACCTGAAGCCAAATTTTCTGATTCTTGTCAGATGACTTATCTGATTTTGTCGACTGAAAATTTCCCATATGTTCCATTAACGCAATCTGTTTAACAATCTCTTCCCTTATTTTACCAACTTCCTTAAGCTTTTCCTCAGGCACAATTACATACATATGAACATATTTTTCTGTTTCTTTCGGAACTTCTTCTTCTTCAATAAACAATTTAATTGACATCGGAGGAAGAATACCAATTGCTTGGGTAAAAGGATATTTTTTCACAACAAAATTCTTCAATTTTTCAAGTGCTTTCTTAACTTTCTCCATATCTTTTTTTACTTTATCTGGAGTCTCTGAAATCTCTGGAAGTTTGTTAGAATATTTTTTATCAAGAGACATTTCAAGAATTTCTTTATCTTTGTTATCCGAAGCCATGGTGAAAAAACATACATTCAACTTATAAATCTTCCGATGATAAACTTTAAAAAGCTGAACACTATTATTTTTAATATGAAAAAAGAGGGCATGTTAACTTTAGTGAGTCTTTTATTATTTTTATCAGTTTTACCTTTTGTTATAACTTTAGATGTAGGTCTTTGTGTAAATGCAGAAGTTTCAGACATAAGTCCAAGTTCAATTAAAATTGGAGATGAATTTACTATTGGGATACATATAGAAAACTGTGGAACAACTCTCCCACAAAATGTTTCATTTGAAATATTAAGTCTTCCAGCAGATATAAGTGTTAAAGAACAACTAATAATTCAAATTCCAAAAATACAATATGCAAATAGTGAAAGATTTATTGTGTTTCATATGAAATTAGATAATGAAGCTGAATCTGGGGCTTATGTAATAAAAACAAGGTTATCTTATGGAGAAGAGATAAAAATGATAAAAGATGATGAAATATTAATAAGTGCTATTGGAGATGAAGCAGAATTAAGTGTAGCTTCTGTTAAAATTTCTCCTGTTTTACCATATAAAGGGGACACAGTTGAATTGACTTTAAGAATTGAAAATACTGGGAAGGGCACTGCAAAATCAGTGGAAATATATGCAGATCACCCATTCCAAGGATTAAAGAAATCATTTATTGGTGCACTTGATGCAAATGAAGATGGGCCAATTGTTTTAACATTTATTGCAGATAAAGTAGGAGAATTTGAAATTCCGATTATCATCTCGTATAAAGATGATTTTGGGGTTAATGAAATCCAGAAAGAGATTAATCTAACTATCTTAAGGAAAAAAATAAACTGGGGTTTAATTATATTTATAATAGCACTTATTGTATTTGCTATCTGGGGTTTTAAAAATTATGCAAAACTTAAGAGAAGTAAGAATAAAATAATACATCAACTTTTGGGTGGAGAAAAAGATGTATCTTCTAGCGAAGAAAAAGAAACTCAAGAAATTAAAACTCTTGGAAAAATAGTAAAAGTTCGTGGCCCAAAAGAGACAAATGAAGAAAAAAAGGAGAGGGCAAAAAAAGAAAGAAGAAAAGAAGAATTCAAAAAAGATATATTAAAAAAATATAAAAAATGACAAAATGCTCAACGATACTAAAGTCGGATATATTATTGCTTTAAGTTCTATAAAAAGAGGAAATAAAAAGACATTAACTTTTATTGTTTTTGTTTTGGCTCTTATTTTTATGAATCTCGTGTTTTTACCTTCGATGATTGGAGGTATGACTGGTTTGTTTAATGATTTTATGCAATATCCTTATGGAGATATTGTTGTTGAACCAAGTGGGGATAACACTTACATAAATAATGCAGACAATGTATTGCAAAAAGTACGGGCAGTTTCAGATGTGAAGGCTGCAACAAAAAGGCTGGGTGTTGGAGTCTCAATAAAATATAAACAAAAAGTGGTGGGTTCAAGCATAACTGGCGTGTTTCCCTCTGAGGAGTATGATGTTTCGAATTATCCAAATATTATAGTAGAAGGAGAGTTCTTAGGGGATTTGTCTAAAGATGAAATTATAATTGGTGCTATGCTTGTTGAAGGTTATTTTGGTTATGAAATTTATGACAATCTTGGAGGAGTAAGGCTTGGTTCTTTTGTTGATGTAACTTATAGTAATGGTGTTGTTAGAACTTACAAAGTTAAAGGGATTATGGAAGGAACTTGGGAAGGCACTGATTTAAATGCCCTAATTCACTACAAGGAACTTCAAGATGTCTTTGGTTTAAGTGGAAGCGAGGCAACAAGTGTTGTTATAAAGATTGAAAATCAAGATGATTCGGCGAAAGTAAAAGAAAAGATAATCGGCGCAGGAGTTAACGAGCCGGTTTTTACAAATCATGAAAAATCTGATGCTATTTTGAGGCAAGCTATGCAAAGTATAGATATGATAAATGTTGTGTCTAACCTTGTTAGTTTAATTGTGGGGGCGGCTTTGATTTTAATTATTATTTATATTAATGTTTTAAATAGAAAAAAAGAAATAGGTATTTTAAAAGCAGTTGGCATATCTCCTCTTTCAATAGTGATATCATATGCTTTTATCAGTATGCTTTATGTTTCACTGGGAATACTTTCAGGGTTAGTTTTGTATTTTGCACTTATGTATTATTTTACAACAAATCCTGTGACCTTTTATGAAACTATGACCATAATTCCAGAAATTCAAGGGAGCTTAATAATTGAAAGTATTTTTACAATGCTTACAATGTCAGTTATTGCAGGAATTCTTCCTGCATGGAGAGTTTCAAAAGACAGTATATTAAAAGCAATTTGGGGAAGATAAAATGGACGACAAAACTATTATTCACATTGAAAATTTAACAAGACATTACAAATCAGGAGAAGAACTAGTAAAAGCTTTGGATGGAGTTTCTTTTCAAATCAAAAAGGGAGAGTTTATTGCGATTATGGGTCCAAGTGGTAGTGGAAAAACTACAATGTTACGAATTCTTGGTTTACTTGACAAACCAACTAAAGGAATATATACAATTAATAATCTTAATGTTGTTCATTTACCTGAAGAAGAAAGAGGATATTATAGATTAACTCAATTAGGTTATGTTTTCCAAGATTATGCTTTAATGAATGAAATGAGTGCTTTGGAAAATGTATACATTTTATCTTTAATGGAAGGGAAATCAAAAAACGAATCTATTTCCATAGCTAAATCTGCATTACACAATGTTGGTTTAGGAGATAAAGGTAATCGAATTCCAGACCAACTTTCAGGAGGAGAAAAACAAAGAATTGCTATAGCACGGGCGATTGCAAAAACACCAAAAATTTTATTTGCGGATGAACCTTGTGCAAATCTGGATACACATCTTTCAGAACAAGTCTTAGAAGTTTTTAAAACATTAAATGAAAAATTTGGACAAACAATAGTAATGGTTACGCATGAAGATTGGCATACTAAATATGTTTCAAGAGTCATCAAATTAAAAGATGGAAAAATTGTTGCTGATGTAAGAAAAAAAAATAAATAACTTTAAAAAAACTAATCTTTATTGTTATATCAGGCATGACCCTAACTTAAAGGAAGGTTGAATGTCAAGGAAACCTTGGTTTCCTTACACGGTCCTATAGTCCAGCGGTTAAGACAAGTCGTTTACACCGACTAAACCGAGGTTCGACTCCTCGTGGGACCATTTTGTCGAACCGAGGAGAGGTTTGACCGAAAGTTTGCATGAGGCAAAATTATTAATTAATAACGAATGCGGGCTTGAGTTCCTCGTGGGACCATTATGCAATCTCCTTAATTTTTTTAAACTACATTAAACATAAAGTAATACGCGCAAGTAGTTTATTGGTAGAATATCTCGTTGCCAATAATACATAATAAAACTATGTATTTCCTAACAATCTTTATATACAACTGACTATTAATATTTCTATGAAAAATTTTCAAAGAGGGTTTTAAGTTTTAATTTAAACCCTGGCAGTCCTAGCCTTTTTCTAAAAAATTATCTGATTATTTATTTCTTCCAGAAATAAGCTCCAATCAATCCTAAAGCTATTAGAATAGCTCCCATCCCATTAGAAGAATTTTGAGTTAAGTTACCCACAACATTCCCAGTAATATTAGATGATAAAA
>SDBV01012435.1_pt1 | contig 10909 bp, 7 predicted proteins | sample 2277081 | NCBI WGS metagenome assembly SDBV01 (sample SAMN10402039, study PRJNA504765) | marine sediment metagenome | isolation source: marine sediment core GS10_PC15, 223 cmbsf | place: Arctic Ocean: Southern Knipovich Ridge | collected 2010
ATGGGCTATTTACTGGCTTTGTATTCAATATTTTTAGGGCATAGGCTGTTATGGGCATAATCCTCTTTCTTTTCAGGTGGTTATGGGATATTATGGTTCATAACTAGGAAAGTCGGGCTAGGGTATATTTCGCTACGAAGCCCCTATCATGCAGTCTCTTGCGCACGGTAAACTCGGCATCTTGAACTTCGGCGACTCGCTTGAATGTGCACACCAGGCCGTGAATTGCTTCGGTAGAGCGCACCGGCATGTAATTAACTACGAGACTCTCCTTCTCAAGCACATTGAGAATTTTTTGCCCTTTACTCAAAACTTGATTCCCCACTTTGCTCTGGAATAATTCATTGACCTTCTTCCCTTGTAGATCTTTCGATCCCAACCGCTTTTGTGCTGGAGGATTGTCCAAAATGACTTGACCTCTTTCATCGGTTAGTAAGAGTCCCTCGCTAAAATTGTTAACCACTGCATTGAGCTGGGAGACACGGCGGATGCTTTCGCTCTGAACTTGACAAATTTCAAGTGCATTTTTAATGGCGGTTCTGATCATGTCCATGCCTTTATAAAGTAGAATGCCTTTGACCCCAATTTTTTCGGCTGCCTCGACTGTATAACTACCGCCTATGACCATTTTGTATCCCTTTTCTTTCAATATTTTGCAAGCATTCTCATATTCTTTGGACTTATCACAGTATAGTGCATAAAGTGAAACATTCATCACCTCAGAGAGTAAAGGTAAATCAAATTCTCTATCGTCACGCGAAAGGCATATTGCTATGTGGTTATCTATTCTCTGAGCCTCTTGGATTGCCCTAACCAGGTCAGGGAAGGTTGGTCGGAACGATATTATTGGAATTTTCAACTGCCCTGCGTACATACGTCTAGTCGATGGACCGGCCAAAACAATTTGGGCCACGCCTTCGATTTCTCGCAAAAGGGGCAAAGCCTCTTCCATGAGACTAAATATGAACAAGAAATCGGCTAGGCCCTGGAAGTCTCTTGCGGCTTTCTTTGCAAGGGTAATAAGAGGCTTGTATCCGACAAAACAAAGTTTAGGTTTCATGGTATTCCTCCAACTTAATTATTTCATTATTGCAATGTTTTTTTCATTATTGCAATATATTTTTTCTACTCCAGTTTGCCCATCAAGTAATCATCTGGGCATCTATTCGATTTTACGTAGTTTACTAGTTAGAAAGCAATACAGTGGATCTTAGGCATACAATTTGCATAATATTACTTATGCCCTGATCGATATCTCAAGGTTGCCCGTGTGTCACGACGGTCAGGACCAACCTCAAGGTAGTCCGTAGGATAGGTGTCAGTTTTATGAACATCACCGATGTCATCGCATTCAATCTTACAATCCCTTATCCCGGCGAGGTGAGACCAGCCTGGCAACCGGGGTTAGTCACAACCTCCTATGATTTTACCCTGGTACGCATTGTCACTGACGAGGGGATCATAGGCATTGGCGGCACCAGCGGGCACCTTGCTGGTATCATCCGAGATCAGATCAAGCCTTACCTGGTGGACGAAGATCCCTTTTTAACTGAGCGTCTGGCCCGAATCTACCGGAACGCGGGAAGCGGTATTTGGTGCATTGATATGGCACTGTGGGACATCATTGGCAAAGCGGCAGGGCTTCCACTTTACAAACTTTGGGGCAGTTACTGCAACAAGGTCCAGGCTTACGCAAGCCCGGTAGAAATGGGCACTCCTGAGAATCGAGCAGAACTTGCCACGCACTACCAAGAACTGGGCTTTGGGGCCATGAAATTGAGGCTGCACAATGATAAAATAGAGGACGATCTCGCCATTCTAGACGCATGCCAGTTGGCTACGAAAGGGCAAATGACCTTTATGGTGGATGCAAATCAGGCCACGAGTTTGCCATCACCAAAACCTGGAGTCACCTGGGATTTCCAGAGAGCCATGCGAATGGCCAGAGAACTTGAGGCCCGTAAGGTACTTTGGCTAGAGGAGCCACTTTCTCGATATGATTTCGAAAATCTCATCAGACTTAGGGAAGCGACTGAAATAAAGATCGCTGGCGGTGAAAAGAACCAAGGACTCCATGAATTTAGATGGCTGATAGAACGTGGCGTCTATGACATTATACAGCCTGACTGCGCTATGTCGGAAGGAGTGTCTCAACTCAGAAAGGTAGCTGCCATGGCTGAGATGTATCACAAACAATTCGTAGTCCACCACAGCATGAGTGGGATTGGTTTAGCCGCCGCGCTGCACCTGACCTGTACGGTGCCAGGCACTTCTTGGTTAGAAATAATGTACGAGCCGGGAACCAGAACAATAGAGGCATACCAGAGGCTCGGCGGCATTCTTGAGTCGAAAATATGGATTGATGAGAACGGCTTTGTTGCGGCGCCTGATGAACCAGGGCTCGGTGTTACTTTGAACGAGAAGAAGATTGATAAATATACGATTTAATTTAAGTTTTTATCAAATTTTTTCAAAAGAAGAAGCTTAAGAGCTACAACAGGATCGGAAAACTATGAAAATCAAGAATAGGCGAAGGCTGCTTTCCGCAGGTGATGTCAAAGCCCGTAGACCTATTTTGGAAATTATCGAATCAACCTTGCAGCGCATGGATATTTACCACATTGTTAAAAAATCATTAATAAAAGATAACAATATACTACGGTTAGGAACCTACCAATGGGATCTCTCAAAAAAGCGCAATGTCTATGTAGTGGGAGCCGGTAAGGCAGCGAATGCCATGGCAAAAGGCGTTGAGGAAATCCTTGAAGACAGTATTCGGGAGGGTATTGTCATTGTAAAACAGTTGGGGCCAGAGGATAAGCTCAGCAAGATCGAACTGGTTGAAGGTGGACACCCTTTGCCAGATAAAGAAGGCTTCTTGGCGACTGAACGCATTTTGCGTATGGTTGAGCAGGCAACCCCTGATGATTTGTTCATTGGCCTTATCAGTGGAGGTAGCTCTGCATTGATGAGTTGCCCGATTTCTGGAATAACTCTGGAGGATGAAATTGCATTGACCAGTGAACTTTTGAGATGCGGCGCCCGAATTATAGAGATCAATGCGGTACGTCGTCACATTTCTGCGGTTAATGGCGGTCAGTTAGCACAAGCAATACAAGAGAAAGGGGCTGAGATGATCAACCTGATTATCTCAGATAGCGTTGGCAGTGCACCTACAACTGATCCGCTGAACAGGGTTAAGTTTTTTGGAACCCCAGTGGCACCGGATGCCACAACGCTCCAGGACGCTCGCGATGTGTTAAAGAAATTTGATCTTTACTCACGGATTCCCCGCTCGATTACTAACTTTTTTAACAATGCGGGCTCTATAAAAGAAACCCCTAAGGAGCTTGGTGAACGTATTCATCACTTTGTTTTACAGAGACCAGCGGATGCCTGCGAGGCAGCCAGGCGCGCTGCGGGGGAGATGGACCTTGACGAACTAATTCTGACCACGGTTCTTGAAGGTGAAAGTCGTGAGGCCGGCATATTTTTGGCTTGTGTGGCAAAGGAGATCGCTTTGAACCACCGCCCCATAGCCCCGCCCTGTGTACTAATCGCTGGAGGGGAAACTACTACCAAAACGGATGAAGACTCTGGGTTGGGAGGGCCTTCTCAGGAACTTGCACTGAGTTTTGCTCTGGAAATAGCTAATCGTAAGGGGATTTGTATTGCAGCTATAGATACCGATGGCACTGATGGTCCTACTGAGATTGCGGGTGGAATCGCCGATGGCACAACAGTGGAGCGGGCTCGGCAAAAAGGAATTGATGGATATAATCGGTTACGGGCGCATGACAGTTTCCATGTTTTCACAGTTCTCGGCGACGAAATAGTAACCGGTAACACGGGTACAAATTTATGTGATCTGAATGTCGCCTACATTTCGTGACATCTTGATTGAACGTCAAGCAGGGCGTTAGGAGTAGATCTAATGCAAGGTCCCACAATTAGTTCAATAAGGGCACGCGAGATACTTGACAGCAAAGGGATACCAATGCTCGAAGTCGACGTATTGGCAAGTGATGGTTCAATGGGAAGAGGTTCTTCTCCATGTGGCGTCTCCATTGGGCGGCATGAGGCAGTTGTCTTACGTGACGGTAACAACCGTTTCGGAGGCCTAGGTGTCCGTAAGGCAATAAAAAATGTGAATGAAATCATATTTCCTGCCATTCGAGGTAAGAATATTCGTGAGCAGGATGCAATTGATTCAATCATGATCAAATTAGATGGTACTAAAGACAAGTCCCGTTTAGGGGCAAATGCCATATACAGTATCTCTATTGCAGTGGCACGTGCGGCCGCAAGCTCCCTTGGACTTCCACTATACAAATACCTAGCGGATTCTAAACATTATACGTTGCCAACACCAGTTTTTAACATGATTAATGGTGGGATTTATGGAAATAGAAAAGTTGAAATACAGGAATTCCTGCTAATCCCCACAGCTGTGGGAACATTTTCTGAGGCCTTGAGGATGAGTGTCGAAGTCTTTTACCAGCTGGAAAGGACCATAGTAAAGCGATTTGGTCAGAAGCATGTCCAGCTTGGCCACTCGGCAGGATACGCGGCACCGGTCAATGAACCAGCCGAGATTCTTCAAACCTTGTTAGATGCCGTCTCAGCCACTGGGTATACGGATAAGTTCAAGATTGGATTGGATTGTGCGGCGAGCCACTTCTACGATCGACAAACTGGATGCTACCTGTTCAGAGGAAAAAAGACGAGTCGGGATGAAATCGTTGAGTTTCTCGCGGAACTGGCCAACTCATACCCACTCTGCCTCATTGAAGATCCGCTCAATGAAGATGACTTTGAGGGCCATGCGTCCATCACCAAGCGGCTGGATATCCTTATTTCGGGTGACGATTTGTTCGTGACAAATATCGACCGTCTCAAAAAGGGTGTATCATTGGGAGCAGCGAACGCAATAGTTATAAAACCGAATATGGTTGGAACCATTAGCGAGGCTCTGGAAACTGCCATTTACGCACGAGAGCACAATTATTGCCTGGTGCCCGGAGGGCGGGCTGGTGGAACTGTGGATGATCCAATACCTGACATTGCCGTAGCCGTTGGGGCGCCCCTTGTTAAGTTTGGCGCGCCGCGAGCAGGTGAAAAAGTAAATAAGTATAACAGACTTGTTCAGATCGAGGACGAGATTGGAAAGGCTGCCCAGTTTTCCTGTTTCGAGGATATAATGACAAAATCGGGGGAGAATTAATGCCGAAAAAAGTCTTTGAGGGAGGCCAACTGAGGTTATTAAACCATGAGGACCTGGAAAAGATCCACGCTGCTGCCCTCCAGATCTTGGAAGAAGTTGGTATCAAGGTATCCCTTGGCGTGGCGCTCGATATTTACAAGCAGGGCGGAGCCAAAATTGGCCTAGATGAGCAGACGGTAAGACTTCCGTTCAAGATGATTGAAAGGGCATTGGCAGATGCCCCTTCCGAAATCTCACTCTGTGGACGCGAAGAATCTAATGATCTGCTTTTGGCCAAAAAGTTTGTTTATGCGGGAACAGGCGGGGCAGAATTGAATGTCCTCGATTTAGAAACAAAAAGGTTGAGAAAAAGTACGATAAGAGATGTGGCTGAGTTGGCTAAGTTGGTCGATGCTCTGGATAACATCGATTTCTACATCCGCCCTGTTGTTGCCCAAGATATTCCTCATGAAAAGCTAGATATTAATAAATATTATGCTTCGCTCGCAAATACCACAAAACACGTAATGGGAAATGTCTACTATCGCCATAAAGTCGCAGATGTCGTCGAAATGGCATCTATCATCGTTGGGAGCAAGAAAGAGCTGAAAGACCGGCCGGTCATCTCATTTATCACCTCATGGATGGTTAGTCCATTAACAATAAATCCAGAGGTGACAGAAATTCTAATAGAAATAGTAAAACATGAGATGCCTGTTGCTCTTTCCAACGTTCCGATAATGGGATTGACTTCACCAGTGACTATGGCGGGCAATTTGGTCCTCACACACGCCGAACAACTATCAGGAATTGTGCTCGCACAGCTAGTGAATCCCGGTTCGCCTGTTATATATGGAGGATGCCCCGGGGTTGCTGATATGAAAGACGCATCTTTTTGCCCAGGGAGTATCGAAAGACAGATACTTAATGCAGCCATTTCGCAAATGTCGCAATATATAGAAATTCCTAATTATAATATTGGAGGTATAACTGATTCCAAGCTGCCGGATATACAGGCTGGATATGAGAAAGCTTTCGGCATATGCATGACAGCCCTGGCAGGATCTAATTATATCCACCACGCTGCAGGTAGAATAAGAGATGGAGTAGCTTATGAGCAGTATGTAATCGACAACGAAATTATCGGTATGGCAAAAAGAGCTCTAAAAGGTATCCGTATCAATGATGAAACATTGGCTATACAAGAAATAAAAGATGTAGGTGCTGGCGGCACATTCATTGATAAAGAGCATACTCTTAAGCTTTTTAGAGACGAATTCTTTTTCCCATCAATTTCAGACAGGAGTGATCGAACAGCCTGGGAGAAGTTGGGGTCTTTGAACGGGAGAGAAAGGGCACGAATTGAGGCGATAAGAATATTAAAAGACCACAAACCCCTAAGAATACCTAAAGCCCTGGACGCAAAAATAAGAAGAAACTTTGAAATATTGTATGAATGGTCATAGGTTATGGCTTTTACCTGATTTACAGTTTCGGGATTCAAAAGGAACTGATAGTGAAGGAATCAGTAGCCATATCATAATTAAAGCTGAGCGTTTTGAAATAAGATCGAATTATGGTGTGGTTCTTCGTAGAGTTATTGTTCAAAAAACGGGAGACCATTAACTAATCAGCCATGTATGGTGTCTCATAACGGAGGGGAGATGATAGATCCTATAGAAGCTTGCTCTTAGGATGTGAAGAAAACATTTAAAAAGGAGGGACTCCAATGAAAAGATTATCAAAGAGTATTTTGTAGGGAGGCTGCCGACATGCTCCTGGTTTTTGTGATCGGGTTTTTATTTACCTGCCAAGCGATGTCGCAGCAGAAGGAAGGGCCAGTGTCATGATATCGAATCAACTTACAACTGAAAATGAGTCCAATGCATCAATTGTTGCGCAATTTATACTCAACACCCAGTTCCACAGGCTGCCTGACACAGCGGTCCAAATGGCAAAAAGATGCTTTCTGGACTTTCTGGGTGTTGCTTTAGGCAGCAACGAGACCCCGGCGGTGGAAAGCGGCTTCGGGCTTCTGCAGGCTTTGGGAGAGTCGGAGGATGCCACCATTATCGGCTGCAATCGAAGCGCGCCGGTCCTCGGTGCCGTTTGGGCCAATTCCATGCTAGGCAGTGCCTTGGATTTCGAGGATGGATATTACCCATCGGTGGGTCATCCCGCATCGGTTGTTTTTCCGGTAACCCTGGCGATTGCCGAACGGGAAGCCAAAACCACGCACGAATTTCTCGCTGCCAGTATCATTGGATATGAAGTCTGCGCCCGCTCCGGAATGTTAATGACAAGGACGTACAGGGAGAAGCCCCGCGGTTCCGGTGGCTCCAGCGTTTACGGCGCCGCTGCTGCTGCTGCCCGGCTTTTGAGACTTGACAAGAAAGAAATTGAGATGGCGTTAGGCATTGCAGGCGCATACATGACTGCTGTTCCCGTTTTGAAGAGCCATGCCCATGAAGCCATGGTTAAGGGCGGCATTCCATGGGGGGCGGTTGTGGGAACTGCAGCAGCTTTTCTGGCCCAGCGAGGGTTTACGGGGCCGCCGGCAACGTTACAGGATCCTTTCGATTCGGAATATGACGAGAATGCCCAGACGGTCCTCAAATCCCTTGGACATGAATATGAGATACTAAACGTTTACTTTAAACGTTATCCATCCTGTCGCTGGACCCATGCTGCCCTGGATGCAACAGCAAGCATATTGTATGAACACGATGTCGATGTAAAACGCATAGCGTCAATCCGAGTTGAAACATTTAAAGAAGCGATTACGCTCGATATGCGCCGTCCGTCCAGTCTCGAAGGGATGCAATTTAGTATCCCCTTTACGATTGCCCTTTTACTGTGTGAAGGCAAATTTGGTGTCAAGCAGATGTCGCTGGAGTATTTACAGAATCCGTCCATACAGGCAATTGCGGACAGGGTCCAACTAAACGTAGATCCTGCCCTGGACCAACTGTTTCCCAAACATCGACCGGCTAGAGTAACCATCATCACCGATCAAGGACGTTCCTTGACCAGCGAAATCATTGAAGTTCACGGCGAACCCGGAAGTGATTTTGCTATTGAGGGAGTTAAGGATAAATTCTTTCGCATTGCATCCGACCGATTGGGAAATACGCATGCGAATAAAATCTATGAAATGGCCTATACCCTGGAAAATCTTTCTTCTCTTGAACCCCTAATGAAACTATTGAAAGGTTAACAACCAGAAAGAAAGGAGGACGTGTGATGAAAAAGAAGACAAGGTTATTATCAACAAAATTGGGCGTGGCCCTGGTGGTGATTGTAACGCTAGCATTTTCGTTTAATCAGGCCCTGGCCGCCGAAGCCCAGGTGTTGCGCATGGCCTGCAAATATGGCGATGCCAAAAGCTTAGATGCGCACAGGGCCACTGGATCCCAGGACCGGGTGGTTGCGGCGCTGCTGTTCAACGCTCTTGTGCGGTATAAACCGGGCAACCTGTCGGTGGATGCCATCATACCGGATTTGGCCACCGAAATCCCGTCTCCCAAGGTGCTCGCCGATGGCCGCCAGCAATGGATTCTCAAGCTCAAACAGGGGGTGATGACCAATCCCTACGAGGGAAACCCAGGATACGAGCTCACATCCGAGGACGTGGTGTATTCGCTGGAGAGAGCGGCAGATCCCAAACGATCATCCTTTTCTGTTGACTACAGTGGAATGGCCTTTGAGGCTCTGGACAAATACACGGTGCAGGTTACAGTGGATAAGCCGCTTTCCGCCTTTCTATTCCTGCCGAAATTAGCCAATCGCGGTGGCGGATTGATCGTAGCAAAAAAAGCTCTGGAGGAAAAGGGCGATGAATGGTTTAAGATCCATCCGGTGGGAACCGGTCCCTTTATCTTCCAGAAATACATACCCAGAGAGAAAGTCATCGTGGTCAGAAACCCAAACTACTTCAGAGGTGCTCCCAAGCTTGCCGGCGTTGAGTGGTATTATATGCCCATCGTAAGCAGCCGCGAGATGGCCCTCCAAAAGGGAGAGCTGGATGTGATCGAGGGTCCGAAAGAGCAGGTTTGGGCTGAGAAAATGATGAAGATTCCCGGCGTTGTGGTAGATTGGATAAACAGCTCCGAAACTATCATCGCTCATTTCAACATGACGGTGAAACCGTTAAATCTGCTCAAGGTCAGACAGGCGATTGCCTATGCCATGAATCGCAAAGAATTTGTGGCGGTGTATGGTGAGAAGAATTCTACACCAATTTACTCCTGCGTGCCGGTGGGGCGCATGATTGCCGGACTTACCAGTGAAGAAGTGGCCAAGGAAGATTTGTTGTATGAATACGACCTGTCCAAGGCCAAAAAGCTGCTGGCAGAAGCAGGCTATCCGAATGGTTTTTCGCTGGACGTATTCACCTCGGAAAGTAAAACCTACAAAAGAGCCTATGAATTAATGCAAGCTCAACTGAGGAGAATTGGTATTGACCTGAAGCTTTCTGTGGTGGATCATTCCGCCTTTCATGCCAGGATCCGGCAGAACTTGAACCCCATCGTCTTTTACGCCTCCATGCGACCCAATCCCGATGTCTTTCTCACCCAGTTTTATTATTCGGACTCGATCGTGGTTACGGGTAAAAAAGCCATTACCAACTTTTCTCATATCGGCGAAGTGGATGCCGACGGGGATGGAAAAATCGACAGTATCGACAATTTGATTGTCAAAGCGCGCCTGGAGTCGAATCCCAACAAACAGGTGGCGCTCTGGAAAGAGGCCCAGTTGGAGCTTTTGCGAAAGTTGGCCTCGTATCCGCTTATCACCGTAGGATACATCTTTGCCAGAAATCCGAAGGTGGATTGGGGCTTTGAGTTGGTAATGATTACGGACGGGCCGAAACCCACCGAGATTACCAAAATTGCAAAGTAGACATACAAATCTCATGAAACAGGAGACACAAATAGTGTCTCCTGTTTCATCCGGAAAAAAAGCGAAGAGATGACTCAGTTTTTCCTTGCGTGGTAGGACGCATAATCCGTCATGAAAAAGGGACTGGCTTTATGTTATGGAATGTTGAGATTGCCTATGGAATCTGCTAATATATGGAAATTGACATATTCGTTAGTGTGAGGAAAATAGAATGGTTAAATACGCCATTAGAAGGATTTTAATCTCAATCCCTGTTTTGTTGACGGTGGTGACACTGATATTTTTCCTTGTCCGCAGCATGCCCGGGGGGCCGGCCGTGTCCATCCTGGGCGATTATGCGTCCAAGGAAGCAGTTGAGGCATTGGAAAAGGAAATGGGACTGGACATTCCCATCTGGCAGCAATATCTGGTCTTCCTGAAAAGCCTTTCGCGAGGCGATTTAGGAAAGTCGTTGATCACCGGCATGCCGATCACACCTCAGGTAGCCCGTGTTTTGCCCTACTCGCTGGAGCTTACCATCAGCTCTACCATGTTTGGGGTGTTTTTTGGCATACCTCTGGGGGTGTTCACCGCCTTGAGAAGAAACCGGATGTTCGACTACATAGGACGCACCTTTTCCCTGGCTGGCATATCGTTGCCGTCCTTTTTTTTGGGCATCCTTATGATGCTGATCTTCTCCATAAAGCTGGATTTGTTTCCCGTGGTGGGAGGTGGCGATATCCGGGATCTTGCCGATTCGCTTCACCATCTTTATCTTCCAGGCTTAACACTCGGGCTAATGATGACCGCCTACATTACCCGGAC
>SDBV01012436.1_pt1 | contig 10908 bp, 17 predicted proteins | sample 2277081 | NCBI WGS metagenome assembly SDBV01 (sample SAMN10402039, study PRJNA504765) | marine sediment metagenome | isolation source: marine sediment core GS10_PC15, 223 cmbsf | place: Arctic Ocean: Southern Knipovich Ridge | collected 2010
TGGTGGTGGCTCCTTTCACCAGGGTCATTTTCTACCCCGATCCTAACACGCGATCGGGGTCCCTGGGAGCCGCCACCTTTTTCTTGGTGCCTGCCAAGTTCCAACTACGGATGGGACATCTTCGTGGCTCGCCACTGCCAATGATTGGCCCATGTACTCCAAGTACCACTCCCCGCGATCGGTACCGCTCGACGGTGAGGGGCGCGGGCCCCCCGCAGCCGAGGCACCACACGCTCAAGAGCAGCAGGTTGGTGGACAACGAAATTCGGTGGCCGTTCAGGAACCACCTGGTCAGAAGTCGCATCGGATATCGATCCCTCCTCAACGTTGCCGTGTAGCACTGTGCGACCGGTTGTGTTTCCAAATAGGCAGCCGCTTCAACCATACCGCTAGACCTCTGCTTGGGATATCAAGGAGGCTCTTGCTCGTTCTGGAAAGAGGTCGGGGAGAAGTGGGGGGAGCGGCCCTCTGCAATGAAGAAGCGAGCCAACCTATCCGGCTGTCTCACTTGAAGTTGCCCCGCTAGGGCTCGACCCTGAATAGTCTTCTCTCAGATCAGACGAGTCAGGTTTGAGGCCTGCTAGAGCAACCATAGACGAGTCAACCAGTTAGGTGGGCTCGCTCTCATAGTTCTGGGATCACTCCCCCGAACTTCTCCCCGGACTTTGCCTGGCCTGTAACCTTTCGCCCGTTCACTGCATCTGTGTTGTTGAGGTAACGCTTCGTGACAGTCTCCCCTCACCGGCGGAGCAATCGAACCGGTGGATCATGAGGGTGAATCGTCTAGCAACACGTCTGACTCTGGATCAGAAGAGTCCAGGTTCGAGCCCTGGCGGGGCAACTATACGCGAGTCAACCAGTTAGGTTGGCTCGCTTTCGTGTTTCAGGGGGCCACTCCCCCATGTTGGCGTCCGGACTTTTCCAACCCAGATTTTTTCCCCGTCTGACATCTTATGCCCCCCAGAAGGGTCTGGTGGAGATGGAGTTCCTGTCACCATTTACCTAGTCGTGAGTTGCCAGTGTTGCGCGAACGACCCCGGAGTGACAATAGTGTAACCGTGGCACTCATCTTCGTGGCCGGGATTCACGGCGCTGGCAAGAGCGAGCTGTGTGGAGCGATGAGTCCGCTCCTTCGCGCAAGTCACTTCTCAGCCGGCCAGTTGATAGCGTCCGCTCGCGGAGCGGCAATGCAGGTGGGACTGACAGTCGAGGATGTTAATGAGAATCAGAGACTTCTGCTCCACAAGCTGAGTGATCTCACCGACAATAATCCGCGGATTCTGCTTGACGGTCACTTCTCCCTACTGACATCGCAAGGAGGTGTGGAGCTGGTCCCTTGGCCAGTGTTTGAGGCACTTAGTCCGGTGGCCATCTTTATTGTTGACACCCCTGTCAAATTGGCTGAGAACCGGCTGACAGCGCGCCACGGGTCTGCGCCACGTCTGGACATTTTGCTTAAGCTGAGGAAGGCCGAGTTGGCGCACGGTGCTTTCGTCGCCGAAGAACTCGGTGTGCCCTTGAGAACCGTCAGAGAAGATGAGAGTCTCACTGACCTCGTTGACATGCTGAACGATCTCTGGTAACTGGACTCGCTCTTAGAATGGTGTCGACGCAATGAGAACCACTGTTCTGATGTCTATCAAGCCAGCTTACGCCGACGCGATTCTTCTGTGGCGCAAGAGGTATGAGTTTCGACGCACCGTGTTTCGGAGCCCTCCGGTTCGTCGTGTCCTTATCTATGCATCGAATCCAGTCCAGAGGGTTGTTGGAGAATTCGCGGTCGTCGGTGTTCTGCGAATGGAGCTCGATGCGCTTTGGCTCCTAACAATGGATGGTGCTGGGTTAGACCGTGAATCATTCGATGCCTACTTCGCCGGCAGGAATCAAGGAAACGCAATCGAAGTTGGCCGTGTCATCCGGTATCAGCCTCCATTTCGGCTGCGAGATCTGGGGGTTCAGCGTCCACCGCAGTCATTCTCTTACGTGGCTGTCTAGAATTACCTCGGTGTAGGGGGCCCTGTGTTATCAAGAGCGAGTCGATTCTCCTCCGATTCTGGATCATTGCGAAGTAGACACGCTGCACCATGTCCTCGCGAGAGTCGATCTGCGAGCAACACGCATCCCTTGAACGCAACTGTCAGTATCACCGCCTCACATCATGAATCGACTACCAGCCGAGCTGACCACGCCGCACATTCGGCATTGTTGCGGCCTCGACTTGTCATGAGACCTTATGGGCGCGTGGACTACGGGATGGTCCGCCGTTTGCTGAAGATCCTGCCCACACTTTACCCGGGAGGCTCTACCTGGCTTGATTTGCGCCTAGACGAAGCCGCTTCGGGTGCGGCGCGGTGTACCCTTGCTTTGGCTGAAGGACGGCTCGCCGCCATTGCCATCGAGAAGGACAAGGGTATAAGGCGCGTCAAGCTTTCCACGTTCTATGTCACAAGGAACTGGCGTCGGCTAGGAATCGGTCGAGTTCTCTTGAAGGAAGTGGTAGAGCGCTGGGCACATCGGGAGATCGAACACGGGTACGTAACTGTGCGAGATAGCCGTTCATCGGGACTGGCACCGCTTCTACACAGCTACGGTTTCAGCTGCGCATCCACAGAAAAAGGAAGGTACGGCATTGACTGCAACGAATTGGTCTTCGTTTGGTCTCCAGGCGCGTGGTCGCTGACCAAAACCGGATGTGTCAGCAAATCCGATTTGTGCTCGCGGAGTCCAGGGGCCCATGAGCTTGAGCCAGCTTCACTGAATACCCTCTGCAGCGCCTCATTACTTCTAGACCTTCAGCCAAGGATGGGGAATGGGGTTCTTCGGCGTACTAAAGGCTGATGGTAGCCTTGTCGATTTTGAGGTGGTGCATTGCCACCTGAATCTGTGGTCCTTGGGCGGTATGCTGGGGCACCGCAACTTCTTCTTCGACGTTGGTCTGCGCGTCATTGTTCGGGGTGATCAGCCCCTAACCGAGTTTGACTTGGCTCTGCCATTTGGCACTGCTGACGACGCCGTCACCGACCTGTCACCTGATCTTGAGAAGCAAGCTGTCCTACAGATGGTCTTTGGTAGACCTGTCGACACCGATCACGCAGGCAACGCGTTCCGTATCAATTACACCCATCGAGGTGAGGCTCCAGGTAAATTTGTACCTGTTATCGCGGTGCCGTCTAGTTCCGCTGAACGTGTGGCGACAAGATCCGGTAAGGACTTCTCGCTCTGGAGTCTCAAACCCGATTTAGCGATTCCGAGCGGTAGCGAGGGATATTTCCGGATGCGTTTCCACGTGCTTGACATCGGTCGTATGTGGAGATGGAAGCGCTTCTTGTGGTTTGGGAAGAACGGCGCAGTTGTGGATTTCCGTGTTGCCGACATCCGTGATGCCTTCGATGTGCCGGATGCCCACAGTCTGCTCCAGCGAATGGTCCGGATCAGCGAGCTTTATGCATTTGTCATCGCACCGGCGATGTTCCAACAGCAGGCTGTATCACCGCCATTCTATAACCTCCGACTGTTCGAAGGGAGAGCGTGGGAAGAGTATCTTGGTGCTGCGGCATACTACAGACGCTCGACGAAGCTAGTGATCTATCAGTGGCGCAGACAGGATATCGAGCCAGCCCGGCCGTTTCGCGCCTTCCTAGATCTCAACCGAGAGTTTGGAGTCCTAACGTCGGCAAATCATGCGATCGGCGTCACAGCATTTGTCGCCGCATTAGTGATTCTGATAGTTGTGGTCACTGGACCACCCGAGATCCCGGATGTCGCGGGTGTCATCAAGGCTTTGTTAGCCGCAGTAGTTGCAGTGGGTCTTCTGAAAGTCCTCAGTCTCTTAAAGATGATTCGGTCAGCCATCGATTGGCTTAGAAACGCCTTCTTGAGGCTTGAGAAAGCGACGATGCGTGCCCGGCGGTTCTTTCCTTGATTACGGTTGCCTGGCACTGGGGCCGCCAAGATCGCCGCCAGGGCCTCCACCGTAACGCCGCTCTCTCCGCGTTCCAGCCTCCCCACATAGGTACGGTGCACCCTGGCCTTGTGCGGCGGCTTCTGTGCTGAGATGATTCAAATCGTCGCCACTCTTCCGTCCGCAGATGCTACGAGACGTTGCCTACTCGGAACAACTCATCGCTGCCGCGCAGGCTTTCAGCTAGCGTCGGCGAGGGACCCCCTAAATGTCGCGACGACGCGTTTTCCGAACCAAGGACGGCTACGATCCGAAGGACCTTCTGCGGTATGCCGAGGATCACCTGGCATCCGCACAAGTTCTCTTCAGGGCCGGCTTCCGTTGCTACGACTCAGCCGGCTCCCTGAGTCACTTGGGACTCGAGCTAATCCTTAAGTGCCTGCTCCTTCGGCAGACCGGGGAGTTCCCGGATGAGCACGATCTCACGACACTTTTCAGACAACTTGCCCATGCCGGTGTGAAGGTCGCGCTATCGACCGAGCAACAATCCGCCATTGAGAAGCTCAATTCCTTCGCCACTATCAGGTATCCGGACCCGCAGAACCCAGTTCAGATCGGCACTGGCGATTGGGATATCGTGTTTGAAATGTACAAGTCTCTCTTCGCTCAGCTGCCCGACGAGCTAAAGAAGAGACCCGCTGGTGACGAGCGCGTGACAAAAGGGGGTAGGGTGCTGATGGTCAAGGAGCTGACACCTGACGACCATGACGGCGCTCAAGCCGCCAGAGATTCCTGAGAACTGATCCCCGCTTGCGGATACTAGCCGCGTTCGGCCGTCTTCCCGCCTCGTGAGCCGCGTTGCGTAGGCTCCCGCTCTTCGAGCACTCTCAATATCACCTGCCTTGCCCAGGTCGAAGCGTCGAGGTGATCGGCGGCTGCGATGCGTAGAAGGCGCTCGCGGTCTTCCGGGGTCAGCCTGATTTGGAGGAATTCAGTCTTGGCCATCGCTCCGCCGGTCCGTCCAGGTCGTCTCACATCGTGGCACGGGACGAACATAAGGCTGCTCCGGGTTGCGCGCCGTCTCACATTGTCACACATTGTGAAATTCACTCGGCTCACTCTCCGTGGAGCCGGCCCTGGTCAAGAACTTGGCAAACCACAAACGGGGGCACCATGGATTTCAGACATGCTCTGTTGGCCTTGGGGATTCTCGGCACAGGATGCACCACTCTCGGCAAGGCCCTCGCCAACCAGCCCGTCCCCGGCTACGGCGTCAGTCCAGGGCTTGCGAGCGAAATGGGCTGCGATCTTGAGGAGATCAAAGAACAAGGGGACCAGTACCGCAAGGAATCTTTCGACTCCGGTGGCCCTGGCTACGTCGTGCCTTCTGTAGGTGACACCGGGTGCGATGTGCTCGCGAAGCTTGGGCGGCCTGACGACTTCGACACGATTACCACCGAGGTAGGCGGTGCAATGAACTGGTGGTACAATACGGGGTCAACGCAGACACGGGACTTCAAGACACATCTGGTCACCCTTGGAGCGAACAAAGAAGCAACCGGAGTCGTGGTGACCAGTGTGGTATGGTGAAGGCAGCGCCTCACTGTATCTGAGACCCTCGTAGTCCTTGCTAGCCAGCTTGGTCGAACAACCGTATCTGTCACGCCACTCCCACCTCCGGTCGCCGGTCCAATGAGCGCATGGACGACAAGGTGCCCTTAGAAAAACTGCGCTACCACGAAAACGAAGTTCTGAATCAGCACTATCGAAATCAGCGCCAGTCCGAGACCGTAGAATACGCCGCATGCTCGGCCAAGCTGCGGTCGGCTGCTGTCAGCACGTTTGCGTGTGAACCAGAATGCGTCCGCAAGCAACTCCTGGGGTATCTCAGTTCTGTATTGGTTCAGCACACCCGGCAAAAAAGCGATAGAGACGTCCCCACTCTCGTATTGCTCGCGGACCTTCTGCATCATCTGTCGCGATTTCGGAAGGTACATCTGAGCGAACTCCCAGATGTCCAGGTTCCGCCACAAATGGGGCTTCCGGGGAAGGCTCTGCAGAATCTCGGCGTAGTAGTCGACCACCTGGCCACTCGATTTGCCGTCTGCGCTAAACTCCGTATAAGTCGCTTGATCCAGGATGATCTTTGGACACGCCAGCGTGAAAATAAGATTGCCGATAGAGAAGGCGACAGCACTTAGGTAAAAAATCTTCCAACTGAACGGTAGCTCCAGAGCGAGGGCCCAGTCGCCACCTAGGAAGGTCAAGGTTACAGTCTGGTTCACCGTGGCCAATATCGTTGCCGAAACCGGGACAAAAATGAGCCAAAAGTAAGCCGATCTGACCGTGCGATTTCTTGCAAGCCTTCTAACGGAAGACCAATGAACCGATGTCATCCGCCGAATGAATCTTGCGAGCTGACTACTCCGCTTCTCCAGAACTGGCACACGTGGAGGCCGCACATTTTTGGCACTCTCATTCGCATTCACAGTTCTTCAATCCGATCAGGTATGTCAAGATTGTGCAGAACCCTTGTTGTAAACTGTGTGCCTGGGCGCGAGGAGCTGCGCCGCGACCCTCATTCCCATCCACAGATTCCGCGGAGTCTCGTCCCCTGCGTGGCCACATGATGAATCCTCCCGTTCGTCGAGTGCTTCAACATACCACCGTCCGGCGGTGAGGGTTCTGCCTTGTGCCTGTTGACCCACCCCGCCACTCTAGATACCGTTCGCGGGCCACGTCCAGCGGGCAGACGCGCGATCGGTGGCGATGAAGCTGGTCGGCCACAAGACGGAGTCGATGTATCGCCGTTACGCGAATCGTGGCGGAGAGCGATCTACGGGATGGCGTAGCCCGGTTGGCAGCAAGCTCACGCTTAGACGCTTCCCAGAACCTGCCCCGCGAGGCTCGTAAAAATTTTCCAGAACATGGATGTGTCATCTCCACTTAGAGTCACTCCATGGGACAACTCTTTGTGGGGGTGAATGTAGTTTCGATAGTCCCGCAAGACGGCACCCACGTCCTTGCCAGACTGGCTAATCCACCCGAGTTCGTGACCAACTTCGATGTAGTATCGGAGCGTCCAGTCACTCAAGGGCTTCGTTTTCCCCTGTCTATCCCTCGGTGCGGCCTGAGCCGTAAATGCCTTCTGTAGGTTCGGCATCCGGAGAATTCGTGCAAGCAACAATGCTTCCAGCAAGGATCCCATCATTACGGTCGCAGCCAAGTGAGCATTAGCCCGCAGACAAGTCTTTGTCTCCTCCCACCGCCGGTTGAGGATCACTTGCATTGCGGGATCCGGCACTAGTGTTGCAAAGTCGGGCGGGGGTTGTGAAAAATCATCATCATCATCTGAGCCAAACATTGTTGGATCAAGAACGTGAGATCTGAGATCCACGAGGCTGGCCCGTAGTATCGTACATTGCACTTTGTATTTCTCTCGAGCGGTAGCTCGACCGGCATACTGCAGAAGTGTCCGAAACCCGTCGTCGACCACCCCCAATCGATCCGACTGCCTTAGGTTTTCGAGGTCAACTCTGTGGGTCTGGAACCACGCATAGGCCGTGGCTTCAATCAGACCTAGCTCTTCTCTCGACCGAACCTGTGGGGAAGCACTCCGCCGCAACCGAGCACGCAGGTGCTCTAAGGCACGCATGGCATCGTCAACGCTTGCCACCGGGTCGGGCATGGTGAATAGCGCCTAGCGCCGGTTGCCGCGTTTCTTGGTCTTCTTGACTGCCTTCTTCCTGCGTTTCGCGGCGGACTTCTTCGTGGCCTTGACCGTTCGCTTCCTTCTTGCGGCCTTAGCCCCTTTACCCGCGGCTCCCTTACTCTCTGGTAACACCATTGCAACGAGGTTCTCGCCAACTGCATTTAGCTTGTACTGGCCGGATTCACCGCGATCGAAGAAACCAGACTGATATGCGTTCCTCAAATCTTGACCCGGCGACGTAGGCCGATGTCGATCCGCCTTTCTGCTTGCCTCAATCAGATCTTCTGCCGTTATGTAATCCCGCCGTTCTGAGGTCGGTGCAAGAAAATGATGATAATAGGCGACCACAGCAGCCAAGCGTTGATTGGTCTTCGGTTCTTTCTCCTCAAGGAAGGACTTGATGTTCTTCTGGCCCGGTTGGCCGGTAAGAGGTGCAGGAGGTGGCTGAGGCACCGTTTGTTTTTGTGTTACGGGAGTCAATGGCGTCTCCGGGGATTCTGTCGCCATTCCTAGCCGCTCACGCACCCAGCGAATGATTCGCTCGCGATCATCAGCCTCGAACGGCTCCAACACTTCACTGATTTGTCTAACAGCTTCTAGATCGTCGGTAGGTTTTGTCATTCATTCCCCCTCAAGCAAACCCCCAAAGACCCCCAAACCCGGTTCGCATTGGGCAACAATTAGGCATCACCGCCGGGCGGCAGTTCGACGACTGGGGCACGTAAGTCCTTGTAAGATATAGTGCCCAGGGCGGGATTCGAAACCCGCACGGGATTGCTCCCAAGGGATTTTAAGGCCCAGGCGTTCCCACTCTGCGAGTTGTCCCCGAGGACCGGTTGGATGTGAAGCCAGAAACGATATCTCCTGGTAACTCGGCGCCGCTACCCAAGAGGCTGTTAAGCCTCCTACAAGATCGCCGGCTCCGACACGGCGCGGTACATCCCGTTCTGGTCAGCTTGCCGATAGACCTGCCCTTCTCGGCCCATTCCTTTCGTCCCCGGATTCGTTTCCATCATCATCCACCTCCTCCTCCAAAATCCTAAGTACCTCATCCGCGATCTGCTCGGCCACGGCGGCCGGGGCCAGGTGCTGGTCGTACCAGGCCATCGCGTTGGTGGCGATGCTGTTGAGGAACGCGGTGTCGTCGATGACCTCGGTGTACCGCTGGTGCAGCGCCTCCGCGTACGCCACTGGATCCTGCGGGATCGCACACCACGGCAGCACGCCATGCCCTGACACAGTTCGCGTGAATTTCAGGGCACAGGGGTGATCGACCGCCACGTAGTGGACGTTGGGGACCGGCATCCCGCCATGGGCGTCCACGCCGTACCGAGCGTAGTCCACACTCAGATATGGGATACCTAGGCCCAGCATCTCGACGTCACGGAAGCACCACCCACGTCCCGCCAGTGACAGGTTCAGGCGATGGGCCGCGGCGCGGAGAAACCATTCTTCACGTGGCAGGCGCCCATCGTGGATCGCGACGTCATCGGGCCAACGGTCTTCGAGAACGATCGCGGCCTCGCGGGGTGGGAACCAAACCGTGTCGTTCCGACGGATGGTCCCCGACCAGTAGAGTCGCCGGTCCAGATCACCAGAAGCACGTGCCGCCTGCACCTGCTCGCGGTATGCAGTGACAAAGTTCGGCCACTCCAGCATGTACCAGCCGGGTCGATTCGGGGGCAGGGTACAGTGCGGGTGGTGGTTGTACTGGCCGATGAACGCGATGTCGGTGTTGGACGGTGGTGCCCGGTGAGCGTGGTGGTACTTGACCGGCTGCCACCCGGGAGCCGGATACCTGGTGATGTCGATGCACCGCCCGGAGGCAGGGTGGTGGAGCACGCGTATCCCGGTGGGGTCAAGCCCCCGATGCCGGCGTTGCACCTCCGCGCCGGGCAGTGTCTCCAGCAGTTGCTTGGCGAGGACCACCGTCCAGTTCGGATGCACCGTGTACCAGTGCCCATTGTCCGCGTTCAGCTGGATGAGACAGGACTCACCAGGCCGCCGCAACATCACGTTTTGGATCATAAGGTCTCTGCGGGTCCGTCCTTCCTCGCTACCCTGAGCCAATTCGTATCCTCGGCGGTGGTGTCCAGCACCAGGTCAACCTCCGGATCTCGCTCACGTGCGTCCTTGAGGGTGTCCTGGTACCTCTTCTGTTGCTCGGTCATTGTTCCAACGTCTCGCGCAGTCTCACTGGCGATGACACCACTCGCTGCATCGTCTCGGGGTCCGGCTGCATGTAGCAGGTTTGGAGCGTTGACAAGTCTGCCCAACCACCACAGGCCGCCACATCCACGTCCGGCAGGTGTTTCCGTTCTGTGACCCATTTCCGCCGGTACGGGTGCCGCAGGCCGCCGGCCTGCTTCTCCACTCCGGCTATCTTCTCCGCCGCAATGAGCCAGGCTGCGGCGACGCCGACGGCTAGGGGCTTCGATGGGTCGTTGATTGCAGGGAACAAGTAGGCGGCACCGATCCCAGGTCGTTGCTGCAAAACTGCGTCGATTGCCTTTCTACCGGCATCTGACAGCGGCGCTGACCATTCTTTTCCGCACTTGTCACTGTCCGCAGGCCAGCGGATAGACCCGTATTGGCCTTGATCCAGCCTCAAATCTTGGTATTGAAGCGAGAGGATGGCGCCTACGCGGCGTCCTGTGGCTTGGCTGTTGCGTCTCACCGCCGCCAGCATCAGTTGCTCCACACCCTTCTGCATAGCCACACCGTTCGCGTAGCACAGGTCGCGGAACTCGAAGAAGATCTTTCGGGAAACCATTGGACTGATGGTTATTCTTTCGCTGCCCACTTGCGCCTCCTGAAAAAAATGAGAGCCCCACGTCCTTGATTGGATGCAGGGCTCTCACGGAAAGCCTCCCGGTCGGTTCCGGGTCCTAGCAACTCAACATGCTAAGAGGTCTCGCGATCACCGGCTGTCGTCATCCGGCTGTGTACAAAATATTGCCCTCACCAGTAGTTGGGCAAGAGTCTCGCAGCCATCAATCTCGTTTGTTGCCACCATTCCAAACGCCAACTCAGCCGCCGACTCCCCCGCTCACAAGCCGGCAGGATGCAGTTATCGCGTTTACAAGCCATGCAAGCTGCGGGTACATTACGCGAGGACGCACGAAAACACTGCAACTTGCCCAACCACAATGATTTAGGGTCCTTCTCTCACATCAGACTATTGACACAGGGATAGCCGTGCGCGAATCTGACGTATTGCGATCTCTCCCCCTGTCGTCTTTTTCAGGAGCCCGAGGCATGGCCACTCGCCGCGAATTTTTCCACTCGATTGCCG
>SDBV01012437.1_pt1 | contig 10907 bp, 8 predicted proteins | sample 2277081 | NCBI WGS metagenome assembly SDBV01 (sample SAMN10402039, study PRJNA504765) | marine sediment metagenome | isolation source: marine sediment core GS10_PC15, 223 cmbsf | place: Arctic Ocean: Southern Knipovich Ridge | collected 2010
GCAGATCTTTCAATGGCAATTGAGCTTACAGATGACTCAAAGACCCAGTATGTCGCTGTCTGTAATGCGCTGGAAACACTCCTTGTTGATAAATCAGTGGCCCTTAAGTTCCTTCCACTGATGAAAGATAGAATGGAGAGTAAAAAAGTAGAACTTCGGGGATGTGAAATAACAAGAAAGTATATAGATGTAAAAACAGCTACTGAAGAAGATTGGAGTACTGAATATCTTGATTATATCCTGTCTGTAAAAGTTGTAGATTCTCTGGATAGTGCAATTGAACATATAAATAAATATGGATCCGGGCATACCGATGTTATTGTAACAGGAGACGGTGTAAAGGCCGAAAAGTTTATGAATCTGATTGATTCTGCTGATGTCTTCTGGAACTGCAGTACTCGTTTTTCTGACGGATTTCGTTACGGTTTAGGTGCAGAGGTAGGGGTCAGTACAAATAAGATACATGCCAGAGGTCCTGTTGGTCTCGAAGGCCTTGTTATTTACAAATGGAGACTTAAGGGTAATGGTCATAAGGTTTCAGATTATTCCAATGGAGAACGCAGATTTACCCATAAAATTCTGGATAAAGAGTATAAGAGCACAGATTAATGCGGGATTTTAGTGAATTACGTAGAGTAGTTATCAAAATTGGTACGAATCTCCTTACCAAAGATCATGGATTTAATATCGAATATGTTCAGACTATCAGCAAACAGATTGCTGATTTACGGAAGCGTGGAATCCAGGTCCTTCTGGTTAGCTCAGGTGCCATTGGTATGGGTGCTGCCGAACTTAATTTGAAGACGAAAGTAAAAGATATAAAAATGAGACAGGCTTGTGCTGCAATTGGTCAACCACTGTTAATGCATCAGTATAAGGAATCTTTTGGAAAATATGATATTTCAATAGCACAGGTGCTTATAACACGTGAGGTTCTTAACAATAGGACGACCTTTCTTAACCTGAGAAATTCGGTGGAGACTCTACTTTCTCTGGGAATAGTTCCTATCTTAAATGAGAATGATTCTGTGGCTACAGATGAAATTGGCTCAGCTTTTGGTGATAATGACAGACTCAGTGCTATGGTCGCAAGCAAGGTAGATGCGGATCTGCTGATAATCCTTACGGATATTGATGGTTTATACAATGGAGATCCACGGAAAGATGCCAATGCTTCTCTTATATCCAGTGTTAATGAGATTACAGATGAAATAATTGGCTATGCTGGTGCTGAAGGCAGTGAGTTTTCGACAGGTGGTATGAAAACCAAAATTCAGGCAGCGTCTATTGCAGCAAATGCCGGATGTAAAACAATTCTGGCCCATGGTGGGAAAAAAGATATTCTAAAGCGACTCCTTAATGGTGAAGAGGAGGGTACAGTATTTCCTGGGGGTAAAAAACTTTCAGCAAGATCCCGATGGATTCTTCATAGTGAACCTGTAGGAAAAATTAATATTGATGAAGGAGCCATGGCCGCCATACGAAACCATAAAAGTCTGCTTCCTTCAGGAATTGTTTCAGTTGAAGGAATCTTCGATGAAGGTGAAGTTGTCTCAATAAACGGCATCGCTAATGCTGTAAGCAATTTTACCAGTACAGAAATAGAGAACATTATTGGACGTCATTCCAGGGAGATTCCGGCTCTTTTAGGTAAAGGTCGAAAAGATGTAATAGCAAGGTCTGAGGATATAGTATTTTCTTTCTAAATTGGGCCTGATTGATTATTTTCTATTCGAAGCAAATGAGTGAACAATAAGTTAATTCAAATTTATTTGTGCCGAAGGATAAGGTATGAGTACAACTGTTTTTATTAATGCTTTGGAACTTACGGATTTTGCTTATAAAAATCTTCCGACTGGAAGAACGTCATTTGATGCAGCCCTTGATATTGCTGCAAAACTACCCGATTCAGATAAAATAGTGATTCTGGCAGGAGAGGAATTCTCACAGAAGGGACCCTATAAAATTGTTCATCCTGTTGGATCAGATATGAAGGACCTCATAGGAATTTTCAAGGAAGAAGTTGGGGATTCAGAGAATATATTCTATTTCTATGGGGATACACCCTTACTGGACTATTCAATTACAGAGAGGATGTATAAGAATCATCTCCAGTATTTTGCCTCTTATACTTTCGCTGATGGTTACCCCTATGGAATGGCCCCTGAAATACTGAAAAAAACTGTTCTTGATCAACTTTGGGCACTGGCAGAAAAAAATCAGATAAAAATTACCAGGAAATCAATATTTGAACTTATTCAAAAAGATATCAATTCCTTTGATATTGAAACGGAAATCTCCAGTATTGATCAGCGGATGCTCCGGGTTTCCCTTACAGCGGATACAAAGAGGAATTTTAATCAGCTCTGCCAGATAATGGAGCAGTTAATTGGAGATGGAGGAGTAGACGAAGAATCGATTGTTACTATCCTCGAAAAAAAGCAGCATCTTTTAAGAACAGAACCCTCATTTGTCAATGTACAGATTACAGGTGGATGTCCCCAGGCCTGCTCATACTGCCCCTATCCTGAAATTGGCGGAGATGTAGTAAGTAGAACTGATGAGATGACTATAGAACAATGGCAGATGATACTTTCGAAAGTCAAAAACTTCAGCGATGATGCTGTATTCAGTGTATCAATGTGGGGAGAGCCAGCCAAACATTCCAGTATACTGGGCATAGTCCATGCTCTTCTTGAAATAGAGAACTTCAGTTTAATAATAGAAACCTCCGGTATTGGCTGGGACCGGGAAGTCTTAAAATCAATAGCAAAAATGGCAGACGGACGAATAGACTGGATTCTTTCCATGGATGCTGAGAATCCTCAAGTCTATAAAAAGCTTAGAGGAGAAGGCTGGGATGAAGTAAATAAAACTGCTCTTTATCTTCATGAACTTTTTCCAGCTAACTTATATATACAGTCTGTACGAATGGAAGATCAGGAAGAATACCTCGAAAAGTTCTATAGAGGATGGAAAGATCGGGGCTTTAATGTGATAATTCAGAAACACGACCATTTTTGCGGAGTCCTTCCGGATAGGAGGGTGACGGATCTGTCACCTGTAAAAAGGTTTCCCTGCTGGCACTTAAAACGGGATTTGAATATTCTGATTGACGGGACAGTTCCAATGTGCAGGGAAGACATAAAAAATAAGTATATCAAGGGTAATATCTTTAATGACAAACTTGAACTGATCTGGAATAATGGTGAAGGTACATACCTTGAGCATCTGGATGGCAGTTATCCTGAATTATGTAGAGAGTGTGATGAATACTATACCTACAACTTCTAAAAATCCAAGGATCCCATATACTATCATCGGCGGTAGAAAGAGTGATAAAAATCTCTGCCTTTCTCCGGTGGTCAGTCTGCTGGTTCTTAATCGGGGGGGCAGACCCTACAAGGCTGAATATCTTAAACATCTGGAATCTCTTGGAGATGTAGAAATTATGTCTGTCCAGGGACCACTGGCTACCTATGATGTGGAATCTCTTTCAGTCAGATTTCCTCAGGTCCGATTTTTAATTTTAGGGGAAAATGCATCTCCCGGGGAACAGATAAATATTGGAATTCTTGAAGCAAGTGGTAGAAATGTAATGGTGTTCTGGGATGATATGCGTCCTGGATACAGGTTTACAGAACGATTTCTTAATAATCTGGATAAATCTCAAGATCTTTGCAGTGTTCCTATCCTGCAAAGTACCAAATATGAGACTGTTCCCTCTCTGATGGCACCGGCATTCTATGGAAGCCGGTTAAAAATGATCTCTCTTATGCCAAGTGCTAATGGAGCAGAAACCCTCTATCCATTTGATTACTCCGGTATCTATAACAAAGAGAAATTTCTATTAACCAGCGGCTTTGATTTTAATATTGAGAACGAGTATTGGCAGAAACTGGATTTCGGATTTAGAGTGCATATGTGGGGAGAGTCAATTTCGTTTAATACAGGAATAAAACTCGAATATCTCATTGAACAATTTCCGGAAGATACAACCCCGGATAAATATTACAAGTTGTTTTATCTAAAGAATCTGATTGTCAGATTTTCAGGGGACAGTGCATTCATATCCTGGTCAAAATTTTTATCATACAGTCTTAAATCCGGATCTTCTTTAATATCATCTATAAAAGAATTTAAAGCTGCCAGAGAATGGGTGGAAATCAATAAATTCCGTTTTTCCTGTGATGCAAGGCAGGTTACAGATCTTTGGGAGGTAAGAGAACCATGACAGGAGTATTTTTACAAGTAAGGATAGACTCAACACGACTTCCCGGAAAGGCTCTTCTTCCTCTGGAAGATTATAGCGTCATTGAACATGCAATGCGTAATCTTAAAGTAGTCAATGCGGATGTTTTTGCGTTGCTCACAGAATCATCAAGTGCCCTTCAATTAACCCACTTCGCAGAGAAGTGGGGTTATGAAGTATTTGTAGGTGATAAAGATGATGTATTAAAAAGATATGCAAATGCTGTACAACATTTCTCGGTTAAAACGGTTGTAAGGGCAACTGGAGATAATCCAATGGTATCCGGAAAACTTGCAAATCAGATTCTTAAATATCATCATCTTAAAAATGCTGATTTCAGCGCTTATATGGGGATGCCATTAGGAACAGGTGTTGAGATTATAAAAGCAAAAGCGCTTCTTGAGGCTCATCACTTATCAGAGGACCCATATGAAAGAGAGCATGTCTCTCCATTTCTCTATTTCAGGAATGATGAGTTTATAATTAACAGAGTTCCGGTACCTGCTGAATACTATTATCCTGATGGCAGGGTTACTCTGGATACTTTAAAGGATTACTCTATTCTCATGCATATATACCGACAGCTCTATCATGGGCAGCCAATCGATATTCAGACTCTGGTCTCCTGGCTAAGAATTAATATACCAGAAGAATACTACCCTTTGGCCCAGTAATGTATGGTGAGTAACTCCTATCTTCTTGTGCCGGCCTGTAAAGAAGGGAATGGGACCGGCCATCTTAGAAGGATGATAGATCTTTACAGGAAACTAAAGGAAACCTCATCCAGTTCTTTATTTATTCCTGCCAAAATAATTCCGGAGATACATAAAAATCTTTTATCTCAGGGTGTAGATCCGGCTGACCTTTACACTGAGAACCTTCCGGAAACAGCTTTATGGGATTTTATTGTTGTTGATTATCGTGATACTCCTGCCGGCATCATAGAAATTCTGCAATTAAAAGGCTTTCTTATTGGAATAGATGAAGGGGGGGGATCAAGGAGGGGGTTCCCGTTTCTGGTTGATATCATTCCTGCCCTGCCTAACCATATAAAACCAAACATATCTGCAACCGGATTGATGGATCTGCCTGAAAAACGCCTATATAATGAAGCAAGTTATGATGAAGCCTGCAGTGATCCGAGAAAAATTCATATTACTTTCGGAGGGGAAGACCCAAAGGGTCTGACAACGATCCTTTTGGATTTTATTAGAATTTATGGATATTTCCATAAAGCAGAGATAACTGTTGTTATTGGTGAAAAGTTTGAAAATGATAAGTACGGCGGAATCATCAAATTTCTTGTAAGTCCTGGGAATCTGAAAAACATTCTTCATGAGTATGATCTTGTTTTTACCAGTTTCGGTCTTACTGCCTTTGAATCACTTGCAGCAGGAGTGCCGTTTGTTCTTCTGAATCCCTCGTCATACCATCATAAATTATCCCTTAACTGTGGATTTTACGAAATAGGTGTAATAAAACCAGATAGGAAAAAGCTTGACCGGTTTATCCATGATGGTGCAGAGTTTATGTCCCTTCAGAGAAAATATATTCCGGATGAGTATATAGATCTTAAGGACCTTGTGTTATCTCTTAATAAATCTGAAGATAATTGTCCTGTATGTCATCATGATTGTGGAGATAAAGATTTAACCCATCGTTTTGAAACAAGAAATTTCTATAGTTGTCCGGTTTGCGGCATAACATTCCAGGTTGATTTTTTACATTCTCAGGATAGTTATAAGAAGGAATATTTTTTTGAAGATTATAAAAAACAGTATGGTCGGACATATCTGGAAGATTTCGGGAATATACAGAAATTCGCAAGCAGCAGATTAAAAATAATAAGCCGCATTAAACCACCATCTGTTGACGATGGAACAACCCTTTTAGATGTCGGTTGTGCATATGGTCCATTCCTGCTAGAGTCCGCAAAGTATGGATATATACCAACAGGAGTAGAAATAATCCCGGAGGCTGCCAGCTATGTGCAGTCTGAGCTTGGGTTTCAGGTATTATCCGGATTTTTTGAAGATGCATATTTTGAAAAACCCTTTGATATTTTGACAATGTGGTACGTTATTGAACATTTTACTGATCTTTATTTGATTCTGTCCAGGGTAAACCGTCTATTGAAGCCCGGGGGGGTATTTGCCTTTTCTACTCCTAATAGTTCCGGTATAACTGCCAGGAAGAGTATGGATCTTTTTCTTAAGGAAAGTCCTTTCGATCATATCTCTATCTGGAATCCGGCAATTACGAAGGAACTGCTGATGCGTTTTGGTTTCAGGGTTAAACGAATTCGGGTTACCGGACACCATGCAGAAAGATTCCCTGGTCTTTCTAAAATCAAATCAAAATCAGGATATAAAATAATGAACTTAATAAGCAGGGCCCTTAGCTTAGGTGATACATTTGAGGTTTATGCAGAAAAAATGAAGGAAATTGATGGCTAAAACAACTATTCTGATATTGGGTGGTGGAGTAATGCAGCTTCCGGCGATTAAAATCGCGGGAGAAATGGGATGGACAACTATTGTTGCAGATGGAGTCATAGATGTACCTGGTAAAGATTATGCTGATTACTTTGAGAATATTGATCTTAAAGATACAGAAGGAATGATAAAAGCTGCACTCGGATATAAAACTACCATTGGATTAGATGGAGTTTTTACTGCAGGAACTGATTTTTCAGAAACGGTAGCCCGGGTTGCCTTAGCTGCAGCACTTCCGGGAATCAGTGTAGAGGCGGCAATTAATGCAAGTAACAAATCAAAAATGAGAGAGGCTTTTAGAAAGTACGGGGTAGCGTCCCCCCTGTTTACGACTGTCAGAGATGTCTCCACTCTCGATTGTGAAGAAATTGTCAGTAGTGGTATTAAATTCCCAATGGTGGTGAAGCCGGTTGATAACATGGGTTCACGAGGAATTCGCAGAACGGATAACTGTAATCAGCTGCAAAATGCTGTCAGGGATGCATTGTTGTTTTCAAGATCCGGCAATGTTATTATTGAAGAGTATCTGGAAGGACATGAATTCAGCATCGATGCATTAATTTATAATAATGAAATAACAATTTGCGGATTTGCAGACAGACATATATTTTATCCTCCGTACTTTATAGAAATGGGTCATACAATCCCTTCTATTATGGATTCAGGGGTGTCTGAAGAAATATTTAAGACATTTAAGGACGGTGTAAGAGCTCTGGGAATTACAAAAGGGGCCGCTAAAGGGGATATCAGGCTGAGCCGGGGGAAAATATATATTGGTGAGATTGCAGCTCGTTTATCTGGTGGATATATGTCAGGCTGGACATTTCCTTATTCATCCGGGGTTGATCTCACTAAAGGAGCCTTAAAGATAGCAGTGGGACAACATCCCGGGAATTTATCTCCCCGCTTTTCGCGAATTTCTGCAGAGAGGGCCATTATATCAATTCCAGGTGTAATAAAAGATATAATCGGAATAGAAAAAGTAAAAACCTGTGAAAATCTAAAAGAATTCTTTTTAAGAGTTTCATCAGGTGATAAAGTCAGATTTCCCGAGAATAATGTGGATAAAGTAGGGAACTGTATTGCAGTTAATAAAGAAAGGTCTATCGCAATAAGTTCTGCAGAAGATGCCTGTAGAGATCTTTTTGTACGTCTTGAACCCTCTAATCTTACCACAGAACAGTTCCTCTTTGGATCATCACAATCATGGGTGGCCAGTGCTTTTACTCTGGAAAAAGAAGTGAATGTTCAATCTCTGGAGAATATGCCGGAATTTGAGCTAAATTCTACTAAAGGGATAGCTGTCCTGGATTTACCTGTATTAGAGCAGGAATCTTCCAGTGAATGGCATGGTAAATCTATATCATGTGCCTTTGACGAGGTACTGGAAAAGAGATATCAAAAAATTATGGATAAAAAGATCAAACCTATCTCTATAAATGTGATATCTTCTGAAAATATCTTTGATGGGGTTATTTTAGGTAAGCTTTTCTATCATGCTTTAATAAGGGGCGGTATTCAGGGAGGCGTTTGGGTTATCGATACGATTCTAAAAACTATAGAAGAGAAAAAAAGTCTGTTGGAGTTGTTTTCACGATGGAAAAATTATTAACAACAGTTGTTATTATCCTCCTTCTTATATCGGGAATTGTTTATGGAGAGGACCTTACGGATAATATGACGTCCTTAAGTAGTATCATAAACGAAACAGGTGCCGAATTTCGATGGGAACCATACAGATCATTTGGAGAACTGACCCTATTCGGGGAATCAGTAATTTTTAAACCTGGTGTGCCGTTTCTTTTAATAAACTATTCTGAAAAATCTGAAAATATGGATGTGGAGAGAGGAGAGAATGGTGATATTTTCTTTTCTGCCAGAGCTGCAGGGCTGATTTCTGATATCTTCAGTTCTAAACTGATTTCTACTAATTCACTGAGAATAAAAGCGGTAATTATTGATCCGGGACATGGAGGAAAAGATCCTGGAGCAATTGGAAATTATATTGATAATGGGAATCAGGTACGGCTCCGGGAGAAGGATATCGTCCTGTCAGTGGCATTGGAAGTTGCTGATAAATTAAATAGAAACTATCAGGCTAAAGAGATAATCATGACAAGGTCCTCAGATGATTTTATATCCCTCGAGCAGCGTACTGTAATTGCCAATGACATTGAACTACAGGATAATGAGGCAATTATATTCGTCTCTGTACATGCAAATGCATCTTTCAACTCAAAGGCGAAGGGTTTTGAAGTATGGTATCTGCCCCCTGAAATCCGGAGAGACCTCCTGGATGTAAGTCTTCTGGATAGTGATCTTTCTGATGTTGCTCCAATTCTGAATACAATGCTGGAAGAGGAGATTACAGTAGAAAGTATCTTCCTTGCACAGAATATTCAGAATGGCCTTAATCAGACTATAGGTGAACTAATAGAAGACCGAGGATTAAAAGAGGAATCATGGTTTGTTGTGCGTAATGCAAAAATGCCGGCTGTCCTTATAGAACTTGGATTTATTACTAATCAGGAAGAAGCCCTGATTTTAGGTAATGAGATATACTTGAAAAAAGTCAGTGAAGGGATCTATAATGGGATCAGTGGTTTTATTAACCATTTTGAAACGCAATATTCTCCCGGGGATTAATATATGAATCATAAATTGGAAAAAATACCTCTTATACTGATATCTGCATTTGCCATAATATTTGTATCATCTATGTCTATATATTTTATTAATGATAATAATCTTGTAAGACGAGTATTGTTTTTCCCGGGTAGAAGCAGTTATTCCGGAGAGGCGAGACGTATTCCCAGACAAGAGAGTGTAGAGGATGAAGTAGAACTACTGGTAAGAGAACTTATCCTGGGCCCCTATCAAATTGACCATCTGCGGGCGGTTCCTGAGAATACAAAGCTGCAGACTCTCCTGATAAGGAATAGATCTTTACTGTATATTGATTTTTCTGCTGATTTAATTGTTTTTGAGGATGGATTTAGTAGTGTTCCATCAAAAATAAAAGAGCTGATTCGAAGAAATATTATATATAATTTCCCATTTTTAGAGGAAATAACACTCTCGGTAGATGGTCAAACTCTCTAGGTGCAGGAAAAGCGGCATTAAATGGGAGAAGTGTCTAAAAAAAAAGAAAAATCGTTGACAAACAAAAATCATTGCGTATAATTTTAGATACTTATTGAAAATGGTTTTTAAAGGAGCAATGGATGAAACGGTTCGGAATTCTTCTTGGTATTATGCTTATTGCAGTTAGTTTTTCGGTTTCTGCTGTAGAGTCAGTTCTTATCGATTTCTCTACTCTGACTGCAGATATGGAAGATGGAAACAATAGTGATACAGTTGTAGATTTTTCTGGGAAAGCCGGTGTGGGCTATACAGACGAAGAAAAACAGCTAATGGTGACTTCTCTGGCGATCGAAAAGTGGGCTGTAGTTCTTAATTCGTCTGCAAGGACAGTTATAAATCAGAGATTGTCATTTACCAAACCTGCGGTTGTAAATGCAGATGCATTAAAATTCGGCGGCGAGACAGTAATGGGTATAAGGATTCATTTCCCTACCGACCCCTTCAATGCTTACGCAATAGTAGAGCCTCCATTCGAAATCCCTGCTTATATGCAGAAGGATGAGGCAGACACTACCGGAAGCAAGTTCGATGGATTTGGTGTTGTCAAGAACGTGGGTGCCATTAAGGAGATTGCAGTGAATGTATACGGAAGTAACTTTCCGAACGGCATTGGTATGATCCTTCAGGACCAGGATGGTAACGAAAGAAATGTATTCCTTAACTATCTGGATTTTAAAGGTTGGAGGGAACTTGGATGGGTGAATCCCAACTATATTGCAGAAGTGAGAAATAGAGAGATCAAGAAGTTCCCACTCTACCCAAGAACAACACCTATGAGGAAACTGATCGGTTTTGTTATATATAAAGATGCAGCTCACGAAGGTGGAGATGTAATAACCTACATCAAAGATGTTAAGTTGAAATACGATCTTGCAATTCTTCCTGGTGTTGATGACATTGATAACGAGGCTCTTTGGGGTATCTTAAGTGAAAGAGAAGAGTCAAGAAGAAATGCTGAGTGGAGTAAACTTGGTGAAATCCAGGTATTAAGAGCTCTTGAAGGAAAATTACTTCAT
>SDBV01012438.1_pt1 | contig 10906 bp, 10 predicted proteins | sample 2277081 | NCBI WGS metagenome assembly SDBV01 (sample SAMN10402039, study PRJNA504765) | marine sediment metagenome | isolation source: marine sediment core GS10_PC15, 223 cmbsf | place: Arctic Ocean: Southern Knipovich Ridge | collected 2010
GGTACCGGAACTTTCATCCTCTCTCACGAAGCCAAAACTACCGGCCCGCTTTTCGATATAGTTAAACGGTTTCTTAAATATATGCCTGAAGTTATGGTTCCTGTCATTGATACCTCAAATAAAAATCAAATTAAATTCGGTGATTTGGAATCTGAATATACTGTGGGGACAGCGGGAAATGAAGATTTAGGCCGTGGGCTTACAATAAAACAACTACACTGTTCTGAAGCAGCCTTGTACGCTCATACTGATGAACTTGAAACCGGATTATTTCAAGCGGTATCTGATATGGATGATACAGAAGTTATCCATGAGAGTACGGCTCATGGAATGAATAATATGTTTTACCGGAAAGCTATAGACGCTATAAAAGGCCGGGGAGTGTATATTCTTATTTTTACCCCTTGGTATTGGCAGGATGAATACCAGACTGAACCGGATGAAAATTTTATAATAACGGAAGAAGAGAATGAAATTAAACAGCTTTATGGGTTAGACAATTCTCAAATAATGTGGCGGCGAAATAAGATTATCGAACTTGGGGATGAATGGAAATTTAAACAAGAGTATCCAATGAACGCAATGGAGGCGTTTATTGTTTCTGGTAATTCTTTTCTTTCAGCAAAGTTATTGATGGAAGCACGTAAAAGAATTATTCATAATCCCGGCCAACCTAAAATACTCGGGCTTGATTGTGCCCGGGTTAATGATCGTGTTGTTTGGGTTTTACGCCAAGGCCGGAAAATTCCTTGGTATAAAGCAATCGAAGGAAAAGATATTCCGGAAGACCCATCTATTATGCTCGGACAGGAAACTATCCGGATAATCGAACGGGAAGGGGTTGATAAATGTTTTATTGATATGGGGCAAGGTTATGGAGTTGTTGATTTTTGCCGGGCTTCGGGGTATAAAGATATAGTACAAGGGGTTTACTTTTCGCATCAGCCAATGAATAAAGATCGTTTCCTTAATAAACGGGTAGAGATGGCTTTTTCGTTAAGAGATTGGATAGAGGAGATGTGTGATATTCCCGACGATGATGATTTCTTTTCTGATCTTCTTGTAACTCCGATGTATATAACCAGTCCTACCGGAAAAATTTATTTAGTAGCGAAAAAAGATATTAAACTAAAGTCAGGGGTGTCACCCGATATATTTGATGCGACTAAATTAACATTCGCGTATCCTGTAGCATCAAATATAAGATCGTCGAAACCTCGTATAGTAAACCATACTAATGATACCAAACGAAATAGCGAGTTAATGACAATCAGGCGCGTTGCCGGAACCCAAAAACAAGTTGGTTCTCTTAGTGTACATGTTAACCATTAATTTTTCATATGGAGGTTTATTATGGCTTTACCGATTATAGCATTAGCGCTAGGGACTTTTGGAGGGATGAAACTTGCAGAATCGCGGGCTGGGAAAAAAACTGCAGAGACATCTACAACACCAACTACACCAAAAGTAGCAGAAACTGTCCAGCAAGCGGAAGCCCGGATAGCGGCAGAACAACAAGTAACAGGACAAAAAAAATCAAGACAAGCTGCTGCATTTTTAAAAAGCCGAAATGCACAAGGTTTTGGAGCTAATCCTAATGTAGCGAAACCGTTTTTGTTATCGTTATAAATAGAGGAGCAATTAATTATGGCACATCCAAATAAAGTTACTTTGATTAAAAGCCGCCATGCTAACGGTATGACGATTAAACAACATTGGCTGGCAATGTATCAACTCGTCGGTGAATATGTTATGACCCGGAAGCAGAATTTTCTTTCAACGTCTATGCCGGGTGAGTTTTTAACAGAACAGTTATTTTCTTCTACGGCTCCGGAAGCCAACAGAACAATGGCTTCTGCCATTCTTGGTAATATGTGGCCTAATGGGGGCCGGTCTTTTAGGATTCAACGGCCGCGTAACATTAAAGATTCTGCAGAAATAAAAAAATATTATGAACAGGTATCTGAAATTCTTGCCGATAATATGGATTTACCAGAGGCCGGTTTAGCAACTGCTCTTGATGAATACATGTTAGACCAAGGGGCTTTTGGTATCAGCGGTATTCATACAGAATCAACAGAGGATCTTTTTGTTCCTCTCATATATCGTGCAATCAATGTTAAGAACATGATTATCGAAGAAAATAAAAGCGGATTGATTGATACGGTTTTCTTGGATATTGAATTTACTGTCGATCAAATAGTTAAAGAATACGGTATTGAAAATGTAAGTGCCGAAACAGCTAGAAAGTGGGAGAGCGGAGATTTTCTTCATAAGGTCCGGGTTCTTCAATTAATTGAACCTCGCCGAGAAGGGAGATTTAGTTTTGGTAATAAGGCCATGCCTATTTCTTCTATCCATATTGAATATAGCGCGAATAAGATTTTACGTGAGAGTGGATTTAATCAGCATCCGATTGCTGTTGGCCGGTTTACAAAAGCGTTGGGTGAAATTTATGGCCGTTCTCCGGCTATGTTTGCCATGCCGGCTATTTTACGGTTGAATCTTGCTTGGGAACTTATTATGCGTGCAGGAGAGAAGAAACTCAACCCTCCGCTTTATTTACTTGATAACGGGGCTTTAGGAAGTGGTGGAATTGTTGATACTTCGCCGGGAGGTTTAAGTGTTTTTAATACAACGGGTATGGGTGAGAAATCTCCTGTTGGAGTATTATTTGATGTGGGAGATATGGCACCTATTCAGTTGTTGATTGAGCAATTAGTGAACGATGTTACAAAAGCCTTTTTTATTGATCGTCTTATGGATCTTAATAATGAGACGCGTATGACTTTAGGTGAGGCTCAAATACGTGATCGGTTTAGAGGTGAAGGTTTGAGTGGTGTTTTTAAACGGCAAGCTACTGAAATCTTCAATGTATTAATTAAGTCTTCTTTTAATATACTTCTTGAGACAGGATTGTTAGGAGTTGTTAAAGGATCGGAGAAGGAACAAGAACTCATTGCAGTAGGGTTAGTTCCTCTCTACATACCATCTGCGGTTGCAGAAGCGATAGATCGCGGACAAAAGGTATATGACATTAAATATGTTTCTCCGGCAAATCGCATTATGAGGATTGAGGAATTGCAGGGAATTACTCAAACTCTTGATATTGCTATTGGTATGGCACAAGGAGGGGTGGGAGATGTGTTAGACAATTTAGATACCGATAGCATAATAAAACAGGTTACTGAATTGACTGGGGCAACAGATAGAACATTAAATGATATCAATACCATAAAAAACATACGTGCAGTTAGGGCCGAACAAGCAAAATTGAATCAACAAGCGGGATTGGCTCAAATAGGGGCTGATATTGTGATGAAGACGGCCCAAGCTCAAAGTATGGTACAAGGAGCAATCAGTGACAGACCAAGAAGGTAAAAAAATAGAAATACCAGACAGGGTACAAAGAGCGATTACTGAAGTATCTCAAACTGAAGATGGCTGGATATTATTTCAGTGGATGATGAGACAATGTAGTTTTCATACAAGTACGATTGTAGGGGACCCACAATCTCATGAAATTAACATTTATGGAACTTTGTTTAATGAAGCAAGACGAAGATTATATTTAGACCTTAGACGTTTCATTCCTCATGGGGTTAGAAGAAAAATAGAAAATTAAAATAAAAAAGGAGAGACAAAATGAGAAAGATGTTATGGTTTTTAAGTTGTAATAGGGGTTTTGCTGACGGTGATCCTCCACCGGTAGTAAAAATTAATAATCCACCCCCAACAGATCCTCCCGTAACGCATGTATATCCGGAAGTTGATATGGTTACGGCTATACCTCCGGAACACCGGAATAAGGAGTATTTTAAGGATATCACCTTTGAGAAGATGACAAATGAATTTGTGGCTCTTCAGGCAAAATTAGGAGAGCGGCCATCGGTAGGTGTACCAGGTGCAGATGCTACTTCGGAACAAGTAACGAATTTTTATAACTCATTACGTCCTAAAGAGATGAGTGAGTATGCCTTTCCTGAAACCGAATTTTCTAAAACTCATGGCCGAAATGAGAATTTTCAGACAGGGATGCGCGAAGTGTTTCATAAAGCCGGGGTTAGCCAACATCAAGTTCAGCTTTTAACCGAAGGATATGATGCTTTAGCTTCTAAAATTAAAGCGGATGGGGCAGAAGCAGATCAAAAGTTTGATGATAAAATCACTGAAATTTATGGTAAAGATGGCAGGGAAGCTGCATTAAATATCTCTAAAAATTTGATGAAAGAGAGTATTCCGGATAATTTAAAGCCTCTTTTGGAGGGTATTCCCAATAATGCTTTATTATTGTTAACTACAACTTTAAATGCAGTTCACAATAAGTATATTAAAGAGGATCATATTCCTCCTGGGGGTGTACCGCCAGTTGGGGATCAGGTAGCTCTTAGAGCCGAAGGGATGAAACTTATGCAATCTGCGGCATATAAAGATTTTCGTGATCCAGGACATGATGCCGTTCAAGCAAAGGTTAAAGAGATTTATGGACAGATTGCAGCAATACAAAAAGCGACAACCCAAATAAAATAATTAAAAAAATTTATTGACAAATGTTATGTTTTTCGATTAAACTATAAGTAGTGGGGAGCGTTAAACACGTCCATTGGTAAAATCTACCTCAAGATGACACGTCCGGAAACGGGGAGCGTAAAAGGCTAAATCTCCAAAGTTAACTTTTTAATAAAACAGGAGTTTAATATGGCTATTGCTCAGATTGAAACAGCACAAGTTATTCAATTTTCGGATGCAGTTCATGTCGAAGCACAGCAAATGAAAGCTCGTTTTGCCGGGATTTTTCCTGTTAAGCAAATGCGTGGTAAAGCATATGCTTATGACGGAGTGGGGTCCATTGAAGCTCAAGAGCTTAATGGACAGTTTAATAGAGTAACTTTTAGCGATCTTAAAATCACCAGACGTAAGATTGGACGAAGACGTTTTTCCCTTACTATCCCTATCGACGAAGATGATGTATCAAAAGTTCTTTTAAGCCAAGAAGCGGAATATACGAGAGCATGTGCTATGTCTATGGCAAGAGTGCATGATCGTATTGGCGTTGAAGCTGCTTTGGCTACTGTTTTAACGGGTGAAGATTTTGCTACCTCAGTTACTTTTGCTGCGGATGGTGGGGCAACCGTAACAGCAACGGGAGGGCTTACATACGCGAATCTTTTAACAATTTTACAGAATTTTATCGACGAAGATGTTGGAAACGACATGATCGAAGATTTTATTTTCTGTATTTCGGGTGATGAGCATACGGCGTTAATGCAGGAAACCGAATTAACAAGTGGGGATTTTGTCCGTCAATTCGCTATTGAGAAGGGAAGTTTGGTTGATGTTGTCGGAATGAGGATAATTAAGTTTGCGGCAAATTCGACAAATCCAATTCTCGATGTTACAGCGGGAGTGCGCTCTTGTATATCCATGAGTTCCAGAGGTCTTTGCTATGCTATGCCTAAGCAATTTGAAATTGTGGTCCAGGATCGAACGGATTTGGTACAGACCAAACAAGTTCAGGTTAATTGGACTCTTGGTGCTGTTCGTACTGAAGGTGTTTTAGTCCAGAAAGTGACCACAACGGATTAACATAAACATAATCATTTAACGAAATACGACGGAGGTATGTTATGAGTTTTGATATTGTCGATTCTAATGTGGATGCAGGATTAGCGGCAGAGGCACAAAAGACCAGTGGTGTTCATCGTATCACCAGAAGCATTACGTTTGAAACTGAAGCAGCTGATGCTGCAGGAGATATTAAAGCATTATTCCGGGTTGGAGCGCATGAAGTTCCGATAGAGGGGTATATCATCAATGATGCTATCACAGGAGCAACAGATATTGATGTTGGTTTATATCGGGATGATGAAACTGTTGTTGATGCAGATGCACTTTTAGACGCAGCGAATATTGCTGCCGGGGTTGCTTATGCTTCAAGGACAGATTTGTTGGGTGCTTTAGGTGTTGAAGAAAGAGGTATTTTGACGTTTTATGAAATCGCAAATGATGTGGCAACTGGAGATGTTATTGGGAGTTTACCTAATGATTCTTATTGGGTAGCTTTGACACTTAATTCGGAAATATCCGCAGCAGGAACGATTACTGTTGTGTTGGATACTTTAGGCCGATAATTTTCGCGTAGAACTCAGTGTATGAGAAGCGCACGCAAGTTAATTGCTTGCGTGCGCTTTTTCTTTAATAAGAGGAGGATCTTTCTATGGCACTTCCTACGAGTGAAGTCAGCGTTTGTAATTTAGCTTTAGATTTGTTAAAAGAAGCACCAATAGCTAGTATTGACACTCCCACAACAAAAGTAGAGACTTTGTGTGCCCGTTGGTTTGATGTTTCCCGGGCATCTTTAATCCAATCCCGTAATTGGAGTTTTGCTTCAAAGTCACAAGCAATTTCGCGTAGTGGTACTCCTTCTGTTTCTATTTATGTAGATTCTTATACCTTCCCCAATGATTACCTTAAATTACAAGCGATCATAGATCCCGATTTGCCATTAACCAGATATAAATATGATATTCAAGGCAAAGAACTTTTAATAGATAACGGGGAAGAATCAACTTTAGATATTTGGTATTCTTATGATAATAATACAATAACTCAATTTCCTCCGCTCTTTACACTATTATTAACGGGCCGGTTAGCTCTTGTGATTGCGTATAAAATAACCGCTAAACAAAGTGTAATAAAGGAAATTAAGGAATTTATTATTTTTGCTGAAAAAGAAGCTCTGGCTTTTAATGGACAAGAAAGACAACCCAGACGATATGAGCGTAGTAGAATTGTGAATGTTGGCCTTTTCCCTGCAACCCTACAGCAAGTGGCGGGAAATGTTGATTTTGACACCCTCCCCACTTAAAATAAAATGGCTCAACAACTATTAACAAAATTTTCAGGTGGTGAAGTATCATCGGATCTTTACGGACGTGTTGATGCCGAACTTTATTTTGGTGCCGGAAAGAGGATGCAAAATTTTCTTGCCCGGCAGCAAGGGCCGATGGTATATCGTGGTGGGACAAAACATGCTCATAATACGGCATCTAATAATATTTGTCGGATAGAGCGGTTTCGATTTAATGATGAACAGGTATATATTCTTGAGTTTACAAATTTAAAAGTTCGTATTTATGAGGATAAAGCTCTCACGCTTGTTGATTCTACGGATAAAACTATTACAGGGGCATCAAAAACAGATCCGGTTATTATTATTTCTGGCACTCATGGGTATACAAATGGGGATGAAATTTTTATTTCTGGTGTCGTAGGAATGACAGAGTTAAATGGTCGTTTTTTCAGAGTAGCTGATAAGAACCCTAATGACTATGAATTAACCGATCTTTATGGTAATGATGTCGATGGTACAGGATTCACCACTTATGTTTCTGATGGAATTGCGACAGAGGTTTTAGAGTTAACTACTCCTTTTACTACAGCGCAATTATTTGAATTTCAATTTGATCAGCAGGGTAATGCAATGTATTTTGCTCATCGGTCCCACCCTCCTCAAAAATTGATTCGTGTCAGTTCTGTATCGTGGACATTCGGGACGTATTCTCGAACTGCAGATCCTTTTGGTACAGCAACTAACTATCCTGGGGGAGTTACTTTTTATGAGGGAAGAAGTGTATTTATAAGTACAGATACAAATCCTGATACTGTGTGGCTTAGCCGGTCTCCAACAACAGCAGGAGCAGCCCGACATGATGATTATACTACCGGATCTGATGCGGATCACGCTATTATTTTTCCTATTGCTACTACATCGGGGGATATTGCTTTTATTAATTGGGTTACAGGCGAGAGAGATTTTATTGCTCTTGGAACTACAGGTGGAGTTAAAAGACTCGACGGTGGGGGTGTTAATGATGCCATTACTCCAACCAATAAACGTGTACGTCCATTAGATCCTTATGGTGTTCAGAGTATTATGTCTGTAGTTAATGGAGAGACATTATTTTATATGCAAAAAGGAAGTCGTATTTTAAGACGGCTTGAATATGAAATTTTAGCAGACTCTTTTCGATCAATAGACCAATCTTTTGTTGCTTCACAGCTTACAGAATCAGGTATCGTTCAAGTTGCTTTTCAGCGAGGAAGATCAGATATTCTTTGGATGGTTCGGGGGGATGGTATTCTTGTAGGAGTAACTTTAAAAACTAAAGAAGATACATCAGGATGGCATAGGCATATTCTTGGAGGTACAGCAGGGGTAAAAGTTTTAAGTGTTGCTATTGAACCTTTAGACGCAGGGTATGATCGTGTATGGATTGCGGTTGAACGAACTATTAATAGTGTAACTGTTCGGTATTTAGAATATTTTACAGAACCATTTGAAGGATTTGACCAAACGGATTTTTTTACCGATGATGAGAGTGCAGATATTATTGCTTATGAAAATGAGGTTTATGAAGAACAAAAAAATTTAACATATTTAGATAGTTTTTTGACTCTGGATACTTCGGTTATTTCAGGCAATCCTACATGTACGCCGGGAGCTGTTACAGGAACCGGGATTACTTTTACCGCTTCAGGTGCAACTTTTGTTGCAGGGGATGTTGGAAAAAAAATATTTAAAAAATATCAAAATCGGGTGGGCGGTGGAGTTGCGTTAATAACAGCTTTTACAAATACAACAAATGTAGTTTGTACGATTGAGAGCGATTTTGATAATACTGACGTTATGGCCGCGGGAGACTGGTGGTTAACTACTGATTCTATTGGAGGGTTATATCATTTAGAGGGAGAGACAATTCAGGTTGTTACCGACGGAAGAACCCATCCAGATGTTGTAGTAACTAACGGTGTTGTGACACTAACCCGGCAATCAGGAATTACGCATCTTGGATATAAATTTATTGGTTTATTTATCTCAATGGATTTAGTTTTAGGTGCGGAAGACGGTAATATTCTCACTCATGCAAAAAATGTATCTGACGTCGATTTAATATTTGCACATTCTATCGGAGCCAAATATGGTACTAATCTTTATGATTTGAATCAAATAACTTCTTCGGTATCAGGACAGGCTACAGATCGGCCGCCATTGCCAAAGACAGGAGTGGAGTCTAATTTTAATGAAGATTCTTGGCAAGAAGGGAAACAAATAATTATCTTACAAGATCAACCATATCCGGTATCTCTTAACGCGGCCAATTTAACTTTAGATGCCGGGGAACGATGAGACTTGAAAACTTTAAGGCAGAAGATTATTATAAACTTGATCGAGAAGAAGGTTTTGAGGTATGGATGCAAGAAAAAGATATCCCTAAATCCTTATTGATTTTAGAAGATAATAGTGTCGCACGTTCAGTTTGGTTTGGCAATAAACTGTATGCAGTGTTTGGAATTATAGAAACTCGATGTGGAGTAGCAGAAGTATTTTTTATGCCCTCAAAAGGGTGGGTGACGAAAAAGAAATCTATCTGTTGTGCTGTAAAAAAGGATCTTGATGTTGTTGTAAAAATGTTTAACCGGGTTCAGATGACTTGTTTAGAGAAAGAAGTTTTTTTAAGATTTTCAGAATTTTTTGGGTTTGTGAAAGAAGGATCTCTTAAACACTATGATAGATTAGGACGAACATATACTATGTTGGCTATTACAGGAGGTATCGTATGAGTGATCCTATTACGCTTGCTCTTATCGTTACTACTGCTCTTTCGGCGGGAGCGTCAATTTTTGGTGGAGTATCTAAACAAAGAGAAGCTGCGGCTCAATCAGAACAACTTCAAAGACAAGCTGAAATTGAGAGAGAAGAAACCAAAGAGGAGATAGAACGTAAGACAGAAGAAAGAACTAAATTTATTGCTAGACAAAAAGTTGCTTTTTTGGCAAGTGGTATTGGACTTGCGGGGTCATCATTAATTGTATTAGAAGATACATTTCAACAGTTTAATAAAGAGATTGCTTCAGTTCAACGATCAGGTGCAGCTAAAGCAGGATTATTAGATAAAGAAGCCAAAATTAGAAAGAAATCAGGAAAGGCTTCATTGATTGGTGGTGTTCTTGGGGCGGGGTCTACTATTGCAGGAAATATATTTAAAGCAAAGGAGTCTTAATTTGGGAAAAATTCCAGAATATTTTAGAGGGCCGGCTAAATCAGCCCGTACAGGAATAGCAAGTGCAGACCCAAGTGGGACTATTATTGCCGGTGCCGTAAAAAATTTATCTGACACTTTTTTTAGTGGGGTTCTTGCTCTTGAGGCAAAATCTAAAAAACTTGTTGATGATTCTACTCGCGCAAAAGCTATAGGTGAGTATACGACAGAATATTTGGAAGGTGCTAATACAATTAAACAGACAAATCTTGATAATCCCGAAGAAGCACAACGGTTATTAAAAGAATTTCGGGCAAATTTAAAAGATGGGCATATTGATGCATTAACCGATCAAGGTATTCAGCAAGAATTTGCTTTCGATATTGATAGAATTAATGCATTGGAAGATATTCGTGATGTTGCTTGGAAAATTGAACAAAGTACATTAATTTCTCAAAAAAATTATCTTGATCGTATTTCAACAGATGCTAAAACTTTAGCTCAAACACCTTCATATGAAGAATATCTTAAAAAAATGGATCAGTGGTTAGCTGAAGAAGCTGATGGAAACAAAATAAGTCAAGCCTTTGGAAGTCTTAAAGCGGGACAAGAGGCTTTAGATAAGGGCGCGGAATCAATGACTCGGGCTCATCTTAGCGGTAAAATGGCTCGCGGAGAAAGTTTTGAAGCTGCTCAACATCTGATTCGAGGGGATTATGATCTTTTTATTGAACCAAAAGTAAAAGCAGAATTGTTGAAAAAACTTGACCAAGCTCAAAAAGGAGAAGTTACACGATCAAATTTTCTTCAGGCGGCAGATGCAGCAGTTGATATATTTCAAACATCAAAAGATGTATTCAGTG
>SDBV01012439.1_pt1 | contig 10906 bp, 10 predicted proteins | sample 2277081 | NCBI WGS metagenome assembly SDBV01 (sample SAMN10402039, study PRJNA504765) | marine sediment metagenome | isolation source: marine sediment core GS10_PC15, 223 cmbsf | place: Arctic Ocean: Southern Knipovich Ridge | collected 2010
GATCATGGGTGTAATAGACAGTTTTCGAGAGTATCGAGAGGAGATGCTCAAGGCTCTAGATCATCCTGATTTGCCTTTACACAACAATGCTAGTGAAAGAGATATCAGAGAGTTTGTGAAGCGTCGTAAGATATCAGGTAGCACGAAGAGTGAAAAAGGGAGAAAATTCAGAGATGGGCTCGCTAGCATTAAGAAAACATGTTTCAGGCTTGGTTTGAGTTTTTGGGAATATTCTTCGGCATCGTTTCAAGGGAAGCCACCTGATCTTGCACAACTCGTGCGCGCTCGCTACCACGACACACCTTTGCCATGACTTTTTAAGGACTTACCATCAAAGCCAAGAAGTAGATATAGGACAAAGACAGCTATCTAAAGACCATACCTTTTCATTACGAATAATCTGTGTTAAGTTGTTTGCCAACATAATATTATAGGTTAATAGAAAGTATCGATTATTTTTTCTGCTTCTTCTTGCGATATACCCTCTGTTTTCATTAGATCCTTTATGTAGCCTTCACGATTGATAGCTATTTGAGCATTTTTTCTTTGCATCTCTTGCGAATTGGTCACAGCCCATCTCACCCAATTTTCTGGACTCGTTTCCTCTGCATCAACTTTTTTCTGATCCATAAAATCCTCAACCCCCCCTACCAACAAGGAACCTAAAACTTATTTTATTAAGTAAAAGATCAATATGTCAATAAAAATTATCGATCATTGTTTGTGCTTGTGATGGAGACAACCCTTTATTTTCTTCTAGAGCACTTGAAATATATAATTGTCTGTTTAACTCAATGCGTGATTCATGATCAAGAGTTTGATCTGAAGCTTGTTTGATAATTTTTTTAGAAACCTCTTGGACATTTGAGTCTTTTTTACACGTATCAAGCAGCTTCTTATCTCCTATGGTAGTACTTTCTGATACTGGGTAAAAAGGGACAGCAACTTTGCTTACAGACATGATTTCCTCCTTTCCGTTGTTAATATTTACTTTTAATCTGTGAATAGAATTCAGCCAGAACTTTCTTATTATCATTTAAACCATATAAAAAAACAAGAAGTAAAATATATATTTTACACTTATTAGAGTATTTGATATATATCTAGATAGAGACTACCTAGGTTAGCTAAGGCTTTTTTAATAGACAAACCTCATAAACGCTTACATTTTAACAATATAGGAATATTTAAAAATGTCAGACAGTAATATAACGCCACTTCCAAATAAGCTTACGAGCGAGACAGTTGTGAATGAAGAGGATGAAGTGGGAGAGCTGCAGGAGCGAAAGATCACAATCAACCCAACAGACAAAACAACTGAAACAGCACAAAGCATCCTAAGTCAAGAAAATATCGAGAGTGATAAACCAATACAAGCCACCCACCTTAATCTAGATTTTATAAAAGAAGATTCAGGAGAGGACTTCCATAATGCAATACAGAGTGCAAAAACATTTAACGTTGAGGAAGAAATAAAGGGGAAAATCTACCTCACTATAGAGTCAAAAATATATGGGGCATTTGTAGATGCATATCCAGCTAAAGAATATGATGAGAACGAAAAAAAGTATTTATTAGAAAATGGCTTAGCTGGATTTGTAGTTAAGAACAATGGAGATATTGCTTCAGTATTCAAACATGCCAAATGTGGAATACCAGGTTTAACAAGTAAGATGATTCCTATGGCAGTTGATTTAGGAGGTAATCACTTAGATTGTTATAATACGGTTTTACCCAAAATCTATTCCGAATTTGGTTTTGTCCCCGTTGCAAAAGTAGAATTCAACACAGATTATGCTCCAGACGATTGGAATTATGCGAGAGATGACCAACCAGATATCATTTTCATGATCTATGATAAAACGTTCAAAGAACAATACTCTACTGAAAATATAAGCTCTAAAAATGAAATAGAAGAAAAAAATAAAAAACGCATTAATAAAATTAATGAAATGATTTACAAGTTAGAATATTCTAAAAACTATAAAGAGGGTGTTATGACTCAAATGTCTAAGATAGAGAGTTGAACGTATAGGTCCTTAAAAAGTCATGGCAAAGGTGTATCGTGGTAGCAAGCGCGCACGAGTTGTGCAAGATCAGGGGCTTCCCTTGAAACGATGCCAAAGAATACTCCCAAAAACTCAAACCAAGCCTGAAGTATGTTTTCTTGATGCTAGCAAGCCCATCTCTGAATTTTCTCCCTTTTTCACTCTTCGTGCTACCTGATATCTTACGGCATTTCTGGAGACAACTAGAAGACATTGGGAAATAGAAAATGGTTCACATCATGTCAAAGACAGAAGTTGGTCGGAAGACCACCAATATAGCAATAGTAGCGAAAAAGGGGGTATTCTTGGCACACTTAGAAATCTCAGTCTGAATGCTATGCGAGTTCTCGTACCACCTGATTCTGACAGAAAAAAAAGAAAAAATCAGAAGAGTTTGCCTTTACAAGCAATCAGCTACCTGACGAACCCTCTTCAAGCACTAGCCAAGCTGGCTAGGATTTAGTTACACTTTGCAGGTATCCTGCCTCTGTGGTGGATTTTTTCAAAAACCTGTGAGGACTATTTTTTGGAGCGGCGGAGCTTTTTTGGGGGAGGAGGGGCTAAGTCCTCATCCTTCTCGTCGTCATTACCGAAGGAGGGGAGGTTGAGCTCTCCCTCGAGGCCGAGGCGGGTGGAGAGTTTCCGGAGAGAGGCGAACTTCTCAGAGAGGGCTTCGAGCTGGGTTTCGGCCTCGGAGCGGCCTGTGCCGCGGAGGTGGGCCAAAAACTCCTCTTCATTCTCGAACTTCTCGGAGAATGTGATTGAATTGGGGGAGTGGATGGTGGGAATGTAGAGGAATTTTCGGACCGAGCTAGGAACCTGGGTGTAGACGTCACTACTGATGAGGGTTTCGATTTCGATTTTGGCGACTTGCTTGGGTGGGCGTCCCCGTTTGGGGCGGGGGTTTAAAGCTTCGTTTGAGTAGTAGGAATCTGATTTTTTCTTGATCTGTTGGCGGATCTGGTTGAGCTCTTTGGGGACCTTTGGATCGAAGAGGTGGACTTTGAGCTGTTCGATGATTGAGGGGAGGAGTTCAAGGTCTTCCTCAAAGACAAAACGGATCTCTTGCGATCTTAGCCACTCGATAATCCGGATCCGGGAGCGCTCTTGGTAAAACTGGTGCCATTTTTCAAGTTCAGTCTCTTGGTCATAGAGAAACTCGAGGAACTGCTCTCGGGCATCTTTGGAGGAGATGATGTCGAGGAGTTTCTCTTTCGTATCGATGTCGTAGACCTTCTCGTTGACAAATCCTTCCATCAGCTTTTTTGTTTCGTAGAAAGTCAGTTTAGGAAGTAGGGCATACCGGTTGGGTGAAGAGGAGAGCGTATCTTCTAATTTTTTGAGGTTCTCTTCATCTTTATTGAGATCGACAAATACGAGAAACCCTTCTACTCGGTCAAGATAGAAGCCCCGCTCGTCGTCGGATTTGGCAAATGCATCCATGAGACGATAGAGACGGAGAATGAGAGGGGTCTGGGGTTGGGGTAGATCTTTCATAGGAGAAGAAATATTAGCTGATCGCTCCTTTTAATGCGACAGTGGAGTATTGCCCACCTCCAATCTTCTCGACAGGGCCTTGGAGGGTGATCCTGCTCCAGTCGGGAGTAAAGGAAACCTTTAGAATGTCGCCCGAAGCAACTTCGATGGAGATAGGAGAGAAAGTATCATGGCATTTTGCCAAGGCAAGAGCTGCCGCAACAGCTCCAGTCCCGCATGCTTGCGTCTCTCCTTCGACTCCCCGTTCGTAGGTCCGAATCCGTGCGGGATTTTTGGAAACAAAGGTGACATTTGTCCCACTTGGGCCAAATTTGGGGTGGAAGCGGAGCTCTTTTCCCCTCTTTTCGACATCGATCTCTTCGATCTTGTCGACAAAACAAACGGCATGAGGGACTCCAGTGTGGAGGAGGTGGATGGTGAGGGGGGTCTCGGCAAGGGAAATTGTGAGGTCCCACTTGCAGACTTTAGGAGAGGGGAGTTGGATACATATCTCCTCTCCTCTTTTCCACCCATGGTAGATGCCGGCAGGAGTCTCAATTGCATACTTGGCCTCTTTTTCTCCGAGCTCTTCTAAAAACGCGACCATCGTGCGCAGGCCATTTCCACACATATCGGCCCTACTTCCATCTTTGTTGAATGTACTCATCTGATAGGGAGTTTTCTCCCCCTTTTCGAGCAAAAGCACCCCATCGATCTTGCATTTTTTGCAAAGGGAGGGGATTTCCTCGTGGGGAAAAAGGTTCGTGCGGGCATCTAGAAGGGCAAAAGTATTCCCTGCGCCTGAGTAGAGGGTATAGGGATACCTCATCACTTCATGTCTTTGTAAGAGGTCACGATCTTGTCAAGCAAGCCAAACTCTTTGGCTTCCTCGGCACTCATCCACTTATCCCTGTCGAGTGCCTCTTCGATTACCTCTCGACTTTGTCCCGATTTTTCCATGTATAGATCGACAAGGAGGTTTTTTGTTTTGATCATCTCTTTCGCCTGGATATCGAGATCGGTCGCCTGTCCAGTTACGGGGCCTCCGATTGAGGGTTGGTGGATCATGATGCGTGAGTGAGGAGTGGCGTATCGTTTGCCGGGGCTTGCACACAGGCTCAAAACAGAACCCATCGAAGCTGCAAGGCCGGTCACAAGGGTAGTCACGGGACTTGTGATCATCTTGATTTGGTCCCAGATAGCAAATCCTGAGTCGACTGATCCTCCTGGACTGTTGATCACAAAGTGGATCGGTTTACCTGGTAGGGAGAGTTCGAGATACCAGATCTTCCGGATAATCTCTTTTGCAGAGTTGTTGTCTATAGTATCTGAAAGAAAAATGCGACGGGATTTTAGGATAGAGATGTCGATTTTGTCGTTTAGAGATTTATACTCTTCTTTTTCGGGTTCTTTCTCTTTCTCAATTTTTGCCATGCAAAATCACTCCTATCTATATCTCTAATTCTGGGTAGAGGGGGTATTGTTTCAAAAGAGAGGCAACACCCTCTCTTACCTCCTCGAGTATCTTGGGGTCGGTTTCACCGTGTGCTCGGCTCTTCTCCCCTGTTTTGGGATCGAGGCCTGCTCTGGTATTATGGAGCACACGGCTGATCCACTTCCCAATCATTTCCATCTCTTTTTCTTTCATCCCTCTTGTTGTGAGAGCTGCCGTCCCGATCCGAATCCCGGAAGTGAACCAGGCCCCTTCAGAGTCGAAGGGGATCATATTTCGGTTGACGATCATCTCTGCCTGAACGAGGGCATTTTCTCCGATTTTTCCTGTTATACCTAGATGCGATAGATCAAGCAAGACAAGATGATTATCGGTCCCATTTGTGACGACAGAAATTCCTTCTCGTTTAAGGGAAGTGGCTAAGGCTCTAGCGTTTGTTACAACTTGTCCGGCGTAGTCTTGAAAATCAGGAGTATTTGCTTCTCTAAAAGCAATCGCCTTTGCTCCTATCACATGGGGGAGGGGGCCTCCTAAAACGAGGGGACACCCTTTGTCGATCACCTCAGAAAATTCGGGTTGGCAAAGAATTAGGCCCCCACGTGGTCCTCGAAGGGTTTTGTGGGTGGTTGAGGTGATGATATGGGCGTAGGGGACAGGATCTTCTTCCCCTTGGAAAACTTTTCCTGCGACAAGTCCAGCAAAGTGAGCCATATCACAGAGCAAGACGGCCCCTACCTCATCGGCAATCTCTCGCATCTTAGCGAAGTTGATCCGACGTGGGTAGGCCGAGTAGCCGGCGAGAAGAATCAGAGGCTTCTCTTCTCTGGCGATGCGGGCGATCTCTCCATAATCGAGAAGGCCAGTGTCGGGATCGACGCTGTAGGAGACAGCGCGCATCATTTTGGCGGAGACATTTTGCCGAAATCCGTGGGTGAGATGGCCTCCAGAGTGAAGGGAGAGGCCCAAGAAGGTCTGGTTGCACAAAAGTTGGCGCAACTTCTCAAATTCCTCATTCGTGAGGGCATTGGGGCTCTTTTTCCCTAGACGCTCGATCTCTTTATTTTGGATTTTTTTCGTTAAAATTGCCCAAAAAGCGACCAAGTTCGCATCGGCTCCCGAGTGGGGTTGGACGTAAGCATGAGAGGCTCCAAAAAGGGCTTTCGCCCCTTCTACCGCTTCGCTCTCCACCTGATCGACATTCTCACACCCTGCGTAGAAACGGTGATAGGGGAACCCTTCACAGTACTTGTCGGTAAGGAGGTTTCCCATCGCCAGTTGAACCGTAAGGGAGGAGTAGTTTTCCGAAGCGATGAGCTTCAGACGCCTTTTTTGGTCAACCAGCTCCTGCAGAAGCGGTTTTGCGATATAAGGGGCGCGTTCTTGGAGATGATCGAGAATCGCAAGGTAGGCGATCACCTCTTTTTTTCTTGGCTTTCCACTATTTTTCTCGAGGTACTTGTCTAGTAAAGAGTCTGTCATGGCTGTTCAGAGTATTCGCGAGCCCTCCATAAAGTCAATAGGGGATAGAGGGCGAGTTATTCTTTTAAAGAAGGTTGTGTGGATATTCACGAAACCCTTGCTCTTTACGTGAAAATGGGGTATGATCAGGGCTCTTTGTAGTAAAAGGAAGTATATGCAAGAATCTTTGCAGCAATCTTTGCAGCAATCTTTTCAAAAAATCCTCCAAATTCAAGAGTTGGATATCAAGATGATCCGGCTCATGCGGGTAAAAAAAGAGCGGCAGCAGGAGTTGTCCAAAATCCATTCTCTCACTGCTGATATCCAAACTCAGGTAATCGAGAAAGAGACTGGAGTTACAGAGGTCAAGAAACAGATCCGCATGGGAGAGACTCAGATCAAAGAGATCCAAGATAAGGTAGGTAAACTCGAGTCTCAACAGGCCGCTGTCAAAAAGATGGACGAGTTCAATGCACTGACTCAAGAGATGATGCGGACTGGTCGAGAACGGAACCAGGTCGAGCTGCAGCTCAGTGATCTGACAGATAAACTCGTGACAGAAGAGGATCTGTTGGCAATTCTTAAAGAAAATCTCGAAGCAACTGATCAAAATAGCACACTCATCGAAAAAGAGATCCATGAGAGTATTGAGAAGATCAACGAAGAGGGACGAACGATTCTCTCCGAGCGTGAGGCTGTAAGGGAAAAAACCGACCCAGAAGTCTTTTCTATCTATGATCGTCTTTTGAGAAATAAGAAAGACCGAGTTGTCGTACCAATTGAAAACCGCACATGTAGTGGTTGTCATATTGTCTTGACTCCCCAAAATGAGAACTTGGTCCGCAAAGGAGACCGTCTGGTTTTCTGTGAACACTGTTCTCGGATTCTCTTCTGGCAGGAGGCAAATGTAGCAGAGGGTGAAGAGGCTGCTCCGCGCCGTCGTCGCCGTAAAAGCATCGGCTAAACCCTAAACTTTTTGAGGGGCATGTGTGCGATCGCTGCTTTTGGGAAGTTTTTTCCAGAAGGAGAGGAAAGTCTGGACTTCGCAGGAGAGGATACCAGCGAAAGGCTGGGGGTCGCAAGGCTACGGAAAGTGCAACAGAAAACATCCCGCTACCGGTTGGAGTAGATAGGCTGAAAATCCTAGCTTTTAGAGTTAGGCACGCTTGGGGAGACTTAAGGTGGTGTAAACCCTATCCGAAGCAAGACAAAGGGATCAGAAGTTCTCCGCTAGAGGTTCCTTACATAAAGTCGCTTGAGGATCTTGGTGACAAGATCCCTAGATGAATGATCGCCCTACCTTCTTCAGGTGGGAACAGAATCCGGCTTACCGCATGCCCCTCTTTTTTTCTATCACCTTAAGAGCACACAGAGGAAGGAAAATGTCACATAAAAAAAGGCATCCCTACCGGGATGCTCTCTAGCAAATATCATTATATGCCAAATTTTAGACAAAAAACCATATCCTGTCGCTCGTCAAGCGATCTTGTCTATCGTGTTTTATTTGCTTGCCTGTTTGGGATGTGTGTCTAATGTTTTCCTATTTTTTTGAGGTAGTCTTCGAGGGGGCCGTCGAAGAAGTGGACTCCGTCTTCTTCGAAGGAGAGGATTTTGGTTGCAAAGTGGTTGATGAGGTCTCTGTCATGACTCACTGCAATGACGGTCCCTTTGTAATCTTCTAGCCCCCATCCGAGAGCGGAAACGGCTTCTAAGTCGAGGTGATTGTTGGGTTCATCGAGGATGAGCCAGTTGTACTCTTCAAGCATCATCCCGGCTAGGATCAAACGGGCTGTCTCTCCACCTGAGAGGGTCGCAACGTTTTTGTGTGCGTCATCTCCTCCAAAGAGCATCTTCCCGAGGGCGCTTCGGATATCTTGGTCGTAGAGTCCCTCTTTTCGGTCTCTAAGCCAGTCAAAAACAGTTTGATCAGTATTCGTTTTAGCGAGGATATCAGAGTGGTTTTGGGAGAAATAGCACTTTTGGACTTGATGCCCTCCTTCAATCACACCAGCATCTGATGGGAGGACACTAGCTAAAATCTTCATCAGGGTTGTTTTTCCACGCCCATTGCTTCCAATCACACCCACCTTGTCACCACGCTGGATTTCAAAAGAGAGATCTTTCAAAACCTCCACATCGCCGTAGCTTTTTGAAATTTTCTTGAGTTTTGCGACAATTTTTCCAGAGGCTTTTTCCGGTCTAGGAAACCGGATATAGGGGCGTTGGATATTGGACTGCTTGAGTTCTTGGGGCTTAAGACGCTCAATCTCCCGCAAACGTGACTGGACTTGACTCGCTCTCGTTCCTGCTCCAAATTTTGCGACAAACTCTTTGAGTTGGGAGATTTTTTTCTCTTTTGAGCGGATTTCTGCTTGCCCTCTCTCATGTACTGAGGTTTTGGTGACAAGCATTTGGTCGTAGTTCCCAGGATAAGTGATGATCGTATCGTAGTCGATATCGGCAATTTGGGTTGTGACGGAGTTGAGAAAGTGGCGGTCGTGGCTGACAACGATCAAAGTCCCTTTGTAGCTGTGGAAGAACTCTTCTAACCATCCGATCGATTCTAGATCGAGGTGGTTGGTAGGTTCATCGAGTAAGAGGGCTTGAGGATTTCCAAAGAGGGCTTGGCAAAGAAGGGCTCGGAATTGGAAGTCAGAGGGGACCGATTCCATCAACTCTTCATGGTACTCTTGGGGAATCCCTGCACCCATCAAGAGCTGTTCAGCATTTGCCTCGGCGCTATACCCGTCTTCTTCTCCGATGATCTCTTCGAGTTCGCCGATTCGGATCCCCACCTCATCGGTCATCTCTCCTTCATAGAGCCTGTTTTGCTCTTCCCGCGTTTTCCATAAACGAGCGTTTCCCATAACGACTGTGTCGAGGACTGTATATGTTAGGAAGGCTTCGATGTTTTGTCGGAGCATTCCCACCTTCTCAGGAAGGGAGACTGATCCACTCGTTGGTTCGATCTCACCCATGATGATCTTGAGCAAAGTCGATTTTCCAGCTCCATTGGGGCCTGTCAACCCATATCTTTCTCCAGGATTAAAGGAGGCTGTGACGTCGTGAAAGAGAACTTTGGTTCCAAAGCTCTTTGAAATTTTATTTAAATTGATACTCATGGAAAATAGAATACCAAACTAAAGAGATCCAAACAACCCGCAGTTCCTATCCTTTGAGTTACACCCGATTGCTATCGGTTTTGGGAATAAATTGTGACACAAGCACCTCCTACTAAGATTGTGTGGATGTCTTTTTTTCGAAGTTCTTCAGCGATATGACCAGCAAATTCCTCAAGAGAAGAGGTTCTCTAGCATATACCTACCAACTCTTTTGGTAGTAGTCAAGCGCGGGGGTGGGTCTTGTCATAAACTTCTTTTTTTAGCTTGGGGGAGACATGTGTGTAGATAGTGGTAGTGGCAAGAGAGGAGTGGCCGAGGAGTTGTTGGATCGTTTTGAGGTCCATGCCATTTTCGAGCCAGTGGGTGGCGATGGTGTGGCGGATGGTGTGTGGGGTAGCTTTTCCAGCAAGGCCGCTGGCTTTGAGGTATAGATCAAATTTCCTGTCCACCGAGCGGGTTGTGAGGCGAGTTCCAAGCCGATTGAGAAAAATTGCTTGGGGGTCTGCTTCCGCGAGGTGGCCATCGATATCAGCATGTCTCTCGGGATGGTCTAAATAGCGACCAATCCATTCGGAGGCATTTTTGGTAATCGGGATCACCCGTTCTTTTTTCCCTTTTCCTCTCAGACGGATCAGAAGAGAGCTCGGATCAAAATCGGTGCGGTTTAACCCCACAAGTTCACTCACGCGGATCCCGGAGCTGTAGAAAAGCTCTAAGATCGTCCGGTCACGGAATCCTAAGTAGGTGGCAAGATTGGGTTGATCAAAGAGAGTTTGGACTTGCGCATACTGGAGAGATAGGGGGATTCGCTTGGGGAGTTTGGGTCTTTCGAGCTCATCTGCAGGATTTGATCCAAGCCAATTCTGCTTCATACAAAAGGAGAAAAAACTGCGAAGAGAGGAGAGTCTGCGGACAAGGGTTGCTTTCCCCAAATTTTGCTCAGCGAGATGGGCGAGAAAGTGGCGCAGAGTCTTCCTGTCGATCTTATCAATGGGATAGGAGTTAGCCTGTGTTGGTGTGAGAAGAGAGATTTTTTCCGACTGTTCTTCTATGGGAAGAGAGAGAACCTTCTCTTCGATGAACGATTTTAGGGTGTTGAGGTCGATTGCATAATTGCGGGTGGTATGTTCCGAGGCCATTTTGACCGATTGGAGATAGAGGAGAAATTGGTGGGCTTCGTAAATCATCCTCTTATCAAATGCAAGAAGGGCTATTTTGTCAACCAGAGGCGCTACAGGTTCGCGCATCTTTACCCTTCGAAAATAAATTTCACCACAGAGAACACAGAGATCACAGGGGAAAAGAAATCTCTCTCTGTGCTCTCTGTGTTCTCTGTGGTGATAAAAAAT
>SDBV01012440.1_pt1 | contig 10906 bp, 8 predicted proteins | sample 2277081 | NCBI WGS metagenome assembly SDBV01 (sample SAMN10402039, study PRJNA504765) | marine sediment metagenome | isolation source: marine sediment core GS10_PC15, 223 cmbsf | place: Arctic Ocean: Southern Knipovich Ridge | collected 2010
TCCCCCCACGCCGAACACCTGCACGTAAAGCCGTGTGTATTGCGAAGGTGCTCGCCGCGGTGGTTCTGGACCAGGCCGTTTTCGTACTGGTATGTAATCGAATAGACATCCCGCGTGTCGCCGTGATGATCGGCGTTTACCACCCGCGAACTCCCCATCGCGCTTACAGGCCGTGCCCCCGCCAGCCACAGCGCCGCATCCACCGCATGAATCCCCGCGTTGACGAGCATACCGCCGCCGAGTTCCAGGTCGTTCACCCAGATAAGATGTTGCAGGCGGCTTTCGATATTAGCCGTCTTGGGCGGATCGCCAAAACTTTCGTCGCAGTAGATGGAACTAAGCATGCCGATCTTGCCGATCAGCCCCTCGCCGCAGCGTTTGACCGATTCGATATTGAATTCATCCGTGGGCACCTGGAAATCGATCAAAAAGACCTGCCCGTTCTTCGTCGCCTTCTTGCCGGATTCGAGTATCGACAAACACCCCGGCACATCGCACGCAATGGGCTTGGCAAAGTAACTATGATAGCCTGCCTCGACACTCGCGGCCACATGCTCCGGGAAAAAGCAGGGTGGCGTCTCAAAAAACATTGCATCGACCTTGCTGTCGATAACCTTCTTATAGCCGCTCAGACCCGAGAAGCGTCGATCCTTGGCGACATTAAGTGTATCGCCCGCAGGCCCAGCGACATGATCGAAATAATCCGCCACCGAAACAATCTGATAGCCCTTATGATTATTCGCGATCATCCCCGCAATCAAACTGCCGCGCCCGCCAAGCCCCACAAACCCAACCTCAATCCGGCTGTTGGCCGCAAAGCCCTTAACCAATGAAGGCTTCATAATAGTAAACCCCGCCGCCACGCCCGCCGAAGAGGCAATAAACCGCCTGCGATCGATCCTGCGATTCCTGCCGCCGATGTGCTGATTTCCAGGTTCCATAATCCGGTCCTCCACTTGTAAACAATTTTGCGATCAAGAAACAATGAAGTATATTGTAGCCCCCCCGACCGCAAAAATCAAAGATTAATCCAAATAAGTGCCCCGGGAGCACATCAGTACGAGCACTTTCTTTGCCACCACCACCCGTCCACCCCACACACCGTCATCCCGAGCGAAGGAATGCGGAGCGAAGCGCAGCGTTCCGAAGTCGAGGGACCTGTTTAAACACCATCGCGAAGCGATTCCAATTAAAAAACGCTTCTAAAACAACAAACACTCTACTAAAATGTAAAAGCATGAAAACTTTCTACACCTACATAATGGCAAGCGACACCGGCACTCTCTACGTCGGCATGACAAACAACATAAAAGAACGCGTTTACCAGCACAAGCAACATCTAATCCCCGGCTTCACCGACAAATACAACATCGAAAACCTTCTCTATATAGAAACCTTTCCCAACGCCTCATCCGCCATCAAAAGGGAAAAGCAGCTAAAATCCTGGAGCAGAAAAAAGAAGATCAACCTGATAGATTCAAAAAACCCAACATGGAACGACCTCGCAGAAAACTGGTACAAATAATCCCCACCGCCCCCTCCCACCGTCATCCCGACCGAACCCCCGACGCGCCATCACACCCACCACGCGCGTCATCCCGAGCGAAGGAATGCCAAGCGAAGCGCAGCGCGCCGAAGCGGAGGGACAGTCTCTTGCCGTACAGGCTCGCTTTCACTTTCGCCTGTTTTCACGGCCAAAGCCATGGACTTCAAATCGAGGTAATGGAGTTGTCAGAATCGCGACTTCTATTCTAAGACCAGCTCCTTTCTCACGATGAGGAATGAACATCATAGACAGCCTGCCCGCAAGGACACACTTGGGCGTCCTCTTCCAGCAATCGGAGATTTCCCTGACGTTGTCATCAGGAATGTAGCCAAGCTTTTTCTTGTAGGTCTTACCTTTAAACCCTTTCCATTTTCCATAGACTGCTATTGCAGGCGGATATTCATTTCTTGGCTCTTGCACAAGCCGGATACTGCGGGATCGGCCTCCTATAAAACTCATAACTGCCTCCGAACGATACGACACTCCCGCTACCGGCAATTCCCAGTCGTGAGCATTAAATGTAAAGCCATCATCACCTGCCACGGGATATGACTGCTTGATTCTTACAACATTTTCAGCATCAGTTGCCAGACGAAATGCTACATTGTCTGCAACGTCTCTTGGAGATTCATATAATGTAACATCCAGCTTCCCGTATTTCTTCCTTGAAGCAAAAAGTTTGTCGGAAAAAAATCCCATACCTCTCTCCGCAACAGGACTCGTTATCTCTTGCGTCTAAACATCAACCCACCCAGGCCGATAAGTAGGACCGTGGTGGGTTCGGGGACGGAGGCGACACGAAAGCCTCCCCCGTTGTCCTCGTACGACGGTTCGTAGTCCTGGTCCCGGTAGGAGAACTCCAGACTGCTTCTCCAGCGGTACGTGCCGCCGCGAAAGCCGTGAGAGGCACTGGGGAAGGACTCTCCACTAAAAAACGGGCTTTCGAACCATTCCCGTACATTACCCATCATGTCAAAAGTGCCGTTAAGTTCCTCGGAACCGCTCCCGACATCCCAGGGGCCTTCATAGGGACCGTCAGGGCCATAATCAAGACCTACCGTATAATTCCAGCCGCCATTTGAACCGTTTCCCTGGTATAATGTTTCGCCCGGCTTTGTCGCATATTCTTGCAGACTCGTGCCATTCCAGTAAGCCGCCTTGACCCATTCATCCTCCGTGGGCAGGATGTAATACGCGTTGCTGTTGCGGAATGGATTACTCGAATCGTAACCTGCATCACCTGCTTCCCACACACCCGCACTATAGTCGCTCGTCCCCAGGGTGCCCGTGAACTTATACGCCGCATGATGCCCGGTGCTGGTATTGAGCCAGTTGACAAACTGGGCTGCCTCGTACCAGCTTACCTGGGTGGTCGGAATGTTTGTGCCCGTCCAGAAGGTGCTACGGTCATAAGCAACTGACGGGCTGCCTGTTGGGGTTCCCTGAATGTTGGTAAACTTGTCCCACTGGTCATTAGTAATCTCATAGGTTCCAATACGGTAGTCGTTAGTTGGATCGCTGAACCCCCTATAAGGGTCCATTGCCGTCCCATTGGCACTACTTGCATCACCTGAGATATTCACAAAGTCGATTGTGAATTGGTTGTCCCCGGTGCCAAATATGTCGGCTGAAGCAATATTTGCTACTGACAGAATAATTACCATTACAAGAATTGACATTTTCATCTTCTCTCCCTTCCAAGAAAGTTAAACGTATCTTCCACGCACAAGGTTGAATCAAAGGGATGCTCCTCGAAGGGGCTTCCCATCACGCTCCAAGATACATTATGACTCCGTTTGGGTAGATTGTCAAGAAAACAGGAAAAAGCGTTGTGCAATTCTGCAAATTGGGCATAATCCCGAATGGTGAGTTGGCTGTTTTCTACACTTTCTAAACGGCAGCCCTTCCCGCGGCTAAAATCCCCTCAAATCTCCACGCCCTCCCCCTCCTAAATCTTCGCGCCTTCGTGGTTCAAATTCCCCCCGTTTGTTCCTTTTTGAACCAAATATCCACGAGTAATCTCATTTAACATTTGACATCTGCCAAACAGCATGGTATAATGCGTTGCGTAATTGAGGAAGAGGCAACACCGAAGCCAGGAGGAGAAAATGAACCACCCAAACCCATCAAATAGAACGCACGCCAAAGGCGTGCCGCCCCTATATTTAACCCCCACGGAAGTGGGGGATACGCCAACGACCAAAAAAAACAAAACGAACCCAATCCGTCGGTCCACCGCCATCTGGCCGCCCAAACCACCCCGAATTATACGAAAACGAACCCAATTTCCACTCGGCCCACGACCCAATTATACGAAACGAACCCAATTCCAGCCGCGGCGGACCTGTGGAGGACCAAAAAATGCAAAACGAACCCAATTCTATCCCAAGGGTACACCAAATACGCAAAACGAACCCAATTCGCGCACGCCAGGTGTCCCACCACCCCCTATTTCAGCGAAACGAACCCAATCTCACCCCGTTTCGACCTCGGCATTTCGAATTTCGTGCTTGTTTCGGATTTCGAGCTTCAGATTTCGGATTTCCCCCGATCTGTCGGGGCGTATTATGCGAAACGAACCCAATTTCAGCCGCGGCGGACCTGTGGAGGACCAAAAAATGCAAAACGAACCCAATCTCCGCCTGCCCCACGACCCAAATGCGCAAAACGAACCCAATTTAGCGCCCCACGCTGCCTTTCCTACTTTCGCCTCTCTCGCGGGCAACAGCCCGCGCCACCCCACTATTCACCATTCACTGCTCACCATTCACTATTTTACAAAACGAACCCAATTCCAATATCGCAGAAACCTATCCAGAATAAACGCTATAGCATTAGTGGATCGCGTACGTCCGCTTCTACGGCCCTGGTTTCTCCCGCTCGCCATCCAGGCCCCAGCCCTCTTCAAGCATGGGCGGCGATTTTATTCAAAACTCCTTGTTTTTTTCTTGAAATCCGTCGAAATACCTGTAAAATCCCCCATTCTTGAGGGTCGGTGCCCGAGTGGCTAAAGGGGATGGGCTGTAAACCCATTGGCGAGAGCCTTCGCTGGTTCGAATCCAGCCCGGCCCATTGACAATCTGCCTTGCGGTCAGACGATGACAGCACGGCATTTTTGTTGCCTAAGCGTCCAACTGAGAAGCACCAATATATTCTAATAAAATCAGGATCTCATCCAACAACGTTGGTAACTTTCTTGCAACTCCTTTGAGTTTAACGCTTTAGGCCGCCGCCATAGTGTGATATAATACTGTCGCTCTCGCGGGGGATAAGGCAACGCACCAGTGCGAGCTGCCCACCGCGACAGTGCCATACGGCATGGGTTGGCATCCTCTTTGGCCCCAACCCTTTACAATCATGCCGGTTGCTGCAATGCGATAAGCTCTCCGCCAAAGGCCGACCTTCGGCGGGCTGTTTTCAGCAACAGGCAACCAACGTTTTTAGAGTTGAACCTGAAAAGAGGAACTTTTCTGATGAATGACGATGGAGACCCGGAACAGGAACAACCCCCGGCAAATGAAGAGCACCGCCTTGCAGTGAACGAATACGAGCGCCAGCCTGTGCCGGAAGACAAGACCAAGGGACTGGGCAGCTTCGTTGGCCTCTTTGCCAGTGAGCATGTGGCGGCGACGGAATTGCTGATCGGGCCGTTGTTTGTGGCGTCAGGGGTCCGTGCGTTTGACGTGCTGGTCGGATTGCTTGTCGGCAATTTGCTGGCGGTGTTGACTTGGACGTTTATCACGGCGCCGATCGCCACAAAGAAGAGGATGACCCTGTACTACCAGCTCGAAAAGATCGGGGGACCGGGAATTATCGATGTTTACAATGTGGCCAATGGTTTACTCTGGTGCTGTCTTGGGGGCGCGTTTATCTACGTTTCGGCGACGGCGTTGTTTGTTCCGTTGAATTTGCCCGAACCTCAACTGAAAGACTGGCTGCCGAACAGTTCCGGGATGGTTGCCGTGGTGCTCGCCGTCGGAGCGGTTATTGTTTACGTTGCCGCCAAGGGCTATGACGCGGTGGTGAGGTTTGCCAACATCGCCGCGCCCTGGATGGTTGTGATGTTTATTGTTTTTGGAATGGCGGCGCTTCCGGAATTAGGTGTTCGGTCTCCGTCTGATTTCTGGCGGGTCGCCAACGATGTTGTATGGAAAGGCGTCGCGGCCGAAGGCGCTACGAAATTTACTTTCTGGCATGTTGTGTGTTTTGCATGGTTCGGGAACATGCCTTGGCATCTGGGCATGGGCGATCTGACGATCTTCAGGTATGCCCGCAAGGCGCGGTACGGATTGGCATCGGCGGCGGGGATGTACCTGGGCCATTACATCGCGTGGATCACGGCAGGTCTTCTCTATGCGGTTCAATTGCAGCAGGATCCGAGCAACACCAGCGTGGTGCCGGGCCCCATGGCCAGTCGTGTCGCAGGTGTTTCAGGAATTGTCCTTGTGATCCTGGCCGGTTGGACGACTGCAAACCCGGTTATCTACAGGGCCGGCTTGGCTTTTCAGGCCATCCGTCCTAAATGGTCGCGAGTAAAAGTGACCATGATTGCCGGTATTGTGGCGTGCTTAGTAGCAGTGTTTCCGGGGCTATGTAATAGATTTCTCAGTGTCGCAATGCTGTACGGGCTGGTCCTGATGCCTATGGGTGCGGTTATCTTTGTCGACCATTACCTGATGAAACGCTTTGGTATGCAGGAGTTCTATGCAGCCAAGACCGGAAGGAAGGTTCACTGGCCGCCATTGATAGCATGGTTGCTGTCGCTGTTGTTTTGTGTGGGCCTGTGGTACTTCATGGGCATACAGGAGTTCTTCCTGTGTTTGCCCGGATGGCTGTTCTCAGGGGTAGTTTATCTCATAGCCAGTAAGATGACACAGAAATCAAATACTGTAAAGGAGACCGTCGCATGAAAACTGTTTTGATATCTCTCTCGATACTCGGCCTGGTAGTAATGCTTGTAATGCCTGTCATGCAGTTGGCAGGAGTGGGCTCTGTGGCACTTAGCAAATGGGGACTTGCAATTGGCACAGTGCTCTGGTTTGCCACCGCGCCATTCTGGATGAAATCGAAATGAACAGGTACCAACTTTTATGGGCAAGCATGAAAAGGAGAATGAGTGATGAAGCCAATGGCGGGTTTTCTGGTGATTTGGACGTTTTTGTTGCTTGGCACAGATATCAGCGGATACGCCGCCAATCCCAATCCCCCCACAGACGGCCTGGTCGGATCTAATTACACGCCGGCCTTCTGTGTGAATCAGGTCCAGATGTGGCACGAGTTCAAGCCGGAGGTGATCGAAAAGGAGTTGGCCGCCGCGAAGAAATACTTCGGCATAAACACCCTGAGGGTCTTTCTGCACAACGTCAATTTCGATCAAGAGAAGGATGTATTCCTTGCCAACATCGAACAGTTCCTGGTCATCTGCGATCACCATGGGATCAAGCCGGGCTTTGTTTTCTTCGACGACTGCTGGGAGCACAGCGGGATTACGCTGAAGCAAAAACCGCCGGTGGACGGCCTGATCGGCGGTAATTGGGCTGCCTGCCCACAGGACAGTGAACGAACCGAGGCAAATCTCCCCAAGTTCAAAGCGTATGTGCAGGAAGTTATCAAAGCACACAGAAAAGATGAGCGAGTTTTATTCTGGGAGATATTCAACGAACCGCTAATGAAATTGCCGTACACTGTCAAGCTGCGAAGACTCGGCTACGAATGGGCCAAGGAACTCGAGCCGACACAGCCGGTGATCTCCTGCTGGGACGACAACCCCGAGACGGACATCGTCGACGCGCACGCCTACAGCAGCAATTTCGCCGGATGGGACAGGCAGGCCGACCTGAATACGGCCAAGGGAGCCGTCTTCACCGAGGCGGGCGCCCGATGGTACACCGGCCAAGGCGCCAGCCATGGCGAGCCGGTCGAGATTATCGATTGGCTGCGACGTCGCAAGGCGGCCGGCAAGTCGGTGCCGGGCGTGTACCTGTGCTGGGAAGTGATGGTCGGCAACGTCAACGCCCGGTGGATATGGGGCAGCGCGCCGAACACGCCGGAACCAACGCTTCCCTGGTGCGGGCTGCTCTGGCCCGACTGCACGCCCGTCTCCTTAGCCGAGTCCGAAGCTGTCCGCAGCTACGCGACCGGCGAACATCGGGCCCTGTTCTTCGACGATTTCCAGGATATCTCGCCTGTCCAGCCGAGTCCGAAATGGACCGGATATGGCTCCAGCTCAAGCCTCGGCGTGCTTCGACTGCAATCTGGACGAAAGGTGGTGACTGGGAACACCCAGTGGACCGACTACGTGGTCGAAACCGCGGCCATGCTGAAGAACTCGACCAGCCTGGCCGGACTGCTCCTCCGCGCCAACAATCCCGGGCCGGGCCGGGACCAGCTTCGCGGCTACTACGTTGGTTTCAACACCAAGACGCTCTATTTGGGTAAGATGAACTACAATTGGAAGGTGCTGGCTTCGTTTGACCTGACAAAGCTGGATTCGAAGGTCACGCCGGGGGCATGGAACCTCCTGCGCGTAGCTATTCAGGGCAATCGTATCCGCGTCTATTTCAACCGCCTGCACGATGACGACGGGCTGCGAATTGACTATGCCGACACCGAAGAACCTGTCATCGGCTCGGGCAGCATCGGCCTGCAAGCCAACGATGGCGACGTATGGTTCGACAATGTGGTGGTGCTGCCGATCAAGGAGTGGCCGTGAGGCTTTCCTAAACGAGCAAGAACAAGGAGAATAAGCAATGAAGCTAATGGCAAGTTTTCTGGTGGTTGGAGCGTTCTTGTTACTCGGCACAGATGTGAGCGGATACAAGGCCAATCCCAATCCACCGACAGACGGACTGGTCGGTGCCAATTATACGCCGGCATATGCGGCCAACCAGGTTCAGTTCTGGCATGATTTCCACCCGGAGATCGTTGAAAAGGAATTGGTTGCGGCACGGAAATACTACGGAATTAACACACTCAGGGTATACCTGCACAACATAAACTTTGATGCGGAGAAGGACGTTTTCCTGTCCAACATCGAGCGATTCCTGAAAATCTGCGACCGGCACGGGATCAAGCCGGGCTTGACGTTCTTCGACGACTGCCATCGGCACGAAGGCATTTTTCTCGATGAGCCCACCGAGCCGATCAAGGGTTATCACAACGGGCGATGGGCCGCCTGTCCCCAGGATCGGGAGCGGAAAGACGAGAATCTTTCGAAGTTCAAAGCCTACATCCAGGACGTGATCCGCCCGCACCGCAACGACCCGCGCGTGCTGTGGTGGGAGATCTTCAACGAGCCGAACATGGGTCTGGAATTTTCCCGCAGACTTCGCAAACTGGGGTACGCCTGGGCCAGGGAACTCAAGCCGACCCAGCCGGTCATCTGCTGCTGGGACGACAGCCCGGAGACTGACATCGTCAATGCCCACAACTATGGCAACAGCTGGCAGCATTGGGACAAGCAAACGGACTTGAGCCGGGAAAAGGGCGCCGTGTTCACCGAGGCGGGAGCCCGATGGTATGCCCCGCGGCCAAGCAACGGCGAGCCGGTCGAGGTGATCCACTGGCTGCAAGGTCGCAAGGCGGCCGCGAAATATGTGCCGGGCGTTTACCTGTGCTGGGAACTGATGGTCGGCAACTCCAACTGCCGCTGGTACTGGGGGACCCCGCACGGCACGCCCGAGCCAACGGTCCCCTGGTGCGGACTCATGTGGCCGGATGCGACGCCGGTGTCACTGGCGGAAGCGGAGGCGATACGGCGCTACACGACGGGCGAGAAGCAGGCGCTGTTCTTCGATGATTTCCAGGATGTTGCGCCGGTAGCCAGGGCGGGCTGGGATGCTTTTGGCGGGAGCGACAGCGGTGTGTTGAAGCTTTCATCGGGCACCAAGATGATTACGGGCGATCCAAAATGGACCGATTATCTTGTAGAAGCCGTGGTCATGCTCAAAGAAGACCGCGGAAACGCAGGCCTGGTTTTTCGCGTGAACAACCCCGGCAACCGCTCCGACGAGATGCTCGGATACTATGTCGGCTTCGACACAAACAAGCTCTATCTCGGAAAGATGAACAATGACTGGAAGCAACTGGCCGAGTACGATTTAAAGCAACTCGATTGCAAAGTTGTCCGGGGAGTATGGAATCAGATTCGCGTTGCAGCCAGGGGCAACAGGATCAAGGTATGGTTCAACCGAATGCATCCGTCTTCCGATTCCGACAAGGGTCTGCGCATAGATATAAAAGACGATCAGTCCCCTGTCCTTTGCGGCAACGTAGGCGTAAGAACGCACGGAGTCAACGCCTGGTTTGACAACATAATCGTATTGCCGGTAGACCACTTGTCATGCAAGGAGTAATATACCTTGAGATGCATAATAATCAGGTTTCTGATTTGTATCATCGTACTGACGGCCGGATTGCAGGCCGCTGAAACACCGTCATCAGTAATGGCCGCGCAGGGATTGGTGAAGAGAATCATTCCGGAACACATCGATCAATTCGTGTTTGAAGAAATTCCACAGGACAACGGGCAGGATGTCTTCGAGATCGAAACGCATGACGGCAAGGTCGTTATCCGGGGCAACAACGGTGTTTCGATGGCTATGGGCTTAAACTGGTATCTCAAATACTACTGCCATTGCCATGTCTCTTTGTCTGGAAATCAGCTTGATCTACCCATGCCACTGCCGAAAGTCAAGCCCAAGCTGCGCAAGGTCAGTTGGGCAAAGCATCGCTACTTCCTGAATTACTGCTGCTTCGGGTATTCGCTGCCGTGGTGGGACTGGGCGCAGTGGGAACGGCTGATCGACTGGATGGCGCTCAACGGGATCAATGCGCCGCTTGCGGTGACAGGGCAGGAGGCCGTGTGGCAGGCGGTCAGCAAGAAGCTGGGATTCACCGACGAGCAAATGGCGGCATTTCTCGCCGGACCACCCTATTTGCCCTTCGGGTGGATGGGCTGCCTGGACGGTTGGGGCGGGCCGTTGCCGGCCGGTTGGATCGACAAGCACGAACAGCTTGGGAAACAAATTCTCGCCCGGCAGCGAGCGTTGGGTATGACGCCGGTACTGCAAGGCTTCACCGGGCACGTGCCGGCGGCGGTCGCCGAGAAATTCCCCGAGGCCAAACTGCACAAGGTCCACTGGATCGAGTGGAGCACCCATCTGCTCGACCCGCTCGATCCGCTGTTTGCGAAGATCGCCAAGCTCTTTATGAAAGAGCAGACTCGGCGGTTTGGGTCCGATCATCTCTACGCGGCGGACACGTTTATCGAGATGACCCCACCCAGCGGCGATCTCGACTACCTGGCGAATCTCAGCCGGGCGATCTACGATGGCATGGCGAAGACCGATCCGCAAGCCG
>SDBV01012441.1_pt1 | contig 10906 bp, 13 predicted proteins | sample 2277081 | NCBI WGS metagenome assembly SDBV01 (sample SAMN10402039, study PRJNA504765) | marine sediment metagenome | isolation source: marine sediment core GS10_PC15, 223 cmbsf | place: Arctic Ocean: Southern Knipovich Ridge | collected 2010
TCTTACACCTGACGATGAGTCCCCAGGGTCGTACCTACTCCACAATCAAGTAGCAACTTGCCTCGCCGTGGCCGAGGATCCGGACCGTGAAAGTCGATCTGGAAACCACAAGGGATGGCAGGTTAGTGATCCCTTCCGCGGAGATCATGTGCTAGATGCGTGGTATCTGGCCGTCTGGCTGATTACCTCAAATCAGATATACGTTCCAAAGCAATCCATCACGATCGACTCATCTGATCCTTGGGCTTCCCAAAAAGCTCAATTCAGCCAGAATCTAGCTAAGAGCGAGCGGCGTGAGCTGGGCGTGTACGCTGGTGGTGGAGGGAGAGAGCCTGGTTCCGCTAAAGAAGCATTCCGAAGGCTATTGAACAAGAGTAGACCGGGGTCCTTCTTAGGTGGAAGTCAAGGCCCATACCCTGACGCATGATCATCTACTCACGATTCAATTGCCGGCACTTCGTGATCGAAAGAAACCCCTCCCCTCAAATTGATGGTAAGGACATCCGAAGAGCTTCCCGTAGAATGAACGCTCTCCGTTTCCACGAACCCTGGCTGCAGGGGCGTATGAGGTTGTTCGAAACCTACACACTGCCCTCGGTTCTGAGTCAGACTGATCAGAAATTCCGTTGGATAGGTATCGTCCATCCAGATACCTCCCCGTGGTTCGTGAAGCAGCTAAGGAGATATCCTAGGCTGGAAATCAGACAATGCGAATGGGACATTGACGCCAAAGAGCCCGGAGGCCACACCACAATCAATCTGGACACGGACGACGCCCTCTCCAGGGACTTCATCACCGAGGTTCGAAAGGTAGACTTCGAAGGAGAAACCCTCTTCCTAAGGGGGATGCGGTTCCGCGAGTTCACTGACTGCTGGATAACTACCAGGTCTGTCCGGGGGCATTTCAACATCGTCCAGCATCCCGAACTGTCCGTACTAGACTTCTCTCATGGGATGGGGGCACTCCCTCAGAACATCGTAGACCAGAGACGCCCCATGTGGTTGGAGATCATCCACGAACAGAACATCTCTAATGCGTTACGAACAGCCAAAGCTACTAAAAACGTGGGAGCCAAAAAGGCCTCCACATACTTTGACATTGACTACAAGAGAATCAAAGATGAAAAAGCACGGCTACACCACTGAAGGCAAGGTCCGGCACGACTCAATTGAAGATCGACGCCACAAGGATAAGCTCCTGAACCCTAGAAAACACCCTACGGGTCCAGAACGCTACGTCAATCCATCAAAGGATGAGCCCTGGAGAGCCTTCGGGAAAAAGACAGCCATGCTCAGTACCTCAGAACGCATGTTCATTCATGACGTACCGCGTCTACTAGGCGATGGGAACTACGCCAACCTTGGGCACTCCCATGGGGGGTCAGCAATACTGATGGCGAAGAGCCTGCAGGAATACAGTCTCTCCGGTAAGGTCTTCACCATAGATATCACCTTCCGCTACCATCATGCCATGGAACGTATGAAGACTTTCAACGTGACGGACAGAATTGAGGTCTGCCAGGGCCCTACCGACGAGTGGGCTGAAAAACTGGTGCAGGAGTTCAATTTCGTGTTCATCGACGCGGACCACAGTCTCGAAGCCGTCCGAACAGACATCACGAATTGGTCTCCTAAGATCAAGGTCAGGGGGCTACTCTCCCTGCACGACACCAATCAAGACTTCAGCCACAAAGCTATCCAAGAGACCATCGCCGGGTACGAGAACTGGATCGAGCGTAAAGACCTTCACATACACAGCATCCGTACTTTCGAGAGGGTCCGATGATCATCTACTCCGCCAACTACGGGAATGTGGATTTCGAAATTCCAACCAATCACTTCAATCTGACTCAGGAGGAGCCTCCCGTAGAGGAGATTGATGAGGTGATGGCCAACCACAACAAACTGGCTCAGAGGGGGTCTCCTATAGATCTCTCCGGAATAGAGTTTGTGTACTTCACAGACATTGCGCGCGAGATACCAGGTTGGAATGTGGTGGTAGAGAAGCGTCCGGAGGAGACCTCCTTACTTCAGGCCAAGTGGGTCAAGACGCACTCCCACGAACTATTCCCGAACGACGTCTCCATGTTCATGGACGCAAACCGAGCGCTCCTACGCCGTCCAGATCATGAGTTCAAAATTACCACGAAGTCTGCCCCCGTAACGGTGTTCCAGCATTACTGGGACCTGCCGCGTGAGTACAGCAAGTGCATGAGGCACATAGGCTCAAAAAAGAAAGTTCTAGCCCAACGAAACGCGTATAGGGATGACGGGTTCGACTGGTTCGAAAGTCATGCCTACATCGGAAACACGATAATCAGACACCCATCCGCTGTGGCATTCAACGAACTCTGGTGGAGGGACATACTGAAATACAGCCATAGGGACCAGCTAAGCCTGCCCTACGCTGCTTGGAAAGAGGGGCCCGCGAACTACACCCCCCGCACAGAGCGACCTACCTACAAGGCGTGCCACCACCGGAACAACGGAAGATTCTACCAAGGAAGGGGATTACAAGGATGGTCACCACCGCACACCGCCCAATAAAGCACCGGGACAAATGGAAGAGACTGCCCACCTTAAACGAGCTGGCCATCAAGCACCAGACTGACAAGAGTCATCTGCATGGGTATACCGTCACGGTGTATCCGCAATTCCTTGATCAGGCTAGACACTTTCCTGTCGCAATGCTGGAAATCGGGGTCCTTCAAGGTGCGTCCCTCAGGATGTGGGATGAGTACTTTATTCATCCAGGGGCTAAACTGTTCGCGTGGGACATCAAACCCGAGTGTGAGCAAGGCATACCTTCCAGATTCACATTCCAACAGGTAGACTGTCTCAGCGAGGACCAGGTTCAGGTGGCTGCCCGCAAGCTCCCAAATCTGGACGTGGTAGTGGATGACGGGGCGCACTCTCCCCTGTCGAGGAAAATCCCCTTTGAGGTTCTGTGGGATAAGCTCAACTCAGGGGGTCTCTACATCATCGAAGACGTGAGGTTCAACCGACAAGAAGAACTCTCTAGTATGATCCTTCCCAAGAAGTCTCGTTCCGAGGTTCACATCTACGGCGAAGTCATTGTGGTACGAAAAATATGACCCTTCACACAATCTGGTTCGTAGTGGGCACTCGCCCGGAAATGATCAAGCTGGCCCCAGTCATCATAGAGCACCTCAGTCAGCGTTTGGGTGACAAAGGTTCTCAAGGTCGTAGCTAGCCTCACCGCAGGCACAGATCCACCGGAGAAACTTACTGGGAATCCCGCCCACAAGAGCGTTATCAGGAACATCCCTCGTGACAACAGCTCCAGCTGCTACAAAGCAGTGCTTCCCCACCATCACCCCTGCAACTAACGTAGCATTTGCCCCAATCGACGTCCCATTACCAACCTTCGTCTTGGGGTGAAACTTGGAGAAACCTATTCGCGGTTTCGGGTTGTCGGTGAGCACCGCATTCGGTCCAACGAACACGTCCTCCCCCAATTCTACGTTGGAATAGATCTGCGCCCCGTTCATAACACGGCAGCCGTCACCGAGAACGACATTCTTCCCAACATAGACGCCCTGGCCAATAATACAATTCTTCCCGATCACCGCATAATCGTCGATCTGAGTCCAGCGCCATACGGCGGTCCCCTCGCCGATCACGGCATTCTCACTGATATGGTTGTCAACTTGCATCGCTAATCTCCTGTAGTAAATGAGTTGTTTGCAGAATGTTCTCTTTACCCGCTATCTTACAGCCGCCGTCGATGTGGGCCAGGAAGTAGTCCAGCTCCAGCATTAGCGGGGTGTCGCTGTGGTAAGGGATGACTTCTTTCTCCCCGGCGCACAGTACAGGCTTACCTTCCCGGTCAAAGCTGACTGAGTTCCTGTAGAGAGCCAGTTCCTTCAAATCGAACGTGAAAGCGCCTTGCTCACAGATCACCACCAATCCTACCTCCTTGGTAGGCCACAGCCAGTTAGCGTGAATCGTTGCTGTAGTGTCTGAATACACGAGAGTCGCAGTAGCGCCGTCATAGATGCCTCTCTGAATGAACTCACGGGCATCACAGGTGACACTCAAAGGCTCTGCCCCGTCCATCAGATAGTCTATGATATACACGTCATGAGGCATAGAACCCCAGATGACATCTTCCTCCGTGCGAATGTTACCAAAATTCAATCGTTTGCTGTGGATGAACTGTATGGCGCCTAACTCGGGCAGCATCTCCTTAATCTTCTGTATGGCAGGGTGGAACAGGTACAGGTGCCCTGCCATCAAGGTTGCTGAGTAGCTGACAAGACGTTCAGCATCGCTCTCGTTCATAACCACAGGCTTCTCGATCAAAACGGGCTTGTCGTGACTGAGGAGGTACTCGCCAATCTGGAAGTGCGTGATTGAAGGGGAGACTACCGTGAAGGCGTCGAATTCATCCAACTCCACGTCAGCCAGATCCGTGTAGTCCGCTGTGATAACCGGATCTACCACCGACACATCGTGGCCTAGCAGCTTGAGCGTCTTGATGTGGTTCTGACCCCAGCGGCCTCCTCCAACTACGCATACCTTAGCCATTAGCGTTCGCCTGCTCAAATCTCGTAGCAGGACCCTTGTAGTTGAATCTGCTCTTTACACCCTCGTGCGTATATGGCGTACGGTTTGGAACAAACCGAAAGTTCGAGTTTGGACTGCAGTTTTGGTCGATACCGTGGATGTGCCACAGCCACATAGGCTCGGGGGTAGATATCCTCCGCTTCTCATCTTTGGTTCTATGAGCGCCCCCTGCCAAAACAGACTGAAAGCCCTCCGCAGGCTCAACTACTACTACTGCGAATAAATCGCTATGGACCCGGTAATAACCGTCCCTGGCAGCGATGCCTGCGTCCATCTTCAGCGCCCCCTCCGTAAATACCAATGTCTCCGCGTGCTCTCTGGTCTCCTTCTTCAGCGTCTCAATGAAGTCTGTGGAGAGGGAGTCGTCTACCCCGCACAGTACAGTAACCACCCACTCATCTGTTAGGAGACCCTCCATAATGCGTGGCATATGATTCACGGGATGAGCCAGAGTGCTGATAGCGCCTTTGGTGGGCCCCTTCCACTTCTGGTTCAGGGATTCCTTTTTCACAGTTCGAATAACCGCATGAGGGGGTATCAGAGACACCAATTCCATTACGACAGACGAAGGTGTTTCTACGTCGATCAGTATCAACCACGTATAGTTCTTGTCCGTTTGAGCCAGCATAGAGGGGAGAGACAGGTCCTTGAACATTTGCATGCGAGGAACCAGCCAATCGTCATCATTTCGGCCAAATATATTGAACGCTGTGATGACTATGTGTTGCATGAGGACTCCCTGTTTACCCTCTCGATCACAAAAGATTGCTGGTCATCTGTCATTCCAGGGAACAATGGAATCGCCAGTAAGGTCTGGGCCGCGCGGTTAGCATTTGGATATAGGTATCCTTCACCCCCAAACACGTCCTGATCGGGAAGTGATCTCGGAAAGTAGATCTCAGTACCAATCTGAGCTTCATCCAGGCGTTTCTTCATGTTGTCTCTATCATGCATACAGGGGAGCTGTAGGTTGTAAATATGCCATGAATTGGATCCAACACCCCACTGAGGGTAGGGCCCAGGAACCCTAAGCTCTTCGATGTACCTCGCAGCCATACGGCGGACGTCCTCAGTCCAAACGTCCAGGTACGGGAGCTTCACGTTTAGAAAGGCAGCTTGAACCTCATCCAGCCTGGAATTGATCCCGATGGACCGGTTGTTGACGTACTTCTCATCCCATCCATGACGCTTTAAGCGACGCACCTCGTCGGCTACGTGCTCGATGTCGGTCAACACCATTCCGCCGTCCCCAAGAACCCCTAGAGGCTTGGTAGGAAAGAAGGAGAAGCAAGCCAGCGTACCCATGCTGCCCACCTGGCTGAGCCCGTACTTCGAAGGGTAGATAGCTCCCAGCGCCTGAGCACAGTCTTCCACCACCGGGATCTCGTAATGCTCAGCCAGGTACATGATCGCGTCCATATCCACGCTCTGCCCGAACAGGTGCACTACCACAATAGCCCGAGGCATAACTTCCGCCGCCTCAATAGCTCTCTGGGCGGCATGTACGTCGATGTTGCAGGTATGGGGATCGATGTCCACGAAAATGGGATGCGCCCCCAGCCTGGTGATACAGCTAACCGAGGGTGTGAGACTGTAGGACGTGACCACCACACTATCCCCTCTCTTTATCTCCAGCGCCGACAGTCCTAAATAGAGAGCTTCGGTCCCGCAGCTTACACCCACCGCAAACCTACGATCAAGTCGGCTGCTGATAGCGTGTTCAAACTGGGCCACCTGTGGCCCTTCGATGAACGTGCCGCTATTAAGCACGGAGTTGAACGCCTCGTTAAGCTCCGATTGAATAGGATCATGCTGTTTGTTGAGATCTCTAAGCGGTACCCTCATCTTCCTCCTCCTTCAGGTAGTACTGCGAAAACTTACCCATCACTACGTCTAGAGCCTCATCTGTCACGTGCCTTCGATCTTCCCGATACGCGTCCACAAAGAACTCTTTGATGATCTCATAGGAAGGCCAGTAATACACATTCTCCCTACCCGCACGAACCACCTCGTCAATTGCCACTCTCAAGATGCTTTTGGAGACCGAATTGGCTGTGACGCAGGACACTGGCCTGAACGTAGCGATCAAGGGCACGGGAGACAGGGTAAGGATGACCTTTGCAGTGGGATTGTGTTTCTCAATCAGATCTAGTACCCTGTTCAGGTTGCTCACGTTCTCCTCAACAGTGGACACTCGAAACCCGTGTTTCTCCGGGGAGTAGAGTGACTTGGGCACTCCCCGCCAGTACACCTGCCCAGAGTCTTTGCTGTACCACACTTCAGAGAGACCGAGCGTCAAGATGAAAACCTCCGTAGTTTCGAATAGCTCTCTTGACTGCTCCTTGAGTTCAGCCGTCCGCTCGATCACCTTGCTGTCTCCGGTCCTCCACAGATCTTCCTCGAACACTGCGTCTTCCAAGGCCCATTCAAACTTCTGCCGGAACGCAAAAGAAGTGTTCACCCCAGAAGTGAAAGCATTGATGTTGTTCCATTTCTCTTTGCTGAGAGACATGTTGTACCCGTGCTCCTGCAAGTAGGCAGTGATGTGACGGGCGAAACAACTGCCGAAGGCGGTTACTCTAGTTTTCTTGGTGATGAATGGCTCATCAGGCAGCCACCCCTTCAAAATGTAGTCGTCAATGGCGTCTGGCTCCTCTAGATTGGCCTTGTTCGGGATGAAATTACAATGTTCCCCCCGATACCACCCGTGGTCTACCTTGACGGGTTTTGATTCACCTACAGTGTAGTCAATGTCCCAATCACTCCAACGGTCATGCCCCATTATCGTCTTCCTCCAGGTTAAAGGAGATGTCAACAATATCCAGATCAAATCTCTTCAAAATATGACCGTGACCTTCATCACGACCCACAGTCACCTTTCCAAAAGAACGTCGCCATTGAGCATATGTACCTATCTCATTGTCGTGCAAAATCTTAATCCACATAGGGTCCGTACCGGGGATACGCACCACAGGAGCATATGCATGGAGTTTGCTATGGGCGGCAAACATCGCTCCTTGAAATTTCTCTACCGGCTCCCGAAAAGTCGAGAAAAAATACCGGTAGTCATCTACCAGATTGAACCGCTTGCTCCTTGAAAGGTACACGTATCCTGTCGTGTAGCTCACAAACCCGTGATAGTCGAAGCGATCCCAGTCGTAAACCGATTGGGTATTGTGAACGTAGTCTCTGGCCAGGACATCATCAGTACCTATATGGGTGGTATAGACCGAACCGAAACTATCCGGCTCAATGTAGGGCCTGATCACCTTTGTGCCCGCGGTGCCCGCTAGCAGTTCCGAATTGTTACCGGGGTAATTCATTTGGTCTCGACTAACCCACGCTATCTCAGAATGCCCAGGCATGATCCTGTGCAGCGCTTCACGGTACCGTTCCGGGGTGTCATCGGCGCAAATCAGCAAGTACAAGAAGTTTTTGTCAGTCTGGTTGCTGAGAGATTTCAATGTTGAGTGCTCCAGCAGCTTTAGCCTGTGGTCCATCCATTCATCAGTCAACTCGTTGTTCTTGGCCGGGAGGTTGAACTGGGACACTATAATGAAGTGGCTCTTCTTCATCGCGTGAACTCCGGGACGCCCCACCAGGGGAACAGCTCTGGGTGCTGCTGGACGAAGAGTGGGTACTCCGTCAGATCCACCTGCTCAATGACGCTGCCCTCTAGAGGGATCTCCGATCGGTCCCGGTCCAGCTTGATACGCTCCCTACGGAGGCGGTCAAAATCGATGGTACCAATCTCCTCCGCGCTGTACCCGTAGATATGAAACATGTCGGTGTACTTCCGACCCCAGTCTTCTCCCCCGATGCAGCCTGAAAAGTGCCACCCCATATTCTGACCGCAACCAGTGCGCCGCCGGCCCTTTGGGTTCAGATTGATCTCCGGATCCCCAGCTTTGAACACTCGATAGGGCGTGTGCCACCTGAGCCGGTTGTTCATGTACCAGAGATGGTTCGCATACTTCATGCTGATGTGGAGGTACCCCTCCTCCATGAGCCCCTCCAGCACATGGAACTCCCTCCGATCGATGATCTCGTCCACGTCACACTCGATCACATAGTCCACAGAGTCGCTAACGTCCTGCCAGCCATACGTGCGGGTCCGATTCTCGTTGAGCGACATTTCCCTCTTGTTCTGCGGGTCCTTGAAGAACTCACCCGCAGGAATGACCATCACCTCAGCCTTCTCGTACTTACGGAAGCGATCCCAGTTCTCAGTGGCATGCAGAGGCTTCTCCGCACCTGTCCACGTGGCCTCGCCCTCCTTCACCACGATGCGATCCACGTAGTGACTGGCCTCTACGATCTGGGCTTCCAGGAGATCTAGCTCATGATTAAAATGCACCGACGCGGTGATTTTCATACCTTCCTCACCCAAATCAAATAATCGGGTCCCTGCTGCCTCATTTTTCCCGACTCTACACGGTAAATTTCCTCTAGAAACCGGTCTTTCGGTAGGCCAAGTCTAGTTAGGTCACCACCAACAGGAGTAGGCGGCATCACTAGGTCAATCATCTCCCCCAAACTGGCACCGAAGGGATCTGCCTGATTGGATTTGAGGTGCCAAATCGTCCAGTGAAGGATACAATAACCTCCCGGTCTGAGGCACTGCATCCACTTATCAAAACACATGGCGGGGTCGTAACTGTGGTCAATCGCGTTCGAGTAAATGAAATCCACGCTATCGATCCATTCATCTTTGACATCATGGAAATCCCACTCAATCGTGTGGGGGAACTGGGTGGCTGTGGGTGAGATCTCCGTCCCGATGACATTCACTCCCAATCGCCTCCTCAACTCTCTTTGCTCGAATCCATTCCTAGTGCCATGACAGATACCGAAATCTATCGTCTTCAATTTGTCTTGAAGCTTCTCGGCTATCACGTCGAGAACTATTGGCTGAACGAAGACGTTGTTCAGCTTCGCCCGATTCGTAGCAATCTGCCGTTCCTTGTACTCATCGTAGTCGGCGTACTGGTACTGTCTCACAGGTCCGTCCTCAAAGGAGGCCAGTTGTCGTGACGTTGATCGTCGTAAGTACGATAAGCGTCGGCTTCATCATCGGCAGACATGTTGAATAGCTCTACGAGGCGTTCGATCGTGTCCAGTCCCATCCATGGAATACGTCGCGTGTTCTCCCAATACCCTAGAGATTTACCGTGCTCATACGCGGTTTCGGCGGTCCAATAATCCTGAGTGACGCGCTCGCCGCCGATACGGGGCTGAGCCCGGCTACCGGTGGCGTACTTCCACTGGTGGTAAATCGGCGACCTCTTCCCGTAATGGCCGAGGAACGGGAATTCCGTAGTGACACCCACGTTCCGCTTGTTGAAGCCTCCAGGCCACGGTAGACGCCTCCACAGGGTGTAATCTGCCACCTTCCAGACCACAGGGAGCTGCTCCAGGATGTTGCACCAGCGGCACAGCTCCCGTAAGCTCTTGGGGTACTCCGGCCACGTATCAGTCTCGTCATCCCACTGCCAGCGTCCAAAGTCGATAGCGATCCCGTTCTGAAGATCGCACCCCTTCGAGACGGCCAGGTTAGCTGCCTCAGTGGGATTCATGTTCAGCCAAAATAGATCGCCCGCCAAAAGGGCAACCCAAACTTCCTCAGTTTTGTAGGGGTATCGTTCCTTGACCCTCTGCTCTAGGAGGCGGGTCTTCTGGAGTTCTTGAGTGAAGGAAGGGTCAAAGGGCTCGATATGAGTGACCGCGAGGTGGGCTTGGAGGATCTCCAAGGTGCCATCAGTGGAGTTGTCATCGTAGGCATAAATCTCCTCCACACCTGAGGCCACGTTCTCCAGAACCTCAGGTAGAAGATCGGCCTCATTCTTGACTCGCAAAATGCCTACTACTTTCATCCCCCCTCCCAAAACTTCTCAAAATCTTCCCAATGATCTCTCATGTACTGAGGTAGGTGATCTCTCGTCTCCAGCTCGATAATACCGCCCCCCGATTCAGGAGAATCGAACATATCAATGCGTTGTCGGATAGCGTTATCAATGAGTTCAGGATGCTTCAACAACCAGCGGACTCGCGCCTCCCTGTGGTGCTGGATGGCCTGCAACTTCCGGACGATGGCGTCTCTGCCTCCTAGGTAGCTAAAGTGCCAGCCTATTGACTTGCTGTAAATCTCGCTTTCGCCATTCCAATCCCGATCTGAGCAACTGCTGTGGCGAAAACGTGTAGCGGGCCAGAGATTGGCGTACTGGAGGTTCAGCCCATAGTAGAAGAAATCAAAATGCACCTTCAGAATACCGGAGCCCTGCGTAAGTAGAACTTCATTGAGGCCGTCAAACTCCTC
>SDBV01012442.1_pt1 | contig 10906 bp, 9 predicted proteins | sample 2277081 | NCBI WGS metagenome assembly SDBV01 (sample SAMN10402039, study PRJNA504765) | marine sediment metagenome | isolation source: marine sediment core GS10_PC15, 223 cmbsf | place: Arctic Ocean: Southern Knipovich Ridge | collected 2010
GATAATTTTCACTGATTTCACCCACAGATTTCGCTGAAGACCCCAATCATATTGACAATGGCGATCTCTTTAAATGTATCGATGTCGTGCTCTTTCTTTCCGCGCAGCGGTTCCGTTCAATTGCCGTTATGTAAAGCTTTACATAAAGGAAAAACGCGCCTGGCCCTGCAAATCGCAGCGGACATGATAGAGAGCTATCGAGACGGCGCGTTCTTCGTACGGCTGGAGCCCCTCCGTGATCCGGGATTGCTTATCTCGCAGATAGCCAAGGCGCTGAAGATCCGGGAAACCGGCGGCCATCCTGTGCGCGAAGTCCTTATGGATTACCTCAAAGGAAAACATCTCCTGCTGCTGCTCGACAACTTCGAGCAGATCATGGATGCCGGGCTGGAGGTGCGCGACCTGGCGATGTCCTGCGCCGGCGTAAAGGTCATTGTAACGAGTCGGGAGGCGCTGCATGTGCGGGGAGAAAAGATACTGACCGTGCCTCCCCTCGAAATGCCACGGATCAGGAAAGGCCGTCTGCCGCCTCTGCACAGACTGACCCAATTCGAATCGGTGCGCCTGTTCATAGAGCGCGCGATTGCGGTCCGGGAAGGCTTCAAAGTCAACAACACGAACGCGCATGCTGTTGCTGAGATCTGTGTGCGCCTCGACGGGATGCCCCTGGCGATCGAGCTGGCAGCGGCCCGGGTGAAGCTGCTTTCACCGCAAGCCATACTAAAACGCCTTGGGCATAGACTGGAGTTTCTCACCGGCGGGCCTCGCGATCTGCCGGCACGCCAGAAAGCGCTTCGCACCACCATCCAGTGGAGCTACGACCTGCTGGATGAAGCAGGCCAAAAACTTTTCGACGCCCTCTCCGTTTTCGCGGGCGGATTCACCATCGACGCTGCGGCAGCCGTTGCTGCGGCAGCCGTCGCTGGGCCTCCTGCCTGCACTGGAAACAAGGGGCAGTTCGATATCTTGGACGGGATCGAGTCACTGGCCGATAAGAGCCTTCTCTACTCGGTGCAGCAGTCGGAGAGGGGCGAGCCGCGTTTCGGCATGTTCGAATCCATTCGCGCATACGGGCTGAGTCGATTGCGGGACACGCGGCAGGAGAACGCACTGCGCCGCGAGCATGCCGGCTATTTTCTGGGCCTCGCGCAAAAGGTGGAACCGAAGCTCGGAGGCCAGGAGGCCAGGTTGTGGCTGGACTGGCTGGAAACCGAACACGAAAACCTTCGTGAATCTCTGACGTGGTGCTCGCTGAACGGGGAAGCGACGATGCTTCTGAAGCTGGGGTCGGCACTGTGGCGCTTCTGGGAAATGCGCGGCTATCTGACGGAGGGGCGGGACAGGCTGAGAAACGCGTTGATCCTGGCGCCCGAGCAAGCCGCGGCTCTGAGATCCGAAGTTCTGCTGGGCCTCGGCGTTCTGGCCCGGCACCAGAGCGATTATGCCAGTGCGTTAGGGCACTTGAACGAAGCCATGGCCCTCTGCGGTCACGGGGGAGACTGTGTTCTGGAAGGTCACATCGACTACGAGCTCGGCTGCACCTACTATCGCATGGAACGGCTCGAAAAAGCGGAGCAGGCGCTCCTGGCCGGAGCCGATCTGGCGAACAGGATCGACAACAGCCTGTTGACCGGCCTGATGAAGATCACCCTGGGGTTGATCGCCTGGCGCAGGCATAATCCCGAGGGCGCTCGAGCTCATTTCGATGCCTGCTATCGAATCTTCAGCGATCTCGGCGAGGAGAGGCTCAAATCGCAGGCTTTAGGAAACTTAGGCCTCTACTATAAACAATGCGGCAATCTGGAACAGGCTAAAATCTGCTACAAGCGAGCCGCTGGTATTAAGGAAGCAATTGGGGATATAGTTACTCTGCGCATCATGTATAATAACCTGGGTACGCTTTATTACCGTTTGGGCGACTACAGCCAGTCGCTCTTTTACTACGGGCACCTGGAGAAGCTTGCTCGCGACACGGCGGATAAACGCTACCTGAGCACGGCCCATGGCGGCATGGCCGACGCGTATCTCGCCCTGGGCAAGCTGGACAAAGCATCGGACTATGCTCAGAGCGCGGTGCAGGCTGTGGAAGATCTGAGCCAGGGCATCGAGCTGGGTACGGGATACCGCATACTCGGCGATCTGTGGCTGGCATCGGGCGACGATGCCCGGGCGCGGAAGCAATTCGAGCGTTGCATGCCGTTTCTGGTGGACGCCAGAGACGACGAGGAGTTGGCGAGAGCCCGCGAGGGTTACGCAAAGGCCCTGGCGGGAGAAAAAATAAAACACCATAATTAGGAGGAAAAATTTATGGTAACTTTGGGCAGCTCGACAGTTATTAAGGTGACCAAGACGACGGTGATTGCGACGGTCCCGAAAGGGAAAAAGCTTCTCATCAATGAGGTTCCCGAAAGCAAAGGTGCCGCCAAAGCACTGGCTGATTTCACACAGTCATCGGCACGCAAAATCATCGTCAACCTGAATCTCTGCGGCAAGGACTCGAGGGGAAAAATAATCGGCGTCGACAAGCTCGATGCCGATATCACCGTGCTGGTGCCGTATCCGAAAACGGCGTTCAATGAGCTTGGCGCCAGGCTCGATCTGGCCTTCTATCGCCCGTCGACAGGAAAGTGGGAGAGATCCGCAGCCCTAAAAAAGGCAGGTGAGATCTCACAGTTCACCCGCCACGAAGGGTACTTCTCCTTCAAGGTGCACAAGTGGCCGGATGATGACAGGGATATAGGCGATTGCTGAGCAGGCGCGCAGGGGCGCACGGTTCTTCGGCGCCCCTACCCCTGCGCCTTTAGGGCCAAGAGAAGCGCTTCGAATTCCTCGCGACAGCCCCGGCACCGGCTCAGGTGGTCCTCGACCAGGGGAACGGCGGAAGCTGCGTCTTTTCCGGAGAGCACCATCTCTGCGAAGCGGTCGAGCTCTTGGTAACATTCTCCGCAGTTAATCTCGTCCTCACGGGTCGAGAAGATGCCCTCGATCATCATTTTCAACTCGTTTTCGCCGAGAGCCATTGAAGAACCACCAGTGTCTCTGCGAAAAAGCCGCGACAACAGGGCCCTGATTCGATTCAAGACGCAACCTCACTCATGTATCTGACCACCCTCACGACAAGTTTCTTACCTTCAACTGAAGGTCTCGAGCACTTCTTCCATACTGATTCCCTGTTCGATCAGAAACGCCTTAAGACGCTTGCGGGCATCGTGCAGCAGCTTGTACAGGGAGTTGCGGTTAGACCCCATTCGCCGGGCCATCTCTTCGATCGGAACGTTCTGGAACATGATGGCCATCATGGCTCTGCGCTGACGTTCCGTGAGCTGCTCACGAATGGCGCGGGTCACCAACTCCAGCATGGATTTCCGGATGGCCTGCCTCTCGGGACTAATCGAGCCGGATACCATCGCACCGGCGCTGCCTCCCCTGGCCGGCACTGACAGTTCATCGAGGGAAACGTCTTTCCACCGCCGGCGGCGCAGTTCCGTGATCGCCAGGTTGACCGCGACTTTGGTAGCCCAGGTAGTAAAGCGGCTCTCACCCCTAAAGGAGCTCTTCTGCTTGATGACCTTGGACACGGCTTCCTGGGCGAAGTCTTCCACATCATGGGGGCCGACATTCTGATAGTGGGTAAAGGCGGCTGTCAGCCCCCTGAGCACACGCAGCCGCAGATCTTCGACGGCTGCATGGCAGTGCGGCGATGGCAGTTCGAGATCCTTGAGCCATGCTTCGTTGCTTCGGTCGGTCAAGAGCCGCTCCCGTTCCCTCGGCGGGATTCTTAAACGGTGCCGCGCGCAGCGGTACGATCGCTCATCCGAAGATAATTGCAGATCGGCACCCATGATAGCATGGATCGCCGGAGCAGTAAACGGCGGCGCCGACTACCCGGAATGCCGACGGGTTCGGTATTCCGCAACTCCGTAGGCCCGGTTGCCGACTGCCTGACCTTTCAATTACAATGCGAACGAATTGGCAGAGATAACCCGGCACATTCATCATGTTAAAACGGCGCTGAAGAAGAGCAACCTTTCCGGGACGTTCATCGGCGCCAAGTACCGTTTCAGCCCGTACATGGCCTGCGAGCACGGCTGCCTCTACTGCGACGGCCGGGCCGAAAAATACTACGTGGACGGTGAGTTCGATCGCGACATCGTCATCCGTCCCAACCTGCCGGACCTGCTCCGCGGCGAGTTGCCCCGCCTGAGGGAAAAAGGGGTTGTTTCGATTGGCTCGGGCGTCAGCGACGCCTATCAGCCGGTCGAGAAAACAGAGCGGCTCATGCGTCGATGCGCCGAAGCGCTGGCCGATCACGCTTTTCCCGTTGCCGTGCTCACGAAATCGGCGCTCATCCAGCGAGACATCGATATATGGCAACGGGTAAACAGCCAGGCCGGCTTTACCCTGGTGGTCTCCCTTACCTACGCCGACGACCAGTTCCGCCGAATATTCGAGCCCCGCGCCGCATCGGTCGAGCAACGTCTCTCCCTGCTGCAAGCCTTCCGAGCGGCCGGCTGCCACACCGGGGTTCTGGCCATGCCGGTTCTGCCGTTTCTGTCGGATACGCCCGAAAATCTGACGCCGCTCTATCGCCGCCTGGCGGAGATTGGAGTCGATTTTATAATGCCCGGGTCGCTGACTCTGAGGCCCGGCCGGCAGAAGGACGTGTACATGAGGGTTATCGGCGACCGCTTTCCCGACCTCCTGCCCGCTTACCGGGCACTCTACAGGGAAGATCGGGCTTCCGGCGTGTCTGTTTTGGCGTATAGGCGGAATTTACGCCGCCTGTTCGGCAAGCTGCACAGGCAGACGTCCATCTCGCCCCTCGTACCGCATTACATGTACAGAGACAAGGTTCAGCTCTACGACGAGCTAAACATCCTGCTGCACCACATGACGGAGCTCTACTCGGACCGCGGTGTGGACGTAGCCCCCCTGCGCCGAAGCCTGGACCGCTACATGACCTGGCTGACGGAGCGCAAACGCATCTACAACCGCAGGCCTTCCTGGGATTATGCTCACCTGGAGGACGAACTGCGGGAACTACAGGCCGGGGGAAGGCTGGAAAACCTCCTGCAAAACGACCGCCTCAGTGCTTTTATGAGAGAGATCATCTCAGAGCGCAGGGTCTTCGACTACACATCGCTTAAGACACACTGACCAAATGGGCGCCGCGCGACAGAATGACGGCCGGCTCCGACGTCATTCAGCGACACTGTCGTCGAACACCAGTTTGACGACCATAACTTCGTCGGTCAGCGTGTTGACCGGAAGATTGCGTACCCGCAGGCAGGGCTTCTGCTTCCACCGCCAGGGCAGTACGTCCACGGAGCAGGCGAGCTCGCTGTCGTCGTTGAGCAGCACGGCCTGCGAGGGCTCGACGTCGAAGCAGTCCACCACCAGGGCGGAGGTTTGCAGGTCCCGATACAGGTGAAGATAAAACGTGTTGCCCCTACGGGTCATAAGCACGTCGTCATAGCGGAAAAGGTGCGTCTCGCTGGTGCTCAGCATGTAGGAGCACGGCACCGTGCCGCGGAAAGCCTCGCCGACGGCCCTGTACCAGCGGCCGATACGCTCGAGGCCTTCCGTACATTCGACCGGAAACGTCCCGTCCGCTTTGGGCCCCACATTGAGCAGATAATTGCCGCCCATGGCCAGAGTCTTGTCCAGGCTCTGCATGAGGTGTTTGTAGGCGTAGTAGTCCTCATGCTCCCGGTATCCCCAACTCTCGCGCCCCATGGATTGACAGGCTTCGGTCGGTCGCTCGAAAACCCGGCCCTCCGGGACGTGACGTTCCGGCGTCGAGTAATCGCCCGGCGCCGGGCCCCGGTCATTGATGACGGCTCGAGGTTGGCGCTCACGGATCAACTCGTTCAGGCCGGGATCGTCGAACTCACCCACGTTGACGTCCCAGAAGAAAGCGCATATCGACCCGTAGTTGCCGCAGAGCTCATCGACCTGATTGCGCACATACTCCAGGTACCTGTCTTCATCAGGTTCGTCGCCCGCGCGCGGTCCGAACATCTCGTGATGGCGGCCCAGATTGGGGTAGTTGGCATGGTGCCAATCCGGCAGCGAATAATACAAACCCAGCAGAACCCCGCGGCTGTGACAGGCCTCCGCCAGCATCGCGAGAACATCTTTCCCGAAGGGCGAGTTCGTAACCTTGTAGTCGGTAAAGCGTGTATCCCACATGCAAAACCCGTCATGATGCTTGGTGGTGAAACACAGGTATTCCATGCCTGCTTCCTGCAGCGCGTCCAACCATCGGTTCGGTTCGAACCTGCGTGGGTTGAACCGGCCTACGAGCTTCTCGTAGTCCTTGCGCGGGTAACGGTAACGCCACAGCACCTGCTCCTGGCAGGCCGGTATAGCGTAGAGCCCCCAGTGAATAAACAGGCCGAACCGTTTCTCGAAAAACCAGTCGCGCCCGTCGTGAAACCGTTTTATCATAACACCCTCCCTACCAGGCCAAGCCCCATGGCTGCATGTATACAGCACGTAAGCACTCTTGCCTGCCGACAGTCAATAGTAGATCGGCGTCTCAGATGATGGCCACTCGAGGTAGTCTTGAGTGAGCAGGTGTCATCTTTTGCCCACAGACCAAGTGCAACCCACAAAACGTAGATTGCATCAGGAATACTATCAGCTTTCAATAGGCTTTTAGCTATCTCAGCCGGCGGAGTAAATTCCCATCATAAATTGGTAAATATATTGACAAATGGTATTTAAAATGCCATTATATAGACATGAAGACCAAAACTAAAATCGATACTGCCGGGCGTGTCGTTATCCCGAAAGCACTCCGTGAGCGATACGGCTTCACGACCGGCCGGGAGGTATGGATCGTTCCTCTGCCTGACGGCATCTCGCTCATTCCAGAAAGAAGCCAACGTCGAATCATACGTCGGGGTCGAATCGTCGCTATAGATACCGGGGCCGAGGTTGCGGCCATGGACGTTTTTGACGTATCGCGCCTACGAGAGGAGCATCTCTCTTCGATAGAACGATGAGAATTGGAATCGACAGTAGCGTCATCATAGCTGCAGTGCACGCCAATCACCCCCTGCATCCGGTATCGTCAGGGTGGTTGTCAAGCTCTCTGGAGCGACACGAGCTCATCGTGGCACATCATTCCCTGCTTGAAGCGTACGCCGTGCTAACGCGGCTGCCGGGCGACCTCAAAGTAAGCCCGACGGAAGCAAGGGATATCCTGAGGGGAACGGTCCATGACAACATGAAGATAGCCGGGTTTCAGGGCAGCCGTGTATGGGAAATTATCGAGTCGATAAGCGGCATCCCGGCTATCGGCGGCCAAGCATACGACGCATTCATTATGGAGATCATCAAACGTAACAATGTCGACGCTTTCGCCACGTTTAACTCCTCGCATTTTAAAAATCTCCGTTCCGGCATCAAGATCATCGATCCGGCGCAGCCGAATCAGCATCATCCTGCGTAAGTTCATCATCTTCACCTGCGCGCGGTCCGAATATCTCGTGGTGGCAGCGCGACAGTCCGGTGCCCTTGCCCATGGCCCGGCACCCGGGTACAATGCACCGCGGCTGGAATATGCGCCAAACCCGACCAATCCCGGCGCCACAGCACAGCGGCCAACAGACAGCGGGCGGGCCGCAAATAATCACTCTTTGCAGAAAGGCGAAAAATGGCCAAGCAACTCAAATGGAAAACCCAGCAGGATCTGGCCATCAAGAAAACGCCGACGGTAGGCCGGGTAGAGTACCTGAACCACATGACGTTTCAGAGCAACATCAGGCCTCTCTTCACGGAGATCTTCGGGCCCATAGTCGGTCTGAAGGAAGAGTGGGAGCTGCAGGGCGCCTCGACGGACGAGTTGGATTTTTCCGCTTTCCGGTACCGCACAGAGGGGCGCGGCCAGGTGCCCGTCAATACAGGCTGGGCCGGCGACGGAGACGGGGACGAATCAGGCGGCGACTGGCTGGACAGGCAGCACGAAATCCTCGAGGAAACCGAAAATCACATACTCTACCGCGACCACATGGGCCGCACCCTGCGTCTCGTAAAAGGGTTCGCCACCATCGCCCTGCCTCTCGATTACCCCGTCAAGACATGGGAAGACTGGCAAAGGGTCAAGCATCACTACGCCTACTCGGAATCCCGCTTCGCCTCCGGCTGGGAAGAGGCGGCCCGCCGCCACCGGGAAGCGGGAAGGGTGGTCGCAGTCAGCATACCCGGTGGGTTCGATGAACCCAGACAGCTCATGGGCGAAGAGGCCCTCTGCCTGGCCTACTACGAACAGCCGGACCTCATAGCGGACATGCTGGCCACGATAGCGGATACGGCCTTCCGGGTACTCGATCGGGTTTCATCGCGGGTGCAGGTGGACATGCTCACGGTGCACGAGGACATGGCCGGGAAATCCGGGCCCCTGATCGGGCCGGTTCAGATCGCGGAATTCATCCAGCCGTACTACCTGAAAATCTGGTCCATGCTGGCCGACCGCGGAGCCATGCTGTTCGACCAGGACAGCGACGGCAACATGAACCCCGTGATCGAGGCTTTCCTCGACTGCGGAGTCAACTGCATGCACCCGATGGAGCCCGCCGCCGGCATGGACATGGTGCAGACACGCGAGCGCTACGGCAACAAGCTGGCCATGTATGGAGGCATCGACAAGCACGTGCTGCGCAGGAGCCGCGAAGAGATCGCGGACGAACTCGAATACAAGATACCTCCCATGGTGGCCGGCGGAGCATGCGTTTTGGCCTTGGACCACCGCATACCCAACGGTACTCCCCTGGCCCACTACAGGTACTACCTGGAGAAAGCGTGGGAGATACTGGAGCGGGAAGAAGCTCGATTGAAGTAAACATGGCCGAATTCATACGGAGAGTAAAGCCAGTGGCCTTCAGCGACGGTCCGTTCAGGGAATCGCCGACCCCAGTATGAGCGGGAGCGCTCGATGTCCCCGCCCCGGCCCTAACCCGACCCCCGTATGAGCGGGAATTCGGTAACCCTCAAGTTGGTACACCCATAAGGAATCAACGTCAGGGTCCTATTTAGACCTTCTGGCGGCCCCACCGGGTGGGGAATCGGACCGGCCGCATTGTGAGCTAAGCCCCAGCCAGGAAGCGTCCGCCCTACCACCGAGGCCGTTACGGGAGCCCCGCCAGGCGAGAACGGCATTGAGCCCACGGCGGATTCTTCGAAACGGATCGATGCGGCGGGCCGTGCGGTATCCAGGCACAGGCCGTAATTCCAGGGGGATGCCGGAGCTACCTCCCAATCCCCATGGGGCAGTTCCCTGCCGGTCTCGTTCGTGTTGATCCTCTGCCACTGCTCCTCTATCTTCAGGCTGTAGATCAAAGGCCCGCGCTTGATAGCTACCGAGTCGTTATAGCGACGCTCGGCCGCAACCGGCATGGGCAAGGTCAGCACGGCCTTCACTTCCCCCTCCCAGGTTCGGTTCACCGCGTGGAACCCGGGCGCCGAGGGGAGTGCCTGCCGATGACCCTCTATCTCGAGCACGGCGTTCCGGGTCCAGGCCGGTATGCGCAGGGACAGCGGAAAACGCACCGCTCTGTCGCTTGAGATTCTGATTGCTATGCTCTCCGAGAAGGGATAGTCCGTGTCCACGTCGATCTGCACGCGGGCGCCGTTGATTTGCGTCGTTGCACGGCAAGGGCAATAGGATACGGCCGCCAGACCTTCACCGCTTCCCTCGGAGCCGGCAGTCCGCATCCACAGGTGGGAGGCCAGCTTGGGCCAGCCCTGGTGCATGTTGGCGGTGCAGCACCCGTAGTTGGGCTCGAGCCCGAAGATATTGGAGTCCGGGCCGTTGGTCGTGTAGATTCTGTCTTCGGCTACGCGGCAGATCACCTGATTTGCCTGCTGATCGTACTGATGGGCCCACATGTCAGGCTTGAACGTGGCTGGAAGCGCGTTGAAGGCGATGGACTCCAGGCGGTCGGCGAATGCCGCATCCCCCGTGATGGCCACCAGGTTCTCCAGTGAGAACATGTACTCGACTACCGCGCACAGCTCGGTACCCTGTGACGGGTTCCTGCCTGCAAGATGCTCGTCTCCCGAAAACAGGCCGGTCACCTGCCCATGATACGTGTCCAGGGTCGCGATCATGCTGCAGGAGGCATCTCTATCCGCGGTCTTGCCGGACAGTCGATACCAGATCGCCGGATACTTGACGGCCATCGCGTTGTTGACCACGTGGGAGGCCAGATTGCTGTCGTCTCTGGTCACCCTCTCCCGATAGGGAAACCGATCGAAGTGCCGCTGCCAGTCGAACCCCCGGTCGTGGAATTTGCGGGCCAGGTCGAGCAGATTTCCGTCTCCGGTCCGCTCGAAGAGCCAGTAGAGGCTGAGCGCGGCATCGCCCCACCTGTAAGCGGCCCATTTTTTCAGCGGGCCTTGATCCAATAGGCGGTGCCACTGCCGCGCCAGGTTTTGCATTGCAGGCACGATGCGGGCATCCCCCGTAACTTCGCAGTACTGGGTGAACGCTTTGAGCACGACAAAGAGCGGCCAGGGGTCGTGACGATAGCCGTAGGTTTCGTCCACTACGGGTCCCAGCCAGCCGTCCGCGTGCCGCTGCTCCAGCATGTGGTCTATCCACGAAGCCGTTTTATGCTCGAGCCCGGCGTCGCCCAACAGGTAGGCCAAAGGCACCATGCCGTCGAGCCAGTAGGGACCCCTCTCCCAACCTTCTGCTTCCCCGCCGACCCAGGCGGAATCGGCAACGTCGGGCCAGAACTCATCGAGATGCCCGCTCAGTCCGTCGGCCTGTATCCGCAGCTGGTTCTTCAGCCAGCCTCCAGGCTTTATGCTGCCCAGCGGAAGCGGTTCGAGTGCCAAAGGGCGTAGTGCCATGTCTTATCTCTCCTGCAAGTGATGCTGCCCATTTCATATTAGC
>SDBV01012443.1_pt1 | contig 10905 bp, 6 predicted proteins | sample 2277081 | NCBI WGS metagenome assembly SDBV01 (sample SAMN10402039, study PRJNA504765) | marine sediment metagenome | isolation source: marine sediment core GS10_PC15, 223 cmbsf | place: Arctic Ocean: Southern Knipovich Ridge | collected 2010
TTATAGGTTCTGGGTTCCAGTATAGCTTTGGAGTGAACAAAGTAAACAGTAGTCTCAGGCTGAGCTATAAGGTTTCTTTTCTTTTATAAGCGTGATACACTACCCCTAATAACCTAGGGGCTTGGATATGTGCAGCAGATTTTTGACTATCATTCTACTCACTCTTTATGTACCACTCCTTGGTATGATGGAGTTGGAGGTTCTAAGATCTAGCCCTGATGAGGAAACGCCACTCTTTGACAAATATCGCACCCCAAGAAAAAGGCAAAAAAAACTCTCGCTAAAGCAACGTAAAAGAGCTCTTTTTGAAGCTGCTAAAGTGGGGGAAGTAGATACGGTGAGATTGTTACTATCACTTGGCACACCAGTGGCTATAAAAGATGCAACAGGAAATACTCCTCTTCATTATGCAGCAGATGGAGGCCATGTGGACGTGGTTACCCTTCTTCTTGAGAAACGTAGAGATGAACGTGGCTTAAGGAAAAAATTTAATAAGCTCAAAACTGAAGAGATGAGAAACAATGATGGCTTTTCTCCGCTTCATTTAGCAGCACAGGGGGGCCACCTAGAAGTAGTTCAGGCTTTGTATCAGTATACAGAAGCAACTGAACGGTTGTTTCTGTGGGGCGAATGTCTTACGCAAGATGGTGAGGCAGCATATGAATTAGCGGTGAGAAATAACCATAGAGACGTTGTCTGTTTCATGCTTGATACCCATCGTGGTGCAATACCGTTTGAGAGTCTTAAACGAGCATGGTTTTTTGCTATTGGTGATGATCAATATGATATGATTCGTTTGCTTTCTGAAAAATACTCGCGTCCCTGGGTTTTTAGCTTTCGTTTGGGGTTAACATCGCTTCAGCATGCACTAGCTTCCGGAAGTATTGACACGGTTGCTTTTTTGCTAGCCAAAGGAGCTTCACCTAATGATAAAAGATATGCAAAGGAAGTATCGCCTCTTCATTATGCAGCAATGCGAAAGGAAGGCGCTGCAGAATGCTGTGAGCTCCTTCTTAAGGCGGTAATTTTGCAGGAAGCTGAGCATGATCTTATTGGCTGGCTTAACAAAAAGCGTAAACAGGGATTTGATTTTGAGTGGAACCGCAATGCGGTAGTACACTTTCTCGCCACCTATTTTCTGGTGAAAGTTAAAGAGATGTGTGCAACTGGCTTGATAATAGATAGAAACCTTACTCCTAATCGGGGGATCTCTCCCGAAGTGGCAATCTCTTTGCCAGATAGTAGTGAGCCTACTCCCTTAGAGAGTATTGTGGACCCTGGATTTATACACATGTACTTTCCTAAGCTCATAAAGCACTGGTTTGTCGAAGAGCTTTCCTCACTATCAGGTGAAACTCATGCATCTGGGAAAGAAGAGCTACTCTAACTCACCTGTGAGAAACTTTTACAAGAACGTCAGTCTCGTATTGCCCTTAGCGTTACGCAGAGCAATGGCTAGGGTCTTTGTCTGTCCAATGAAGTAACAAACCCTCTTGGCTCGAGTAAGAGCCGTATAGACCAGGTTCCGTTGCAATAACATAAAGTGCTGCATAAACAGGGGGATGATAACCGCTGAGTACTCTGACCCTTGAGACTTGTGGATGGAGATGGCATAGGCCAGTACGAGTTCATTAAGATCGGTAAAGTCATAGATCACCTGCTTCTTTTCACTGAAGGAAACGGTGAGTTCTTTATCTACGGTGTTAACTGCTATAATCCTGCCAATATCCCCATTAAATACCTTCTTGTCATAGTTATTACGGATCTGCATGACCTTGTCATTTTTCTTGTAGGCAGTACCGGCATAGGAGACCTGCTCCTTAGTTGGTTGGGGGTTGAGCATGTTTTGTAGAATATGGTTTAACGAAGCGGTGCCTGCTATACCTCTATTCATGGGAGTAAGTACTATGGTGTCATCTAAGGAGATGTGCTGACTTGACCAGATGCAGGTGAGATTTCAAAAGGTATGACTTTTTGTTAAGTTACGTTGCGTTTGGTAGGGTTTCTTTTCCTCTATGGCCATGATATACTACTTTCTGATAATTCTTTTGCGAAAGGTGGTAGCATGAATGCTAGATGGTTGATTATTAGTCTGATAGCAGTATCTATTCCCCTAGTTAGTAGTATGGAGTTGGAAACGCTAAGATCTAGCCCTGATGAGGAAACGCCACTCTTTGCCAAAGATCGTACCCCAAGAAAAAGGCAAAAAAAGCTTTCGCTCAAGCAACGTAAGTTAGCTCTTTTTGAAGCTGCTAAAGCGGGGGAGTCCGATTCGGTTAAATCGTTGCTAGCCCTTGGTACACCAGTTGGGATCAAGGATTCTTTAGGAAGCACTCCTCTTCACTGTGCTGCAATGGAAGGCCATGAAGAAGTTGTTGCTCTTTTTCTTGAGGGACGTAGAGATGTGGGTGGCTTAAAGAAACTATTTAGCTTCAAAGCTAAAGAAATTAGAAACAAAGATGGCTTCTCTCCGCTTCACTTAGCAGCTAGTCGAGGTCACCTAGAAGTAGTAGTAGCTTTGTATGGTTATATGCTGAAAACAGAAAAGTATTTCTGGATAGCATGTTTTACTAATAAGCGTGAGACAGCATATGAGTTGGCCGTTAAGAATAACGAACGAGACGTTGCCTGTTTTATGTTGGATACGGAGCGAGGAAGGATACCGTTTGAGAGTCTTAGACGAGCATGGTTTTTTGCTATTGAGGATGATCACCATGATATGATTCGCTTGCTTTCTGAAAAATACTATAAACCTTGGAAGAATGCGTCTTGGACACTGGGTCTTTTTTCGAGCCTACAATATGCTGTCTTTCGTGGTAGTTTAGACACCGTCTCTTTTTTTATTGCCAAAGGTGCTTCCCCAGATGATAGAGGGCATAAGTATAAGGGCGATACATCATCTCTTCATCTGGCTGCTAACCGGAAGGAAAAGTGCGCTGAATATTGTGAGGTGTTACTCAAAGGAGTGATAGTGCAGGAGACTGAATATGACATTCTTGGCTGGCTGGCAAAGAAACAAAAGCAGGGCCTACCATTCAGTTTCAACAGAGAGGCTATACTAGCCTTTCTCTCAAACTATTTCCTGGTGAAAATTAAAAGCATGTGTGATGCTAAAGTGGGAACGAATCTTCCGTGTATGGTAGTATCTAAAATGGTGGTAATTTATCTGCCAGGCAGCAATGAGCCTACTCCCTTAAAGACCATCCTGGATCCTGGATTTATACACATGTACTTTCCTAAGCTTATAGAACGCTGGTTTGCTGAAGAACTTTCCTCGTTAGATGGAACTCTTGGACCTGGGAAAGAAGAGCTATTCTAACTCACCCGTCAGAAACTTCTGCAAGAACGTCAGTCTTGTATTACCCTTAGCGTTACGCAGAGCAATAGCTAGGGCCTTTGTTTGCCCTATGAAGTAACAGACCTTCTTGGCTCTAGTGAGTGCCGTATAAACCAGGTTCCGTTGCAATAGCATAAAGTGCTGCATAAACAGGGGGATAATAACCGCTGAGTACTCTGACCCTTGAGACTTGTGGATTGATATAGCATAGGCCAGTACTAATTCATTAAGATCGGTAAAGTCATAGACCACCTGCTTCTTTTCACTGAAGGAGACCGTGAGCTCTTTATCTACCGTGTTAACTGCTATAATCCTGCCAATATCCCCATTAAATACCTTCTTGTCATAGTTATTACGAATCTGCATGACTTTGTCATTTTTCTTGTAGGCGGTACCGGCATAGGAGACCTGTTCTTTAGTCGGTTGGGGATTGAGCATATTCTGGAGAATATGGTTAAGCGAAGCGGTGCCTGCTATACCTCTATTCATGGGAGTTAAGACTATGGTGTCATCTAATGAGATGTTATGCTTATCAAGCTGAGTAAACAGAATCTTTTTAAGGTGGCTTTCTACCTCTTCAGGTTTTTGTTCCTTGATAAAATAAAAGTCTTTCTTAGCCTCGGGGAGGTAGGTGACGGGAAACTCACCTCTGTTTATCTTGTGGGCATTGACCACAATGAGACTATTTTGTGCCTGTCTGAATATGTGAGTAAGTCTCACGCAAGGTACCTTTTTAGAAGCTATGAGGTCAGTAAGAAACGCGCCAGGGCCTACGGAAGGTAACTGGTCTATGTCTCCTATAAACACTACGTGTGCTGACTCAGGTAATGCTTTTAAGATGGAGTTAGCGAGGAAGATATCGATCATCGATGCTTCGTCTATGATGAGGAAGTCTAATTTGAGGGCATTCGTTTCATTGTGCTTAAACCCCATGTTAGCGGGATCAAACTCAAGCAGTCTATGCACCGTCATCGCAAACTTACCGGTTCCCTCTATGATACGCTTCGCGGCTCTACCGGTAGGAGCTGCGAGCTTGTATTTTACCTTTTCTGCATCAAGGACTGAGAGTAACTTTTTAATCAGGGTGGTTTTACCGGTACCGGGGCCACCGGTGATGATGGTTACCTTGTGCTGTAGGCTGCTTAGTATGCCCCGCTGTTGATCTTCATTGAGTGCTATCTCTTTTTCAGAGGGAGTGCGGAGGGTCTTATAGATCTTTTCAAGATTGAACTTGTGGCGAGAAGACTTTTCTAACAGGGTCTTAACCTTGGTAGCTACGTTTCTCTCTGAGAAGTAGAACCCTGAAAGGGTGATATAATGCGTGTCATTTTCGGTAACGAGCTTAATGCGGTTCTTGTTGTACAGGCTATGTAAGGCATGCCTGATTAGATCTTTATGAGCTTGCTCAAGCGTTAGTAGTTCTATGGTCTTTTGCTTAAGATCAGCAAGTTCTACATAGAGATGTCCCTGACTGGTTGCGGTGCTGATAGCATGGAGAATGCCGGCATTAATACGTTGTGGCGCATGCGCCTCAAAGCCTAGTTTTTTGGCAAGCTCATCGGCGGTTTTAAAGCCGATGCCCCAGATCTCATCTGCTATGCGATAGGGGTTCTCTTGTATGATAGCAAGGGATTCATGCCGATACTTTTTATAAATGCGGGCTGCTAGGCCGGGGGTTACCCCCTTTTCTTGCAGGAATACCATTAAGTTAGCGATCTCTTTCTGGTCTTGCCAGGCATGAGAGATCATAGCAATACGCTTGGTGCTGATACCGTCAACCTCTGCGAGTCTGTCCGGTTCTTGATCTATGATGGCTAATATGGCGGTACCAAAGTGGCTAACCAGTTTTTCTGCATAGACGGGGCCGATACCCTTAATAAGCCCTGAGCCTAAGTACTTCTTAAGACCGATAACGGTGGTGGGTACAACGGTAGTACAATGCTCAGCCTCAAACTGTTTACCAAACTTCTTGTGAAAGACCCAAGAGCCGGTGAGTTGTACTTCTTGGCCAGCTTGTACATGGGGTGCATACCCCTTAACGGTGATAGCTGTACCTCTAGGAGGCTTGAGTATAAAAACGGCGAAGCCGTTTTCTTGGCTTTGAAAGAGGAACCGTTCTATTGTTCCTGAAAGATGATCTTGCATTTAAGTCTTTTTCCGTGAGGCTCTAAAATCTGCAAATGCTTTGGGGCAACTCTTAATGAGTACCGCCAGAAAGTTCTTAAGGTCGGTGGTAAGTACATAAAAGGTGGTAAAGTTAATCACATCTATCTCATACATCTCTGCCTCTCTGCCCTCTTTCCAGTTGCGAAGTAAGCTGTTAGAGCGATTGTACTTACCGCAATATTCCTTAATAAGCTTAAGAATCATCTTCTGGGCACCCCGTGCATCAGCAAGAAGTACGTCGTGGCACAAGCCCAAGTAGACCTTCACGTCCTGAAAGAGCGCTTCAAATTCTTTTCTATCTTCTGGTGACATAGATGATATGGTATTTTCAAGGGTGATAAGATCCTTGATGGTACATTTTTTGCCTTTGAAGGTGATGTCAACGGGGGTACTCTTTCTGCCGGGGTCAGGTTCACCTTTACTGTTAACTTTTATGGTGCCCTCATGGATAGCTTTGATTTCGGTCATGAGCCAGAGAGACTTTTCTACCTTTGATTTATCATAGACGCCGGGGATACCATCAATTCTCTTTAAAATCGGGTCAGTTAATAGGGGACTCTTAGCACAGAGTGCTAACGGTAACAGGGTAATAAGTATACTACGTTTCATAAATATCCTTTCAAAATTCAAAACCAAACCGTATGCTGATGGTATAGTTGCGTCCAATCCCTTCATTAAACACGCTAAGTCCAGTATGAGCAGCGACATACCAATCGGTATCACATCTACTTCTATCTATACTATCATAATAGCCAAACGAAGCAAAGAGTTTACCTTGATGTGCTGCCGGGCGGCAGCCCTTTTTTAGCTGTAACGGTAGATGATAGGGGATTTCTGGCCTTACTTGTTGTAGTTCTTCACCAAAGTACCAGTAGTCAAACCCTAAAGAGCAGTCCCAGTGTTCACTCTTATATAAAAACGCATGGTTAAACTGAAACCTAATGCCTGGATGAATGGTAGCCCGCATCTTAATCGGAAACAGCGTTTGTACAATCAGTCTATTAAGTACTGGCAGGTTCTCACTGGCTAACGCCGGGTCCCGCCAGTCACGATCAAAGTCACTGTCCTGCTTTTCTATCAGGTAAAATCTATTCTCTCTATGAGGTGTATAGGCCTGAATAGAGGCGTAACTTCTCATGGAGAAGTAGTCATTAACGCAGTACTTAACATCAACCTCAGGGCCAAGGCCCCAATGCTTACCATTGCCTAAGGGTGCATTAACTAAGATGGTAGATAATCGGTCGACTGTATCAAGTAAAAAATCGGTCAGCTCACGCTGAATAGTTGCATCAGCAAGCTTTTGATTGTCATTGCAGAAAAACACATTAAAGTAATGCTGCAAGTTAAAGGGTGGAATCGGGGCATCCGGATTAAAGTCTCGTGCTATTAGTCCCTGATCAAAGGACTTTGCGGTAGGTATCGTAAGCTGCAGGCCAAACCAGAGGCCCTTATTTTCTTCATGTATCGGTCTGAGTAAGAATGTCATACGGGAATCTCCCACGCCAAACTTGTCACACACTAAGTGTTTAAGGCCAAACTTAACCTCTTCCTCAGCAGACATTGGTTTAGATGTCTTATTATCTCTAATGAGGGGATGCTTCTTAATGCGGCATCGCTCTTCATCGGTCAAGAAGAAGTTTTCTAAAAGGTAGTACAGAGGAATACGACCCGTCAGGGTAAAGCAGTCCCAATGCCGGGCAAACCCAAACATGATCCCTGCACGGTACTGTTGTAACTTAATAGTGCTAAACAGCCCAAGTACATCTGGTACATCAACATCAATAATATCAGAGTTATCTAGTTCATTGATGATGGATTCGTTCTTAAGATCGATGTAGCTACTAATAAAGGCGCTATTCTTGGTAAGAAATACCTTCGGAGTATAGTTAAAAAACAGATCTCCGGTAAGCGTCCAATAATCATTATAAAAAAAGTCGGGTGTTAATGCCGGCATATCAAGTAAGCTTCTTCTGGTAATAGGACCGGTAGTCTTTTTATAGATGTCTTCTCTGAGGAGTTTGATAACGTTTACCATCGGTAGATTATCACCAGGATTAGTTGGTGGGGTCAGCAAATCAAGAATAGACTGCGTAGGAAAGCAGTCATCCTGCACGGCAACTGGTGCCTGAATCTCAAAAAGCCCATCGTCAAGAAATTCGTCGATGTCAAAGTCATCAAAGTCATCAAAGGCCATTAAAGGACCAATGGGACCAATGCAACAGGCTATAAAAAGTGAGAGTAATGCTTTCTTCATAAAACTAATCTTCAAAGGGTTAAGGGACACTATCTTTGTCTGGCTAAGAGTGTACCATCTTTTTTAGACAAGAGCGAGGGGTATACGTCACACGGGGTGTGTGTCAGAATTCAAGGCCTAGCCTGAAGCTTATGGTGTAGTTTCTCCCAATACCGGTATTAAACACGGTAGCATCAAAGTTAAGCCCAAAGTTCCAATCATAACATTCTGCTTGATTAAAGTAGCCAATGTTGCCAATGATCTTGCCCTGCTGTGCCGCAGGGCGGCAGCCCTTCCGCTGTACTAAGGGAAGATTAAAGGGGACCACCGGAAGAAGCAACTGTTGTTTTTCTTCACCAAAGTACCAGTAATCAAACCCAAGGGAGAGATCCCAGTGCTCACTTTTATAGAGTACTGAGTGATTGAACTGAAAACGAATTCCTGGATGGATGGTGGTACGTACCCCTACGGGGAACAGGGTTTGTACGATGAGTCTATTGAGGGTAACTAAGTTTTCACCGGTCATAGAGGTATCTCGCCAATCCCGGTCAAAGTCCTCTGGTGTTTTTTCAATGAGGTAAAATCTATTAGCCCTGTGGGGCGTATAGGCTTGTAAAGAAGCATAGCTTTGCATGGAGAAGTACTCATTGAGGTACCACTTAACATCTACCTCAGGCCCAAACCCAAAGTGCTTACCATTGCCAAGGGGGGTGTTAATGAGTATGGTTGATAGGCGATCAAGCACTTCAGTTAAGCCTTCAGTTAGCTCTCTTCTGAGAGTAGCATCAGAAAGTGCTTCATTATCATTACATAAAAGCGTATTACCTAGGCCCTGCAGATTAAAATAGGGTATCTGCTCTAGGGGATCAAACTCACCAGCAATGAGGCCTCTATCGATATCCCGAGCGGTGGGAATGGTGCTTTGTAGCCCAAACCAGACGGTGCAGTTATCACTGCAGTCATTACGAAGTAATGCGGTGACACGGGAGTCACCGATACCGATACGATCACTTACTAAGTGCTTGAGTATAAACCTACGTACTTCATTTTCTGCCGTGTTACCTAAGCCCCCATCGTCGTCTCTGAAAAAGGGGTTGTTCTTGATACGGTCTATTTCTTCATCATCAAGAAAGAAGTTCTCTAACAAATAGTACAGGGGTATCCTTGCGGTGAAGGTCCAGCAGGGATAGTGTCTCGCAACTCCTACCATAATACCAGCTCTATATTGCTGCAGCTTTATTCTGCCCAACGAGCCAAACAGTTCAGGAACATTAGCATTAGGAAACAGTGAATCTGCAATACTGTTAATGACGTTTTGATTGTTAAGGGCAATGTAGCTACTTAAAAAGGCACTATCTTTAGTGAAGAATACCTTAGGACTAAAGTTAAGAAAGAAGTCAGCAGTAAGTAACCAGCAATCAGCATCAAAAAAGTCTGGGGTTAACGCCGGCATATCTAATAAGCTTCTTCTGGTAACCGGACCGGTGGTCTTTTTATAGATGTCCTCACGCAGCAGCGGCAAGATATTCACCCCTTCATCGCCAATAGGGGGTGTCAGCAAGTTAAGAATCTCTTGAGTAACTGCTTGGCCCCCCGGGGTACAGGGATCTCCTTCTTCTACGGGCACCGCCACCGCTACTGGTGCCTGCAGGGGTACAATGGTTTTATCAAGCAAAAACTCACACTCTTTCTTTGAAAGAGAAGGCAGGCCGAAGGCCAACGAGGGAACAAGTCCCAGAGCGAGTATGATACTAAAACGTTTTGCCATATCCTAAAGTCCTTTAACTGATGGCATCAAGATTATCAGAAAATGGAGATATTTCCTAGCTCAGTATTTCTGGAAGCTTCTTGAGGCCCTTTAGGGAAAAATGTTAGAGAGATGACAGATATCTTCGAAAAGTGCAAAATGATTCGACAATTTTCACGGGAAAATGTAATTTCCTGGGCCACTTTTCATGATTTATGAGGGGAATTTTGGAATAGTCACATACATTAGCTTCTTTAAAAGTGGTTCTTTAGGGTCTCAATATGTTAAGAGATTGTGCCCATTCAAAATGATAGCACTTCCCTATAAAATGGTCGTTTTCGAGATAGTGCCCCTTCAAAATAAAAAGATAGGGGCACTATCTTGTCGGGTCCTCGATTCTCCTTTTTGGAGAGGGTATCGGGTTGATAGATTAATATGTCTTAAAATCATCCTACCTTCAGATCGAGCTTTACAGCGGGGTGGGGTGAGAGGTTGGGTTTTTAGGGGAATAAGGTATGAAAAATGCTTTTGAGCCTATTTATTGAAGTGAAATAAGACGTTATTTTAATAGATTGTGCTTCATTAAAATCGAAAGATAGGGGCACAATCTATATCGATTTTCAATAGGCCCAGTAGGCAGTTGTATGGCTACATGAAAAAGCTATTAAGTTTATTCGGAATCTTTAAATAGATCAGGCAGTGTAACAACATTCTTGACGAGCTTCTTAGCATACATTGTTTCCTTGAGCCCTTCAGCTGAGACAAATGCTAGAAATATGTTTTTCTTGGTGCGGGTTTTTTCTTTAAACACCGTAACTTGGCGTTGTAATTTTTCCGCGTATTCCTTAGTGATAGCAAATGGTTGCCGAGAATATTTGATTTCACAAATGGTGATACTGTTATCCTTCCTATCAAAAAGAAGATCAATTTGTGAGCCCTTTTCGTTAGATCCTTTTGGTGGGACATAGCGCCATGTGTGATATGAAGCGCTCACGAGCTTAAGTGCTCGTCTAATTTGGTGAACATGTTTAAAAGAAAGAGATTCAAAGGCAAGACCAGCCCAGCTATACCAACTAGGAGAACTTTTGACTCGCCCCCAATATCCGGGTTCTTCACCAGTAGCTAACAGTATTTCTTCGATTGGTTCTATCCATTTAAAATAAAAGAGGCTATACTCATCAGTAAGCTTATATATTGCTCCTTTTTTCTTTCTGCCATAAGGAGTAAATTTTGAAATGAAACCGGCCTCAATGAGTTCAAGCATCCATTTTGTTGTTTTTCCTCCGTCTGGAAGTTTGAGATCATGTATCATCTGTTCTAAGCTTGCGCCATGATAATTTTTGCTAAGGTATCGTACTATTTTTATATGAGCTGACTCCGGACCAAAGAGCAAGGGGGGGAATCCGCTGGCCCCCGTATCCA
>SDBV01012444.1_pt1 | contig 10904 bp, 12 predicted proteins | sample 2277081 | NCBI WGS metagenome assembly SDBV01 (sample SAMN10402039, study PRJNA504765) | marine sediment metagenome | isolation source: marine sediment core GS10_PC15, 223 cmbsf | place: Arctic Ocean: Southern Knipovich Ridge | collected 2010
TAAATACTCTTTCAGTTTATGTGGTTTTTGAATTGAATTTACTGAATCTAAAAAGATTTTTAATATCTCTTTTAATTCACTATTAAAATTTCTTTTAAAATCATAAAATTTAGGGAGAGATTTACTATATATTTTTAAATATTTGATAATCTCTTGAGAATATTCATGCAAATCTAACTTTTTAGGTTTAATGAAACTAAGAGTAAATTCATAATTTGGAATAAGTTTTAAAATATCTAAAAACCTTGAAATCGTTACAGATACACCTGCATTATCTATGTTAATAACTGAAGTAATTTCTGGTTGGGTTAATGTATCATCTTTTTTTTTTAAAATTACATAAATTAATGCAATAGCAAGATATTTAGGACCTTTTGCAACTTTTTCACCCATTCGTTTATAAAAATTTAAAAACTTGGAATTCTCTGTTTTAGAATTAAATAAATTTATTACTTCTTTAAATAGGATTAAAACTTCATTTTTAATATTGTATGAGATATAGGATTTAAATTTTGGATTTTTAACTATTATATTAATATACTTTTCAACATAATAGCTTAATTCTTCTTTATATATATCAAAATTAAATCGAGGACGTCTATTCCTATATTTTCTGCACTCTGGACAAGGACATATATTTTGTTTAACTAAAACAATTTTGGAGAAGAATTTAGTTCCACATTTAAGACATTCCCATTGCAATATACTCTTTATATTTTTATATTCAGAATAATTTGATATTAGTTTTAAATTCTTTTCCTTACCTATGTTATTTAGATCTTGTTCACTGAATCTATAATTCTTAGAATTTTTTATAAACTCCTCCTCCTCGAGAAATAATATATTTTTATCATTTGAATTAGAATATATACCAATCTTTTCTTTTTTTGCACTATTCTTATTTTTATCTTGAATATTTAAACCTCTATATATTTGAGAAGTATTTCTGTAAAGCAAATCATCAATTTTCTTATCTATGGATTTGAGTGGAATTAAAGTTTGTTGATTATTTTTAATGCTTTTTTGATGTGAAATTTGAGAAATAGATGATTTTTTTCTTAAATGTATTCTTTTAGATGTTATTTTTATTTCATTAGAATCATTTTTAATACCTTTAATTCTAATTTTTGAAGAATTATCATAACTCTTTTTTTCATTATTCTTAAAAGATTTATCATTTCCTCTAATTGTTATCGTATTAGAAGTAGATTTTAAGGATTCAGTTTTTATTTTATTATTTTTATTTCCTATAATTCTTACGGTATTTGATTTATTCTTAGTTAAATCTGGTTTAAAGTCTCTGAATCCTATACCTTTAATCCTTATTTTTGGTGTTTCTTTCTGGCTTTCTTTTTCCATCATATTTTTTTATATGCTAAAAGGATCTCTTGCAACCGACAGTTTTATCATCATGGAAAAGTTCATCACAATCTTTAATACCCACATCTACATCTTCTGAACTTTCAATATCATACCCATCTAATTCTGGATTATATGTAATTGACATATTATTTAACTCTAATATAGATGGTTTTTTCGATTGTTTTGATTTTGATCCTTCTATTTTTTCTATAAATTTTATCAAAATATTTGGATCTTTACCATTAATTACCCATTTATAATAATTTTGGAGGTATTTATCCCAACCCCTCTTAATAAACAAATTTTCAAATTCATCAAGATTGTCCATTTTTCTTTACTCCGTATATTTTTTATTAATTTTATATATTTAATTTTTTTATTATATTATTATAATCTGTAAAATTATTTAAATATTTACTTAATTTCATGAATTAGCTCTGCATAAACCTAATTTTCTTATCTAAACTATAATATAAAATGGTTCTAAACCAAAAGAAGAGAGCTTCCAAAAGAATTAATATCTACCAATATGATTATGGTAAAATATTAAATAATTTCAATGTTACATCATTCTTATCAACTTTTTTTCTAACTTTACTCTAATTATTTTTATTACTAAATCTATGCGAAAAGAGAAAAATTCTAAATATGAAAATTTCAAATTTTCTTTTTCACTGCATTATAATTTTAAATCTATATAAAGAAAAAAATACAAAAATGTCGAAGAAAAATTTCCTAAAATTATACCGATTTCTTTTCTTAAAAAAAGAGAATAATCTCTACTAAATCATTAATTTGACATCTTTCATATATGAAATTTAAATAAGAATCTAAGCCATTTTTCCATTTATCCTTATAAGCAATGTTATCTAAATATTTTCCATTTTCGCCTATTTGGATTTTCAAATTAAAATCTCCTCATGTTGCAAATGGAGGATCAATATAGATAAGAGATATTTTATTTTGGAAGTTTTCTAAAAGCGAATTCATTACTATCTCATTTTCTCCACAAACTAGTAAATTTTGCCAATTATTATCAGATTTGGTGTCAAATGAGATAGATGGGTAAATGTCAAGAACATGGAAAGGTTTGCTTTTATAAATTTTTGAAAGAAAATTCTTACTTTCCTCTTTACCTATCCATTTCAAATTAGCCATAAATATTATAAGAAGGCAAAAATTTTATTGTTATTTTAATTTTAAAAAATATAATCGAGAAAATATTAAGAGTTGTATGGAAAATACATTTTGACAATATGGACGATTGGAGAAAAAGTCATTTTACTAAAGATATTACTCAAGATTTAGTAGGTCAACAAATAACTTTAGCTGGTTGGGTTCGAAATTATAGAGATCTTGGAGGTTTAAAATTTATCTCTCTTCAAGATAAATATGGGGAAAGACAGATAACCTTAAAAAAAGGTGTTGTTTCTAACGATGTGTTTGAAAATGCAAAAGTTGGATATCAATATTGTATAATGGTGAGAGGAAAAGTAAAAGCTTTTGGCAAAGCTCCAGGAGGAATAGAAATTATACCTTCAGAAATAAAGATATTAAATAAAACTCCAGAAAAGCTACCAATTGATATGACGGGAGAAACAATATCAGAATTAGATCTTAGACTAAATAATAGAGCTCTGGATTTGAGGTCTCTTAAAAACCAAGCTGTTTTTGAGATCAGAGGAGAGATGCTAAGGGCTATAAGAAAATTTTTGTTTGAAAGAGATTTTACTGAGATGGCAACCCCAAAAATCATAGGAACTGCTACCGAAGGAGGAACAGAGTTATTTCCTGTAATGTATTTTGACAAAGAAGCATTTCTTACTCAATCTGCTCAATTATATAAAGAACAATTGAGTGGTGTTTATGAAAGAGTCTTTGAAATAAGTGATTGTTTCAGAGCAGAAAAAAGTCGCACAAAAAGGCATTTATGTGAAATTTTTACATTAGATGTAGAGATGGCTTTTGTATCTATGGGAGATGTACTTAAATTATTAGAGGAATTGGTCCATGATGCTATTAAGGATATAAGAGAAAACAAAATGCATGCACTGAAATATCTAAAAATGGAAAACAAGACTTTAATCCCAGAAATTCCGTTTCCAAGATATAAATATGAAGAAATTATTGATTTGATAAACACTAAATTAGGTTTTAATATAGAGTTCGGTGAGGATATATCTACAGAAGCCTATCGAAAATTAGGAGAAGAACTGGACGGTTATTATTATATTACTCACTGGCCAATGTCAATTAAACCATTTTATATAATGCCATCAAAAAATCCCAAATATAGTGAGTCTTTTGACTTACAAAAAGGTATGCTAGAATTAACTTCAGGTGGTACCAGAGTTCATAATAAACAACAATTAGTGATGGCACTCGAAGCAAAAGGACTTAATCCACTTTCATTCAAATCACACGTCAATACATATGATTATGGAATGCCTCCACATGCAGGATTTGGATATGGGATAGATCGATGGCTGACTTTAGTTTGTGGTTTAGATGACATAAGAGAAGCTGTAATGTTTCCTAGAACTCCTGATAGACTGACTCCTTAATTATATAAAATAACACCAAGGACTCTCAAAAGTTATGAGCGACAATTATATTCAAGATTATAAAAAAGCTGGAAAAGCTGTAATTGCTGCTAAGAAGTTAGTCCGTGAAATTGTGAAATCAGGGGCTTCATTCTTAGAAATTACAAATAGATGTGAGGCTGAGATTTTAAAAAATGGTTGTGAATTGGCATTTCCAGTTAACTTATGCTTGGATAATATCGCAGCGCATTTTTCCAGTCCAATTGATGATCAAACCTACGTACCGGAAAAAGGTTTATTAAAAATTGATATAGGAGCCCATTTTAACGGTTATATTGCCGATTCGGCATTTACTATTAATATTAATGAGGATCCTAAGCTTCAAAACTATGTGGAAGCAGCAAAAGAAGCACTGAAAGCTGCGATTGAGTTATTTAATCCAGGAATTAAATTATATGAAATTGGTGAAGCCATTGCTCAAAAAATTATGAATCGAGGTTTACGACCTATAACAAATTTAGGGGGTCATGAACTGAAACAATTTAACCTACATGCTGGACCGTTTATTCCAAATTATAAAGAAAAAATTCATAACCAAGTAATAAAGAAGGGAGATGCTTATGCGTGTGAGCCTTTTGCTACTTCTGGTGTAGGGAAGGTAGAAAATGGAAAATATTCATATATCTTTAGATTTGTTAAAAAAGTTAAAAAAAATTTACCTTATGAACAACTTAGCTATATGAATAAAATCGAGAAAAACTTTAAATATCTTCCCTTTTCGCCACGATGGATTCAAAATAACAATCTTATCCCTACGATTAAAATTCAAAGAACCATAGAATCATTTTTAGGGAAAAAAATCTTAGATAAATATCCTATTTTAGTAGAAAAAAGTAGGGAACCAGTAGCTCAAGAAGAGCATACAATAATATTAGATTTGGATGGGAAAAGAATTGTCACCACAAGAAAATGATATCACAAATAACTTATCAACAATAATCCTATGTGCTGGAGAAGGAACGAGACTAAAGGAAATTACCAAAACCATTCCAAAACCATTAATTAAAATCGAATCTTTTAATAATAATTCAATTCTCAATAAAATAATCATTGATTTAATAAAATTAGGGATAAAACGAATTGCTATAGTAGTTGGTCATTTGGGCTATAAAATAAGCAATTTTATCTCCATACTTAAAAAAAAAAATAAATCATTACAGGATAAAATTTTAATAATAGATTCTGAAAATCTATATAAACTAGGTCCATTGTATTCTTTTTTATCAATAACAAAAAATAAAGCTTTCTTTAATAATTCAAATTATTATATTTTAATTCCGGGGGACACCATCCTTGATTTTAACATTTTAAAAGAAATTATGCAAATTCTTTCAAAGAATATTAATATAATTCAAGAACACGCTCTAGTTTTCTATAGAAATATAGATATAAAAAAATTAAAAGAAATTCATGAAATATCTAAAGTAGTCTCTATTGCAGAAATTGAGCAATTAAGAATAAATAATCTATTAAAAAAAATATATCAAGTAGATTTACAAATACTCCCTTCTACAAACAAAATTAATCAAATTATACCAATTTTTACATTAAGCAAAAAGATAATTACCGAAATTTTAAATTTAAAGACAGAAATTCCCGTCAAAACAGTTTGGGAAGCTTTAAACTTTGCTATTGAAAAAGGAAAGAAAATTTTCGCTTTTGAAATTAAAAGTAGTTACAATTTTTATGACATTGATAGTATAAATGATTTGAAAGGCTTACATAGAAAAAAAGAAAAGGACAATAGATGCTCCTATTAATAAGCACTATTGTTTAAATGTCACAGGTATTGAAAAACAAATAACATGTAATTCAACTAGAAATCTATTAATGATGTTTTTATGTCTCACTTACCTTGTTTGTATAAAAGAATCGTAATATTGTAGAAAATCTTAAAATTCTGATTTCCAAGGGTGTTAATCTCTCTTTCATTGTTTTAAGCATTACACAGAAACATATGAAAATCTTGAATGAAAGTTATGAGATATATTTTAACTATTCCTGTATCCAAATAAAAAAAACCTTGTTGTAAAAAGTATAACCTCGGTTTGAAATGTTTACAAATAAAATCGTTGTATAAACCGCAATTTTGTATCTAATTCCAATGCAAAAAAGACCTATTGTCCCGATAGATATATGATTATTCGAATATTTAAATTTTGTTATTAATATTTGGAATGGTTTCTTAGATTTTTTCGATAGAAATTTAAAAGGTTTAAGAATTAATTTGAAATAATATAAAAATCTGTAATTATATTATTTATAAAGAAATGAGTTCTGATAGTGGACAAATACCTATAAAAATTAATTTATTCGGAATTGGCACGATAGAAGCCAAAATTATCCGGCATTTAGTCCCTCTTGCAGCAGATGCTATAATTGATAAAATGCCATTTGTATTAAGAGGTAGATTTAGTTTTGGTTCAAAAAAATATTGGACATTACCTGGCGTAGAAATATATAAAGGACCTAATTCCAAATCTACAATAAATGTAGAGAAAGGTGATATTATATATAACCCTAAAACTGATGAATTAATAATCATCCTTGAGGATTTAGAAATGCCTAATAAAATAAATAAGGTAGGAAAAGTTAATTCTAATCTCGAAATCCTATTAAAAGCAAGAAATGGATTAAATACTAAAATATCAAGAAAAAAATGAAAATATGGCTTTCCCGAAGAAGTTAACTATTGTTTTTACCTTATTTTATTTAGTTGTTATCATATACATATTTCTATTTCTATTTGTACCTGATTTTCAAAAAGCTATTATTCAATCAAGAGAAGCTTTTTCAATATTCACTGAAGGTTCAAATTTTTTTTGGGCACTGCTAATTTCTCTTGGAATATGTTTTTTAGGCTCAGCATCAATTGGCTTTCCAATTCCTTTTCCGTTTGTGTTATTTTCACTTTCAAATTCTGTTTATTTCAAATATAATAATAGTGGATTGACGCTTGAGCAAATTTTACAGTCTGCTCCCTTTTGGTTTGAAATTGTGAGTCTTGCATTGGCAGGAGGTTTAGGGAGTGCTTTAGGAGAATTTACAGGTTATGCTGTTGGATATGGGACAAAGAAAATTGCAGATGAAGGAAATTCAGATTTATTAAATAATATAGATGGATTTGGAAAGTTAATTTTAGAAAACGAAAAACGAACTCCTTTGTATATTTTCTTATTTGCATTGACTCCATTACCAGATGATATTCTATTTTTACCCTTAGGAGTAATTAAATACCCTTTCTGGAAATGTATAATTCCTGGGTGGTTAGGTAAAACTTTTACAACACTATTTTATTGTTCTTGGCCCATTTTTGTAGCTCTTGGTTTTACAGCACAAGGAATTGAATCTACTGGAAAATCAAGTATAATTACTGAAGCTATTTTATTACTAGTAACAATAACCATTATGTTTTTCATTATGGCTTTTGATTGGGCTAAATATCTTGAAAAAAGAAGACAAAAAAAGCTTAAAAATAACCTTAATTAATAATAAATTTTAATAAACGAATTATTTATTTTTTTCTAAACAATTTTTGCAAACAAATACTGTCTTTTGTTTCTTTTCAGAATTTTCATCATAATAAATCCGTTTATAAATAAAATTATTACAAATCTCGCAAACAGCGGGAGTTCGAGTTTCATCTAATAAGGGTCCTAAATGGTCAAAATTCGATTTAGATTTAGTATTCATAAAATTAGGTATAGGATTTGGTTTGAAGCGTGATTTCGATCTTGGAAATAATATCTATCTTTTTATTATTAAACTTATTACCTTTACTTTGATATCCACGTGCTTTATGATTAAAATAAGGACGGCTTCCTAAAGAAATATTACCAATTTCTAATCTCGGATACATTCGATTTTTTAAAATTTCAGCGACTTCTACAGCAGTACTTATTTCTTCCCCTTCACCTTTTATTAATAATGATTTTCTGCCACCTGAAAATGCAAAAATTGCGTTTTTAATAGACTTATCTTTATCATTCCTATTTTTAATTATAATTGTCGTGTTATTAACCATGAACGAACATCAACCATAAGAAAATTTTATACTTTTATAAAAAGAAGCTTAATTACTATAATATATTATTATTATATAATTTTTTACTAAAGTTCTTAAATTGAATATATTCTTTCCTATTTTTAAAGTTTGATAAATATCATGTGAATTATTTTTATTATTAATCCTCTAAGTTTAATTTTGCTCTTCTATTTAGCTCGTCTAGGATTTTATAATATTCAGAACTTCTCTCTTCAAAATGTTCAATAACTTTTCTTTCATCTGTGTCTAAATATATAAAATAAGGAAATATTGATTCAACTCTTTTAGAAAAATCCCCTATTAATTTATCATACCACTCATTCGGTTTCTTTAGAATAGTTATTAATTTTCTTGTTAGTTTTTGCTTTTTATTTTCATATTTTTCTCTTTCCTTTTTCTCAATTAATTTATCCAACTCATCATAAGCAATTGAAATTAATTTCTCTATTTTTTCCCTAAATTTTGGTATACGGTAAGATTTCTTAAAAAATTCAGGATCCCACTCATATAAATACCGTTCATCTTCTTCTGCTACATCTTCATTATTTGTTACAATAATATCTTCTTTTGGAACTAATATTAATCCATAATTCCTCTGTAACTGGGCGAAAGCTTTTCTTCTAAGTGTATCATCAATATACTTGATTTCGTTTAACACTTTTTCTATATTAGTATTAACTTTTTTTACTGCTTTATCAACCTTTTTCACCATTGCTTTTTTATCTAATTCATAGTTTAATTCGATAAGGTCGTACGTAGAAGAAACTCCCCTTTCAGGGTTCTTTAACTTTAATCCTGCTATTCCTAAATAATGTTTTTCAGATTCTTTTTCACAATGATCAAAAATTAATCCTATAGCAAAAGGATTGGGGATCTGATACCCTAATTGAGTCATACAGTCGATTGGGCTATAAAAAAAACCAAATCCAGGGTGTGTATGAAACCAACCAATTATAAAAATTGGGTTTTTGTCTTGAATGGCTTTTTCGAATACAGAAGCATCAATTTGAGCCATATCTACATACTGCTTACTTTCATACTTTACGCCAGCTCTATGTCCAGCTACCATTGGAATAGCGTCCTTTACAATAACTTTAGCGTTATTTTCTATTAATCCAATTAAAATTCCATATACTTCACGCCATTTGTCTGGATTTAGATTTTCATTTGCGTATCTTATCGCGTACCCCACAATTCTTTTATAAGCTTTTAAAGTAAGAAGTACAGGGGTATAAAAGGGATCGGTTTTTTTATCCTTTGCCATTTTTTATTGAAGTAAAGTGATTTAATGCTATATTTTAAAAACTTAAATTCTTATTCTATATAGAAACAAACAAATTCTAAATATTTAAATCATATTTAATAGTCTTTTTTTTTTTAAAATGAAAGTTATTGCTATTTGTGGTCTACCCGGTTCTGGGAAATCAACGGCAAATGAAGCTATAAAGGATTTAGGGATTGTAATAATAATGGGTGATATTATTAGAAATGAAGCTAAAAAAAGGAATGTAGAGCCTACAGGAGATAATTTAGGTAAGATCGCAAGAGAAATACGTGAAATAGGCGGACAGGATATAATCGCAAAAAAATGCATTGATTTGATGAAAAAAAAAAGTGAAGAGGTAGTATTTATCGATGGGATCAGATCAATTTTTGAGGTAAATGCTTTTCGAAAAATCTGGAGATTTCCAATTTTAGCTATCGAGATTGAGGAAAAAAAAAGATCACAAAGACTTTTTAATAGGGCAAGAAGTGATGATCCAAAAAATTTGGAAGATTTAAGAGAGAGGGATAAAAGAGAAATTGAGTTTGGTCTTTATGAGGTTTTAAGTAAGGCTGATTATATTATTAAGAATGATTCTACTATTGAAGATTTGAAGAGGAAAACAAGAAAAACAGTTCTTGAAATACTTCTGAATTATTAAATAAACTAGACCTTTATCTTAAATAATCTGCAATTATTTTTGCTAATGAAACTTTACTTGCTTCATTATCAATTGAATCTGTACCAATTATTTCATCTGCGCCTGCTTTTAAAAGCCGATATTTTGCTTGTTGTAATAATAAAGCATGGGTTGCTACAGCAAAGACTTTTCTAGCTCCACTTGCTTTTGCCAATTTTATTGATGTTGCCATTGTTCCCCCTGTAGCAATAATGTCATCAGCGATAACAACGTCTTTATCTTTTAAACTCAAGATTCCCTTCATTTTTATTTCTCCTGTTTTAACATCTCGTTCTTTTTCCAACACTTCTACAGGAATGTTTTTACCAAAATATTTGGCAAACGCTTTTGATCTTTCAATCGCACCTTTATCTGGAGATATTACAATGATATCTTTTGCTCCCTTAGATTTTATATAATCTGCTAAAAGTTTCATTGAATCAATATTTATTGCTTTACATAAGCACTCATCAATTACTGTTGGAGCATGAACATCAACCGTATAAAATTCATCAATCCCTAAAGAATCTAAAAGTTGGAGAATTACATCTGCAAATTTACTTTCTCCTGGTCTGAACCTTTTATCTTGGCGAGCATAGGCAAGATAAGGAACGACCACAATAATTTTTGCTGCCCCCATACGTTTGATAGAATCAATTATCATAAAAAGCTCAATTAACCTTGCGTTTTGAGTTCTACTCGAACTAGGCCCAGTTGACTGAACTATAATAACTTCTTTATCTAAAATTTTGGTTTCATCTTCAATACTAATTCGCAAATAGTTTTCCCCATCAGGAAAAGTTTTTGTGTCAGTATTTATGGTTTCAATTCCCAATTCTCTTGCAATTTTAACGCCAAGAAATTGTGAAGCTGGACCCACAATTAGAACTCGTTTAGAATTTTTCATATTTTTTTTATTCAGTTTTAATTATAACAAAAAAATATATATTA
>SDBV01012445.1_pt1 | contig 10902 bp, 9 predicted proteins | sample 2277081 | NCBI WGS metagenome assembly SDBV01 (sample SAMN10402039, study PRJNA504765) | marine sediment metagenome | isolation source: marine sediment core GS10_PC15, 223 cmbsf | place: Arctic Ocean: Southern Knipovich Ridge | collected 2010
ATTCGGTCGATCTTCTCGAACAACTGCACGTTTTGCGAACTCGCCGTGAGATGCCAGTCGCGGCTCTTTCGAATCCACCTCGCCATCCTCTTCGCCAGCGAGGTTCGCGAACTGAGGACGACGGCGACGATGTCGTACTCTTCGACCAGGCGTGCGAAGACCTCGGGGTTCGCGTAGGCGCGCTTCAGTTCCGGGAGAACATCTCCGTAAATCTCCCACCGCCCATCTATTGCGATTTGCTTTTTCGGGTAGAGCTGCCAGATCAAGTAACCACCGAGATCGGGGCTGTTGAAGAACCTCCCGTCCAGGGCCGCCAGCCTCTCGAGAACATCCCCAGCGAATCGATCCGATAAGCCAACACCGAAGGTTCGCGGCCAGCCCAATCGCTCATAGAGCTCATTGTTGGAAGTAATCGTCCAAATACCCGCAGCGACCAGAAGCATCGCTGCCGCAGTCGTCGCTGCGACGGTTTTCCGCATCTCGAACTTCGCGCTCGCGCCTGCGCAAGTGCGGTCGAGGAGGCCGTTCAGGTTCCAAACCGTGATCGGTGTGGCGACCATGGCGAACAGGCACATATTCCGCACCGCCAGCGTCGATAGATAGAGAAAGGCCGCATAGACGAGGACATGGGCGAAGCGAACACGCCGCCAGCACCCAACCCATGAAAGCGCAGAAACACCAACGAATAGCTTGTAGATGGCAACCGGATCGAGTGGGAATGCAACCTTGGCGGAAAACGGAGATCTGAGCTCTTCGAGACTCGGAAAGTTTGGGATCCCGCCCCGCAACTCGCTGAAAATCTTGAACGGGTAGAGGATTCCCTCGACGCCATTTGCGTTTGCCAGGTATCCGAGAACGGACAGGCCAAGCACCGCGAACTTCAATTTCAGCTCTCGCGCGTTGGGCCGCGCGTTTGAAAAATTGGGTTTCGATCGTGTGAACAACAGCTGAAGGGCGTCGCCAGCGACATAAAGCGCCAGAAAGACGACTCCGATGATCGACAGACCATGCATGTTCGTCCAGATCACCTGACACAGAGGGATTCCCACCACGCAAAGCCTCGTTCGACTCGAGAAATTCTCCATGCAGTAGAAGAACGCGGCAAGAAAACACAGCGACACGAATTCGGGGCGCATCACGAATCGCTGGTAGGAAATGAAGAGCGCCAGCAGGCAAATGAAGAGAGAAATCGGAAGATATTGCCTGCGTTGATTCGTCGACAGCAGGAGCGCGAATGTCACGATGAGCAGCGCGACCCGAAGAATGTAGAGGCCCGGAATCCCAACGCCAGCGTGAATTCCGAAGAGCATCAACTGGAACAACCAATGCGAATCGACCCATGGCATTCCCTCGGCGATGTAGGAGAACACATCGCGAGTCGGGATCGACTTCGTCGCCCAGATCAACTCGCCGGTCTTGATGTGCCAACCGAAATCGACGCTCAGAATCTCAAAAGTGCACAGCGCGGTCACCGAGAGAAAGAACGAGGCGATCGCCACCGTTCTGAAGCTTCTGTCCATTTCAGCGCCCGGAATCTGATCCATTCGCCCTAACACCTGACGGTTTCAAAACCCCATCTGCACGGGAAATTCGGCATTCCCCCACTGCCGGGTCGGCGCTTCCGTCTTGACGGACTCCCTCAGCTCGGATCCGGGGCCGGCGTGTCCGGGCCGCTCGACGGCAGTGTAGGCTTCGCGATCAGCTCGAGATCCACGACACCGGTCAGTGAATCGAAAAATGCGCGGATCGCGCTTACCTGCGCGTCGTCGACTGAGATGCCGAGCTGGTATTCGGCCATGATGCGAATCATGTCGTCAAGCTGCTGTATCGATCCGTCGTGGAGGTAGGGACCCGTTTTCGCGACATTGCGCAGCGACGGGACCTTGAAGACCTGCCGATCCGCCTCGTTTCCCGTGATCTTCGCGCGACCGGGATCTTCGGTCGGGTACGGCTTGATGACACCGAGTTTCTGGTAGAGGCCACCACCGATGGCCGCCCCCTGGTGACAGGCGATGCAACCAACCGAGATAAACGTATCGAGCCCGGCGAGCTGTTCGCCGCTGAGCGCGCTGTCATCTCCGGCGAGGAATGCGTCAAACGGGCTCGGTGTCAGGAGCTTGCGCTCGAAAGCACCGATTGCGCGCGCCATATTGTCGTAGGTGATGGAATTCTCATCCTCGGAAAATGCCGCCGCAAAGAGCGGCGCGTAGTCCGGAATCGACTCCAGCACGGCAACCACGGCCTCTTCCGACGGCATCGCCATCTCGATCGGGTTGAGAACAGGCCCCTTCGCCTGCTCTTCCACGTCCGCTGCGCGCCCGTCCCAGAACTGCGCGATATGGAGGGCGGCGTTGTAAACGGTGGGTGCGTTGCGACCGCCGCGCTGCTCTCGGTGACCCGCAGAAGTCGGTAGCCCGTCGACGCCATGGCGATCGAGGAGGTGACAGGTGTTGCACGAGACGTCGTGGTTCTTCGAGAGCCGCGGGTCGTAGTAGAGGATCCGGCCCAACTCGACCTTCGCCGGCGTGACGGCGTTGTCCGGACTCGAGGCTTCGGCGGGCAGTACACCGAAAACCGCCGCGGCTCGCGTGCGGAGTCCGTCATAGTCAAGGGCCGGCGCAGCCGCTTCGGTGATGGGTTCGGGCACAGCGGTGGTCGCATCGGATCGCTCTTCTCCGCTGCAGCCAACGAGCAGTGCCGCAATCAGGGAGCCCACCGGGAGCACGCCGTACCGCTTCGCCTTCCTCGCCCTTCGCAATCTTTTCGACCGGGTCATCCCATTCCCTCCTGCGATGGTCTGAGCCAGGGCGGCGATTCACCGCGCCGCCCATCCCATTTCTCCGCCGCGCGCTCCGCCGAGTGGTATCCGTGCGGCTGCAAGAACCGGGACGCCCTGGGTCCAGCGCTGCGGATTGGCATTCTACCCACAGAATTCGACGGCTGCGCACGAGATCGCGTGGGAGGCGTGATCCTCCATGCCCGCGTACCCCATCAGCGCCGCGGCTGCGATCGTCCAGAGCCCGAAGCCGATCAGCATCGCGCCCGCCGCCCAGCGCACGTGTTCGCGATCGACCAGGCCCATCAGCGCATTCGAGAGCACGCCGCCGGTGAGCATGATCGGCAGCGTTCCAAGTCCGAAGCAGGCCATCCATCGCGCGCCCTCGAACGCACCGCCCGCGGCAACCGCACCCGCGAGCGCGGCGTAGACGAGACCACACGGTAGCCAACCCCAAATCGCTCCGAGCGCCAGCAACTTCCAGGGTCGGTCGAGCGGTCCCAATCGTCTCGCGAGCGGTGCGACGTGACGCCAGACCCGCGATCCGACCTGCTCGACGCGCGCCATTCCCATCCACCATCCGGATAGATAGAGGCCGGCTGCAACGAGAAATAGCCCGGCGAGTGCGCGCAGCGCGGTGATCCCGGCCGCTCCGAGCAGTAACAGAACCGACGACCCAAGGCCTCCGGCGAGGGCGCCCGCGGCCGTGTAGCTGAGAATCCGACCGAGGTTGTAACCGAATTGCGCGCGCGGGGTGCCTCGTTGGGACAGCGCTCCGGCGAGACTCGCGGAGATTCCACCGCACATGCCAATGCAGTGCAAACCACCGAACAACCCCAAGAGCGTGGCACCAACGAGCGACAGATCGATCGCGGAATTCACGGCGGCCCACCTCCCGATCGATCAGTGGGCTCGGGCGTAATCGGGTCATCCTCGAACAAGATGCTGTGCGCCGCTTGATCGAGGTCTTCGAATTGCTCGTTGTTGACCGCCCAGATGAAGCCCCAGACAGCAATGCCGAGTAGTACGAGTCCCAGAGGGATCAAGACGAAGAGGATGCTCATGCGGGCGCCCGCACATCACACAACCGCAGCGCATTGCCGACCACCAGCAGAGAACTGAGCGACATGCCAATCGCCGCCGCGTAGGGGGCGACTAATCCCATGCTGGCCAATGGAAGAATCGTCAGGTTGTAGAGCAACGCCCACGCGAGGTTCTGACGGATCACGCGATGCGTCTTGCGCGACCAATGCACGGCCCGCGCAAGCGCGCCGAGATCGTCCTCGAGCAAAACAGAGTCAGCGCGAGCGCGCGTGAGATCACTGCCCCCGCCCATCGCAATCGAAATCTGGGCGGCGCCGAGCACGGGGGCGTCGTTCACCCCATCGCCCGCCATCGCGACAACGGCACCGCGCGCCTGCAGGTCTCGAACGTACGCGAGCTTTTCCTCTGGGCTAACGCCGCCGCGCGCCGCCTCGATGCCGAGTTGACGAGCGGTACGGGTGGCACCGGGCGACGGATCTCCGGTCAGCAGGTGCGCGCGAATCCCGCTACGCCGTAGGCTCTCGATCAATTTCTCTGCACCCGGTCGAAGCTCGTCGCGAAGTCCGAACCATGCGACGGGCCCGCGCTCGCCGACCAACAGGACAACCTGATCCGCCTCGTCGAAAACCGGAACGGACGAGCCGGGAGCCAACGACAGCGCCCAATCGGCGCGCCCGAGGCGGTATTCGACTCCGTGAATCTTCCCCGACACACCGAACCCGCGCAGCGTAGCGGCCTCCGAACAACCGCTCTTCAACCAAGCGTATGTCTCATCCGATCGCCGCCGCTCCGAGACGCCACGCCGGGAAAGAGTCCGCGCGATGGGGTGGGATGAATGCTCTTCGAGAACATGTGCAATCGCCACACACTCGAGCTCGCTCTCTTTTCCAAGCGGTCGAACGGCGACCAGTTCGAGTTCACCCCGGGTCAGCGTTCCCGTCTTGTCGAAGACAAAATCACTGATCCGCGCGAGCCCTTCCAACACATGTCCGCGTGTAACCAACAGGCCCGTGCGAGCCAGGCCGTTGGTGGCGGCGGCAAGCGCGGCCGGAGTCGCAAGTGACAACGCGCACGGGCAGGTCGACACGAGCAGTGCGAGACCGATCTCGAAGGCGCGCTCCGGTTGCACGTGCCACCAGTAGGCGGTCACCACTGCCGTCAAGCCGAGCACCGCGGCAACGAAGATTCGCGCGGCGCGGTCCGCGGCGCGCACGGTTGCGGGGCGCTCGGCCTGCGCGCGGTCGAGTAGCGCCACGATGGAGGAGAGGGTGCTGGTGGCGCCCGTGCGGGTGACCGAGATGACGAGCGGGCTCTCGATGTTCTGGCTGCCACCGATCACCGGATCGCCGGGTAGCCGCGTGTGGGGAAGCGGTTCGCCCGTCAGCAGCGCCTCGTCGACCGCGCTGCGCCCCTCCACGATCACGCCATCGGCGGGGATCGTCTCGCCCTCCCGAACACGTACGAGATCACCAGGAACCAGGATTCGGCAAGCGACGACTTGCTCGCCGGTCGGACCCATGCGCCTCGCGGTTCGCGGAGCGTCGCGCAGCAGGCGACGCGAAAGTTCGCCCGAACGGCGTCGCATCCGCGCCTCGAGATAGCGCCCGAAGAGAAGGAAGAAGGTGAACATGCAGACGGAGTCGAAATACACCTCGCCCGCGCCGCGCAGCATCGACCAGACGCTCGCCAGATACGCACCACCAATCGCAATCGCCACCGGCACATCCATTCCGAGTCGACGGCCTCTCAGGTCTCTGAGTGCGTTGGTGAAGAACGGACTCGCGGCATAGAAGACAATCGGGGTGGCGACGATCAGGCTGACCCAACGCAGCAGAGCGCGATGGCGATCCTCGATCCCCTGGAGGTCACCGGCGTACAGGCCGACCGCATACATCATCACCTGCATCATGCCGAGTCCGGCGACGCCGAGTCGGCGCAGCGCCCTCCGTTGCTGATCGCGCGCGTATTCTTCTTCTTGATCGGGCTGGAATGGGTGCGCGGCGTAACCGATCTCGGTAACGGCAGCAAACAGGTCGCTCAATTTCGCAACCGCCGGATTCCACGCGAGTTGAGCGCGATGGCTGCCGAGGTGGACGCTGATGTCGACCACGCCTGGGCGATGTCGAAGGTGCCGCTCGATCAACCACGCACACGCCGCGCAGCTGATCCCCTCGATCGAGAGCGTCGCGCGCTTGATGCCGTCGGGATCACGGCGCACAAAATCGCGCTGGTTTTCCTCTTCGTCGAACGACCGCGACTCCTCGACGGAACCCTGACTCAACGTGTCGGGATTGACTCCATGACCTTCGCGATGTCGATAGTAATCGTCGAGTCCCTGATCGATGATGGCCGTCGCCACCGCCCGACAGCCAGGGCAGCACATCGGCCGATCAACGCCGTCGATTACGACCGAGTATGGCAGGCCTGGTTGCACCGCCAACCCGCAGTGGAAGCACGGTTCCACCGCGCTCGCAATCGCCGTCGCAGCGGTCATCCGCTCCCGCCCATGACCAGAAGATCCAATGACGGGAGATGAAGCGTCGTCGTTAGGCGCCACGGATCGGAAGCATCGACCGTGGCGCTGGAAACTGGCGGCTCACTTGCAGGCGCGTCGTACCAAGGAGAAAGAACAGCATACCATCGCCCGCTGAGTTGCGCGCTCAACTGCCCTCGGAATGGACCCGAATCCGATCGCACGAGTGAAATGAGCCGATCCCTCGACGATTGCGTGGGGTGACTGAGATCCAGCACCAGTTTTCGCACGCTCGCGACACCCACACCCGTCAGATCGACGCGCACTTCGCCAGTCGTGTTGTCGATCCGGAGTTCGGCGCGAATCGATTGCCGCGCCGCGTTCTTTTCGGACTCGAGGCGACGATTGATCTGGGTACCGCTTTCGTACCAGAGCTGGCTGACGAGCGAATCCTGGTTTGTGAACGCGATCACCACGAGAGAAACACCCCCAACGAGCGATGCGAAGAGCAAGGCGACGATGAACCACGGCCAGAAATAGCGATACCAAGCCAGTCCGGAAGTCGAGTCGGTATCATTCATCCTCGAAGACTTCCGAGTCGAGGCCTGCTTCGAAGGGCCTCAGGAATCGACTCGATTCCGTGGTGGAGTAGAACGGTTCGCCAACGCTCTCCACCGTGAAGCGTACGTCGGAATTCGGCGCGGCGTGCACTCCCGGTGCGGTTACCAGGCTGACCGGAAGCGAAATTTGGCTACCACCTTCGATTCTGATTCGCTTCTGTCCTGAGTACTGCAGCGGAACCTCACCCTCCACGCGGATCTCATACGTGCGCGCATGCTGATCCATGTTCATGATGCGCAGCGTATAGGTATTTTCCACCGAGCCATTCCAGTGATTTCGATAGAGGCGCCCGCGGTCGCGAATGATATCTAGCCCCAGGGGCACACGCGTTGCCAGGTCGAACCCAAGTGCGCCCACCATGACCAACAGCGCCGCGCCAGGGCCCCACACCCGCAATCGCGTCTTTTCTGTCGGAAGACCTTCGTCCTGATTCTCGGAGCTGAAGCGAATCAGATTTGGCGCGTAGTCCATCTTTTTCATGACGGTATTACACACATCAATGCAAGCTGCGCAATCGATGCATTCGTATTGAAGACCGTCTCGAATGTCAATTCCCGTGGGACAAGCGATCACGCAGAGACTGCAATCGACGCACGAACCAAGACCGTGCGCGGCGGGATCGCCCTGCCTGGAGCGCCCGCCCCGTGGCTCACCGCGCCTGGCGTCGTAGCTCACGATCAGCGTATCCCGATCGAACATCACGCTCTGGAATCGCGCGTAGGGACACATGTGAAGACAGACCTGCTCCCGCAGCACACCGGAAAAAAGGAAGCTCGAGCCTGCCAGGGATAGGATCGCGAAGAGCTCCCAGGTTCCGAGATTCAGCATCGCAATTTCTCGAAGAAGCAGTTCGATCGGCGTGAAATACCCGACGAATGTGATCGAAATCGACAGGGCCAGAATCGCCCAGAGCAGAAACTTGAAACTCTTCTTCCAAAGCTTCGCGGAAGTCCAGGGCGCCTCGTCGAACTCGATCCGCTGATTCCGCTCTCCCTCGATCTTCCGTTCGATCCAGACGTAACAAAGGGTCCAGACCGTTTGCGGACAGGCGAATCCGCACCACAGCCTGCCGGCCGCCATCGTGAACACAAGAAGCGTGAACGCCGCGATGACGAACAGAAACGCCAGCAGAACGAAATCCTGGGGCCAGAACGTAGTCCCCCAGAACGCGAACTTGCGCTCGGGGAGATTCAACCAGATCGCCTGCCTGCCTTCCCAGCGCAGCCACGGCCCGGCGTAAAAGATCGCCACCAGAATGCTGAGCGCGAGGCGCCTCAGGGTCTGGAAGCGACCCCTGACCCAAAGCGGCTGGATCTTGCGCCAACGCTCGTAGAGCGAAACGACCTCGAACTCATCGGGATTCTCGATCGGCGCTCCCTTGCTGGAGCTCGCTCGAACAGTCTCATCTGCAACCTGCATGGGCAACCCTGCTAGTTCCCGGCGCCCGGCGAATTCGAAAGGCTGTAGACGTAGAGTGCCAACAGGTGGATCTTCTCGGGCTCGAGAATGTTACTGTGTGCGGGCATCTGGCTGATCTTACCGTTGCGAACCCGATCTTCGATGTCGGTCTGCCGCCCCCCATGCAACCAAATTGCGTCCGTCAGATTGGGCACACCCATCGCCTGATTCCCGGTTCCGTTCGGACCGTGGCAGGCCGCGCAGATTGTCGAGAAGTGCACCTTGCCCTGCTCGGCGAGTTGCGCGTCATGCGGTCGACCGCTCAGGCTCAGCACGTATTGCGCCACCTGCTTGATCCCCGGCTCCCCACCAATCGTCGCACCGAGGGGCGGCATCAGACCATTTCGGCCCTGCGTGATCGTCTGCACGATCGTTTTGGGATCCCCGCCGTGGAGCCAGTCGTCATCCGTCAGGTTGGGATAGCCGTCACCGCCACGCGCGTCGGATCCGTGGCACGCCGCGCAGTTGTTCGCAAACAGCCTCCCCCCGATTTCGATGGCTTTCGGCTCGTCGAGGAGATCGGGAACCGACTTCTCGAAATAGCGCGCGTAGATCGGACCGTATCGCGACTTCGCATCGGCGATCTGGCCGTCCCATTGACCGCCGGACGTCCAACCCAGCGCCCCCGCAAAACTGCCGAGCCCCGGATAGAGAACCAGGTAGATGATCGCCAGGGCGATGCTCACCAGAAACAACCAAACCCACCACGCGGGCAGGGGATTGTTGAGCTCTTCGATGCCGTCGAAATCGTGCCCCAGGGATTCCGCGGTCTGACCCGGCTTTACCTTCACTTTGCGGTTGACGTAGAGCAACCACGCACAGCCCACCACATTCAGAACCACCAAGACGATGACGAATGCACTCCAGGCGTGGCTCATCGGTCGCGGTCTCCCACCGAGGGTGTTGTGCGCTCTCGTTCATCCGCGAAGGGCAACCTCGCGTCTTGCTCGAATCGGCTCCGATTGCGCGAGCTGTACGCCCACCAGCAAACGCCCCCGTACGCGAGCATCGTCGCCAGCGTAATCAACCCCCGAAAATCATTGATGTCCATCGCTCAACGCCTCGCCTTGAGATGGGTTCCGAGCTGCTGCAGATACGCGATCACGGCCTCGATCTCGGTCTTGCCGGCAACGGCCTGCTGGGCGCCCTCGATGTCCGCATCCTCGTAGGGCACGCCGACGGAGCGCAGCGCCCTCATCTTCGCGGCCGTAGCTTCTCCGGTGAGCGTGTTGACTGCGAACCACGGGAATCCGGGCATATTGGATTCGGGAACCACACTTCGCGGATCGATGAGGTGGGTTCGGTGCCAATCGTCGCTATAGCGCTGGCCCACCCGGGCCAGATCGGGGCCTGTTCGCTTCGATCCCCACAGGAAGGGATGATCGTACGCCGACTCTCCGGCCACCGAGTAGTGGCCGTAGCGTTCGGTCTCCGCGCGCAGCGGCCGCACCATCTGAGAGTGACACCCCACGCATCCCTCTCGGATGTAGAGGTCTCGACCCTCCAGCTGAAGTGCGGTCAGGGGTTTCATTCCGTCGATGGGTTCTGTAACCGAGTCCAAGAACATGAGCGGGACGATTTCGGCAAGCCCTCCGAGGCTGATCACGCCGATCACGAGGATCACCATGAGGCCCAAGTTCTTCTCGATGGTTTCGTGATTCACCGGTTCATCCCCCTAGAACGCCTTCGCGATGGTGCGCGAACCGCGAATCGTCTTGTAGGTGTTGTAGGCCATGATCAACATGCCGATGAAGAACATGAACCCGCCAACGAGCCGACCAACGTAATAGGGCCAGGTCGCCTCGACGGATTGCACGAACGAGTAGGTCAGCGTCCCGTCTTCGTTCACCGCACGCCACATCAGACCCTGCATCACCCCGGCGATCCACATGAACGACGTGTAGAGGATCACGCCGAAGGTCGCGAGCCAGAAATGGAGATTCACGAGCCGCATGCTGTACATCGACTTCACGCCGTAGAGCGTCGGGATGAGGCAATAGAGGCTTCCGATGGTCATCATCGCCACCCAACCGAGCGTCCCCGAATGAACGTGTCCGATCGTCCAGTCGGTGTAATGAGAAAGCGCGTTGACGGTCTTGATCGCCATCATCGGCCCTTCGAAGGTCGACATCCCGTAGAAGGAGAGCGAAACGATCATGAATCGAATCACAGGATCGCTGCGCAGCTTCTGCCACGCTCCGGAAAGCGTCATGATCCCGTTGATCATGCCGCCCCAGGACGGCGCAAACAGGATCAACGAAAAAACCATCCCCAGAGACTGCGCCCAGTCGGGCAGCGCCGTGTAGTGAAGATGGTGCGGTCCGGCCCACATGTAGACGGAGATCAGCGCCCAGAAGTGAACCACGGACAGGCGGTAGGAATAGATCGGTCGCTCGGCCTGCTTGGGAACGAAGTAGTACATCATGCCGAGGAAGCCCGCGGTCAAAAAGAACCCCACAGCGTTGTGTCCGTACCACCACTGCACCATGGCATCCACGGCGCCCGCGTAGATCGAATAGGACTTCATCGG